>OHNK01001268.1_pt1 | contig 11525 bp, 9 predicted proteins | sample 1569551 | NCBI WGS metagenome assembly OHNK01 (sample SAMEA3879518, study PRJEB24766) | human gut metagenome | biome: human-associated habitat; feature: feces | place: USA | collected 1985/1987 | reverse complement strand
ACCGCCGCCGCCCGTGACGAGGACGGTCTTTCCGCTGACATAGTCCATGACGGAATCGAGCTTTATCTTAATCGGCGGGCGGCCGAGAAGATCCTCTATATTAATCGAACGAATGTTGGAAAGTCCGAATTTTTTGTCTATCATCTGCCCGATGCTCGGGAGCGTTTTAACGGCGCAGCCCGTTTTTGAGCAGCGGCGCAGTATCTCGCCCTTGCGCTCGGGAGTCGCGGACGGGATAGCGAAAATTATTGTTTTGATATCGTATTTTTCGGCGATTTCCTCTATTTTGTCGCAGTTGCCGACGACCTTGACTCCGTAGACCGTGCTACGTCTTTTCTCCGGCGAATCGTCAAGTATACAGACCGGATAATATTCCAAGGCGGGGCTTGTCTTGATCTCATGAAGCAGTATGTTTGCCGCAGCACCTGCGCCGATTATCATGGTGTTGTTTCGGTTAGATTTCGGCGTTATGCCCCTCCACGGCTTTCGCTTCAATGTTCTGAGCGCCATTCTTATCGCCACAACCCCGGCGCCCGAAAGCAGGATAGCCATAATATATATGCTCGGTGCGAAATTAGGGAATTTCAGCACCGTGCGCATGAGGGCAAAGATTATCGAAGAACCCATGGCGCACACGGAAACTATGCAAACGTCGCGCAAGGACGCATATTCCCAAAGCACCTGATAAGTTCTCGACAGGGTGAATGCGCAGGCATATACCACCGCGAGCAGAACCATGCTCGTCCAAAAGCTTCCGCGAGTCAGCTCCTTTGTGAGTGCCGACAGCTTAAACTCGTTTCGCATCCATACCGAGAACATTACCGAAACCATCAGCACGACAGTGTCGAGGAAATATAAAAGCGTCACTAAAAGATCGCGTTTTTTCAAAATTGCCCCTCCAGTCCCCATAATTACAATCAATTTAATTATATGTTGAAATATTTATACTGTCAATACGGAAGTTGAATTATAATCCGCGCACAAATTCGGTGTTTTTGTGCACTTTTTCATTTTATCCCGTTCGCGGATAAATATATGCCAAAAACAAGCGAAACAAAAGACACAAACCGTCAGAACAGTCGGTTTGCGCCTTTAAAATTTCCGCTTTTTTTCTCAGAAATTAGAGCCGTTCCAGCCCCAGTGCTCCGCCTCTTCATACTTGATATAGATATTGGCGGGAGCTATTCCGGTCTCCTCGGACACCGCGTCGCAGACGGCCGCCGTAAGCTTGTCATAGACGGCGTCGGACGTTCCTCCGAAAAGGCTCAGCTCAATATAGGCCATAGGCTCGTCGCCTCTGCCGCCGAAATACATCTCGGCTCCGCCGTCAAACGAGAGCATGAGCCAACGCTCAGTCTTTCCGGGGACGATGGATATTATCTCGCCGTATTTCGCCGCGAGCGCATCCCGCTTGTCTTTTGCGAGTTCGATATTTGTTTTTGTGCTGATATAGGGCATTGCTGTTACTCCTTCCTTACTGTCAGTTTATTCTGAGGAAGTCCCCTGCCGGGACGGTTATACCGCTTATATTTACATCGGATTCGGTATAGTTGACGTAAATCTTTGCGCCGGTATCGTACTCCGTGCAGAAAACGCCGTTTCTTATCTCGCTGTGCGAGGTCATACGCGCCGCCTGAAGATCCTTCAGCGCCGCATCGGCACGCTCATACTGCGCGGAAGCGGAGGCTATCCAATTTTCGTAATAGACGCCGATCATCTCCGCGCTGTTTTCATCGGACTTAGTCTTTCTGTCCGCATGAGTCCCCGAATACGTCCACTCGTAGGCGGGGCTCGCGCCGTATTCGACGCAGCGCAGGAACGAGTTCTTTGCGTCCTCGCTGAAATTGAGCGGTTCACTCGAATAGCCGACTATTCCGTGGAGCACAAGCTGGAGGAACGGCACGCTGACATACGCAGAGCCGCTCTGAGACGCGTGGGTCGGCAAATGAGAGATGAAGCTGACGTTCTTTATGACGCAGAAATTGCCCGTGTCCGTCATAAGCTTCATGTTGGCGGTCAGCGACGGGAGCTGCTCGGATATCATTTCCGCGCTCTCCTGGCGGTTGAAGCCGTTTTTGTAGTCCGAATAGAGCAAGCTTCCCACATCGTTGACGCACAGGCCGTTAAACTGCGAAAACCTTGTGTTGCCGAGTATCGAGATTATAGACTTTTCGACATATTTCATGCCAAGCAGGCGCTTTGCATATCTCTCTTTTCCGAGGGACGGGGACGCCTCGTTTTCCCTGTTATACTCCGCCTTTTTGCCGAAAATGCTGCCCGCCGTTTTGCCGGACGAGAAGGCGTCGCTCTTTGCCGCGGAGATTAAATCAATGTCGAGATACATCTCCATATTCTGCGCGTTGATATACTCGGCCAGATCCTTCAAATCGGAGCGGCTGCCGAGGCGCGAGAGCAGGGACGCACTCATTATGCTCGACTGATCCGTCCCGCCGGTCAGCGCGCCCTTATAGCGAAGCTTTATTGAGTTTATACCCTTCGACTTCATTCGTATAAGCATATCAAGAGTCTGCTCGAAATCGGTGAAGGTCTTATTTTTTCTGAGATTCAAACGCTTGAATGAGAGCAGGGTGTCGTCCGAAACGCCGTGAGGTCAAGGGGCAGATACTCCTGCTCCTCCGCCGTTCTTGTGGAGAGCACTCTCTCCCTTATCAGCTGCTCGCGGGCTGCCGCCGCCATGCCGGTATAGTCGGCATTCGAGCCGCTGAGGAAGCGTATGCAGAGCCCGATATCGCCGTCATAGGATTCGGAGCTCATGTAGAATTTGCCTTTCGACTCGGCGCAGGGCGTGATATCAAAAGACACGCCGGCCTCATAGAACGTGTTGCCCGCTCTGACCCTGTCCGCGCTGACGGAGGCTATTGCGTCGCCGCTGTCGATAATAGTGACAAAGGCATTGTTCCCCTGCTTCATGCCGTATGCGGGGACAAGCGCGTTTGCGGTGCCGCTGTTCGCGTTGCCCGATGCCGCATCGCCGCCGTAGACGGGGAAAACCAGCTCGCTGTCAAAGGAGTCGTCTTTCGTATCGGTCTTTATGAGCGCGCCGCTCCCGTCCGGGACGAAGATATAGTCGCCCTTCTGCGGTTCGGAATAAGCGCCGAAGAAATTGAGAAGGCTGAGCTTCGTGAGCTTCGCCTCGGAGCCCTCAACAAGATTTTCATACTTTGCGTTAACATAGACGCTGCCGTCTTTTATCTGATAGTCTATAACTAATTTAAACGCGATGTCGTCCTTTTCGTATTTCTCGCTGTGCGCCGTCGAGGTGTCCGGCGTCAAAATATAAGTTACGCTGAGGCCGTCGTCGGAAAAAGTGCACTGGGCGTTCTGGAACGACACGCTGTTATCCTGAGTGTTGAGCTTATAGAGCGTATTCCCCTCGACAATCTCCGCGGTCGCCGTTGCGGCGCAGGAATTTTCCGCCGTCGGGAGCGCCGACCAGAGCTTTTCGCCGCCGCTCTGAGAGAGGTCCGCAACGCAGACCGAATAGGTGCTCTCATCGAAAAGCAGCTCGATAAGGCCGGATTTGCCGACCTGCTGAAGCTGAGCCTTGTCGCCTACGGAGTGAAGCAGCGTCGACTCCGGTGCATTCGCCTGAGCGGGCGAACCCTTTGTTTTCGTCACGGCAACATGGTCGGAGCACGCGCTCAGGGAGCAGAGCATCGCCGCCGAAAGCAGCAGAGCCGATATCCTCGCCGTTATTTTTTTGTTCCTGCCTTTTGAAGTCATAAAAAGCTCTCCCATATCTATAAAATCGCCGCTTTGCGTTGAACTCTTCTTTTAATTATATCATCTTTGCGTCATTTATTCAACAGCACTCACTTATCCACATCAAACCAAAAACGCACGCCGCCGTATTCGTTGACAACGCCGCACTCTCTGCCGAGGCGCTTCTGAATCGCCTTGACTATCGGCAGCCCGAGGCCGAAATGGAAGTCCTCGTTCTTGCGCTTTTTGGAGGATTTATAGAAGCTGTACCAAATTTTGTCAAGCTCATCCTCGGCTATCGGTTCGCCGGAATTATAGACGCTGACCCTGTATGTGTCCAAGTCGTCCTCGACGGTCAGCTGGACTATCTTCTTGCCGCTGATATTAGACACGGCATTGGACAGGAAGTTCTGGAGCACGAGCAGAATCGTGCGCTCGTCGCTGTGGACGGTAAGCCCGTCCGGGATGCGGTCGATGAGCGTTATTCCGTTATCGTTGAACATCATGGAGAACGCCGCCAGCTGCCCTTTTATCATCGCGCTCAAATCGAGCGTTTCGCGGGTCGGAACATATGAGCCGCTTTCGAGCTTTTCAAGATTCAGAAGCTCCATGACTATGCGGTTCATCTTCCCCGTCTCCTCAAGGATTATGTCGCAGTATTCCTCGCTGCCCTCGGGGTCGCTGTTTATGCCGAGCTTGAGTCCCTCGGCGTAGCCCTGAATAATGGCTATCGGGGTCTTCAGCTCGTGGGATACGTTTGCGATGAAGCTCTTGCGCGACTCGTCGACAAGCGCGCTGTGCTCAAGCTCCTCCGTCAGTTTTTCGTTTTTGTCCTGCAATTCGTCGAGCGTTTCGCTCAGGGACTCCGAGAGTATGTTTATATTTTCTCCGAGATTTTGAACATCCGTCTGCGGATAGCTGACGCACTTCTGAGAGAAATCGAGCTTTGCCATTGACTCCGTTATCTCAGCCATAGCCGCAACGGGGCGCGAGAAGCGCATATTTGAATAGAGTATAATAGCGCAGGCAAGAGCCGCGGAAAACAGCGAGAAAGCGGTCAGGAGAACGGAAGCCGTGCCGGCGTTTCGCTCAACCTGATAGTAGGGCAGCCACAGGCGCAGAGTGTCGCCGTTTTTTAGCTCGACGCGGTATCTGTAATATCCGCCGGTCTTGCCGGACGAATACTCGTATTCGTCGAAGCTGACGCTCTCGTCAAAGAGGTCGAACACGCGCACGCTGCGACCGTCTGCGTACATATTTTCCGCTGTCTGATAATATATGCCGTCTCCGTCGCCGGAGTTGAGGAACCTCTCGCGGTTGGAATAGACCGTGTTGCCGTCGGGGTCAAAGACCTCTATCATATAGTAGTTGTTTTCGGAGACGGAGGCGAGCTTCTGATAGTACTCGTAGGACGCGGGGTCCTCGCTGTCGAGCGACTCGCGGATGCTCTGCATATTCAATATCTCCGCAAAAACATAGACCGATTTAAGCAAGACGCCCGGACGGAATATAATCAGCGTGACGGCAAGCGCTATCAGAACGGCGCCTATTTGAAGAGCCATACGCCGTCCTGATTTTCTGATTCTGCCTTCTTTTCTTGCCGGTCTGCGCCTCAAGCTCAGTTCACCTCTATCTTATATCCCGCGCCGTAAACCGTGCGCAGATGACGGCTTCCCCAATCGCCGAGCTTCGTGCGAAGACGCGCGACATGGGAATCGACCGTTCTCGAGTCGCCTAAAAAGTCAAAGCCCCATATATCGTCGAGCAGCTGCTCGCGCGAAAATACGCGCTCGCGGTTTGAGGCGAGCTTATGGAGAATCCCGTATTCCTTGTGGGTCAGCTCTATCTCCTGCCCGTCGCAGACGACGGAATGAGCCACGACGTCAATGACGAGCCCGTCTATAATTATCTTGTCCGTCGGATTGTCTGCGGTGCGCTTGAGACGCGCTTCAATGCGCTTGACGAGCACGGTAGGGCTGAACGGCTTTGTTATAAAATCGTCCGCGCCGCACTCAAAGCATTCGAGCTCGTCAAATTCTTCGCCGCGCGCCGTGAGGAAAATGACCGGAACATCGGAGGTCTCGCGTATTTTGCGGCAGACCTCCCAGCCGTTCATCTCCGGCATCATTATATCAAGCACCGCCAGAGCTATATCGCCGTTTTCCGAGAAAACGCGCAGAGCCTGCGCACCGTCCTCCGCCTCGACCGTCTCGAAGCCCTTGGCGGCAAGGAAATCCCTGATAATACGGCGTATCTTCGCCTCATCGTCCGCGATAAGTATCTTCTGCAAAAGTTACCCTCCCTACGGCGCGGGCTTACACCGCACCCCAAAATCATTTATAACTGATTTTATCACAAATCTACAAAATTAACAAGACATCAGTGCAATGCGGATTGCTGTTTTCCGAAATTATACCGTCACTATTGCATTCCTCAGTTAAAATAAGTATAATAGATAGCATAATCATCAAAACCGGGGAGTTTGCGACTTGCGCTTTTCTCGCCGATTGCAGGGAGGGAAAGACCGTTGTTAGGAAAATTCGTAAGAGTCAGAATAACAAACCCGGTCGGCTCCCTGAACCGTCAGTACGGATACAGATATTCTCTCAATTTCGGTTCTCTTGAGGGCAGGCGGCAGTTTGACAACCGTTTCGCAGGCGCTTATATTATGGGCGTTCACCATCCCGTCAGGCACTTCGACGGGCGCGCAATTGCCGTATTATACAGAGAGGGAGAACGCAAGGGCATTCTTGTCGTTGCGCCGAAAAATATGCGTTTTATCGGCTACCAGATAGCCGACGCACTCGCCTTTGCGGAGCCCGAGGGCACCTACCGACTGGAGTGTCTCTACGAGCGCTCCTGCGGAGCCGTTGTATGCCGCAAAATAAACGGAGAAACAAGACTTCTTCTCATAAAGAACAGCCGCAGCGCCCACTGGGGATTCCCCAAGGGACACATGGAGCGCGGCGAAACGCCCGAGCAGACCGCACGGCGCGAGGTTCTTGAGGAGACCGGGATGCACATAGATATAATCCCGGATTTCACCGCAAAATCCGACTACACGATTCAGGGAAAGGTCGAAAAGAGCGTAACTATCTTTTTGGCCAAGACCGAAGACACAAAAACAGTAATTCAGCGCGAGGAGATAGACGACTACATTTGGCTGAGCTTCGACAAAGCCCTTGAAACGCTGAAATTCGAAAACGACAAGGCGATTTTAAAGAGCGCGCGTCGTTTTATGGACAGGCACGGAATTTTTGAAACCGATAGCTGACGGCATCTTTTGCCGCACGGAAAGGAAAGAATATGACCGAAGAATTTGCCAAAGGGCTCGTTGACTTTTTTCAGAACAAGATTCCAAATGAACTTATAATTTTTCTCGTCTCGCTGCTGCCGGTTCTCGAGCTGCGCGGCGGCATGATAGCGGCGAAGCTGCTGCACGTCGATTTTTTGCGTGCCTTTATTATATGCTATATCGGCAACATCCTGCCGATACCGTTCATCCTGCTTTTCATACGCAAGATATTCCAATTCCTGCGCGACAAGCCGGTATTCTCGAAAATCATCGAAAAGCTCGAAATCCGTTCGATGAGAAACAGCGAAAAGGTCAAGCGCTGGCGCGATTGGGGTCTGCTTTTGTTCGTCGCTATTCCCCTTCCCGGCACCGGCGGCTGGACCGGAGCACTGATAGCGGCTCTGACCGACATGAGAATAAAAAAGTCGTTCCCGATAATAGCCTTGGGTATACTTATAGCGGGAATAATTATGTCGGTCATCACCTACCTTGTGCCCTCTTTCTTTGGATTTTAAAGCAGTAAAACCATATAAGGAGGAACAAACATGAAGAAAACCATAGCATTCATTCTTGCGGCCGTCATGCTCGTTATGCTTCCCGCCGGTGCATTCGCCGACAGCGCGGAATGCCGCTGCGACACGCCGCCCGTGGTCATGGTCAACGGCTTTGCCACCGACCTCACTCACGACAACGGGGACGGCACGACGAAGTCCGTCTTCCCGATGGGCGCCATAGAGATAGTGAGCGCGATACCGAGCCTTGCGGGCGCATTTGCGGCTCTCGCCGCGGGCGAACACGAGCTGTTCCGCTCCCTGCTTTCGAGGGCGCTGTTCAGGCTCATGGGGAACATGATGTGCAACCCGGACGGCACGGCGAAGATATCGGCAAGATCCTATCAGACGCCGACCGACACGGATATTCACAAGAGGGATATCCACGGTCAGTATCAGGGCAAAAATGACGGCGGGCGCTACATCTTCGGCTACGACTGGAGACTCGACCCCGTCGAAAGTGCACGCGAGCTCGAAAAGTACATCGAGCAGGTCAAGAAAATCACCCGCCACGACAAGGTAGTGCTCTGCGCGCACAGCGAGGGCACCTGCGTTGCGGCGTCGTACATTTCGCTCTACGGCTCAAAGAACATAGAGAAAGTCGTTTTCCTGAGCGGCGCGTTCCAGGGAATAACGCTTGTTGGCAACCTTTTCACGAAGAATCTCGACGTCAAAGGCAAGGCGGACGCATTTGAGCTGTTCATAGAAACCTTCCTCGGCGGAGACACGACGGGCGATTTCGTCAGCAGCCTCTTCTCCGTGCTCAAGGACGCGTTCATAGTCGATATGCTGCTGTGCCTTGTCAACAATATCCTTGAAGAGGATCTTGACGCGCTCTACGACGAGTGCCTGACAGAGATAATAACCACCATGCCCGGAGTGTGGAGCTTCGTGCCCGACGACTACTACGAGGACGCGAAAAAGGCTCTCTATTCCGACACGGGAAGCAAATATTCCGCTCTGACCAAGCTCACCGACGGCTACCACTACGGCGTTCAGGTCGGGCTCGGCGACAGACTCAAGGCGGCGCAGAAGAACGGTCTTGCCGTCTGCGTGAGCATGGGATATGCGATAGCGCCTATCCCGGTATACGACAACTGCGTTGACCAGACGGATATGCTCATCGACACGAAATACGGCTCGCTCGGCGCTACTTGTGCTCCCATAGGCACGACGCTCAAGGCGGACGGCGCAAACAAATATCTTTCGAGCGACCTGCTCGTTGACGCCTCCACCTGTGCCTTCCCCGATTCGACATGGTTCGTCAGATATCAGGACCACAACGATTTCTGCGACGCATACAACGAATTTGTATATTATCTTCTGACTGCGGACGGCCAGCCCACTGTCACCTCTAACGCGGCGTTCCCGCAGTTCATGGCATGCGACGGACACAAGACGCTTGTCCCCGCGGGCGCGCTTCCCAAGGCCGACACAAGGCCGAGCATAATCAGACTCGGCGAGAACACCTATAAGCTCATAAAGGAGCTTATAGATTCGCGCAAAAACTAAGCTATAAAAAATCAACCGTCCCGAAGGCGCTGCCCGCGGGACGGTTTTGCTGTATTTTTTAATATGCCTCGAACTTCGAAATCGTCGCAAAGCATCGGGTCTCTTCGATAACGAGCTTTATATACTGCACTCTCATTTCTTCGAAGCGGCAGATGCGCTTTGAGCCGATGACGGTGCCGGTAAATATCTTCTTCCACTTGCCGTTTATCTGAGCATAGAGCGAGAACTTCTCTATCTGCTGACCGGTCGCAATATGCTCGGAGAGCACTATCTTGTCGATATCGTAATCGTCGCCGAGGTCGATGGTCAGGGTAGCGTGGTCGTGATCAAAGCCCGAGTGCCAATACTCATCGGCGTTGTGGGTCAGAGCCATCTGACCGCAGTGCTCGTCGTCGAGACGGCAGGAATCGGTCATCACCGAATCGTCCGCCAGGTTTTCGTTGAAGTCTATCTGAAGCTGAGCGCCCATGGCGAGCAGCGTTTCGACATCGCGCTGAGCGAACAGGCCGTCCTTGTTCGGCGGGATATTGAGGAGCAGACTCGCGTTCGCGCCGACGGAGTTATAATAAATATCCATAAGCTTCGACAGCGGCTTCACCTCGTAGTCCTCGTTGAGATGATAGAACCAGCCTTTTCTTATCGAGACATCGACCTCTGCGGGATACCAAATGAGCTTCGAGACGTTCTTTATCGCCTTGCGGCTGCCGAGGTCGAGCGTGGTAGCGCTTATCTTCTTCGGCGGCTTCTCCGCGTTCTGCTGAGATGCGGCGGCTATCAGCTCCTGATTGCTGTAATAATACGGCACGACATTCCACTCGCTCTTGCGGCAAACTCCCGCCTCGTTTCCGCACCAGCGGACATCCGGACCCGTGACGGAAATGACCGCCTCGGGCTGACACTCGCGGATAAGCTCGTAGTAGCCCTGCCAGTCATACTCCTGCTTGCGTCCGTTCTTGCCCTCGCCGCACGCACCGTCAAACCAGACGCAGAATATGTCGCCGTAGTCAGTCAGCAGCTCGCGCAGCTGCTTTTTGAAATAGTTGTTATACTCCTCGCCCGTGCCGTAACTCGGCTCGTGCCTGTCCCACGGGGAGAGATATATGCCGAACTTGAGGCCGAACTTTTTGCACGCCTCCGCGCATTCGCGCACGACATCGCCCTGTCCGTCTCTCCATTTGCTGCTCTTGACGCTGTAGTCCGTATATGCGCTCGGCCACAGGCAGAAGCCGTCGTGGTGCTTGCAGGTCAGGATAATGGCCTTCATGCCCGCCGCACGCACTGCCGCCGCCCACTGATCGGCGTTGAGCTTTTCGGGGTTGAAAAGCACCGGGTCATCGTTGCCGTTGCCCCACTCGGAGTTAGTAAAAGTGTTCATGCCGAAGTGGATGAAGGCGTAGAACTCAAGCTCGTGCCACTTGAGCTGGCGTTCGCTCGGCACGACCGCCGCCGCGCGCTTTATGTAATCGTCGTTCTTCTTCATATCTGCTTTCCTTTCGGATATGTAGTGTCTATAAAGATAACACAAACCTCGCGGGAAGTAAACTTAATAAAGCAAAAAATCCGCAGTAATTTTTTTCACTGCGGATTTTTCCGTTTATTTTATTCGACCGTTACGCTCTTTGCGAGATTTCTCGGCTTATCGACATCGCAACCGCGCTCAATAGCCGTGAAATAGGCTATGAGCTGGAGCGGGATGACATTGAGCGACGGCATATATTCGGGCAGTGTGTTCGGCACCTTTATCGCAACATCCGAAAACTCCTCGGGGTTGCCGCAGTCCTCGCCGACGAGTGCGGCGACATATGCGCCCCGGCTCTTGACCTCGCGGATATTGCCGAGGGTCTTTTCAAAGAGGTCGGGCTGGGTTGCGACGGCAAACACGGGAGTGCCCGGCTCTATGAGCGATATCGTGCCGTGCTTCAATTCGCCGGCGGCGTAGGCCTCGGACTTGATATAAGATATCTCCTTGAGCTTGAGCGAGCCCTCGAGGGAAATCGAGTAGTCGAGTCCGCGTCCGATGAAGAATATGCTCGACGCCTTTGAGAACCGCTCTGCGACGGGCTTAAACAGCTCCTCGTTTTCGAGCACCTGCTCAATCTGCTCGGGCAGGCGGAGGAGTGCGTCGCAATGGCGCTTTTCTTCTTTTTCGTCGATTCTGCCGACTGCGCTCGAAAGACGCAGAGCGAGCAGATATACGGCGGCGAGCTGCGCCGAAAACGCCTTTGTCGTGGCAACGGCTATCTCGGGGCCTGCAACAGTATATATAACATCGTCGCTCTCTCTCGCTATCGTGCTCTCGACGACGTTGACTATAGACACGGTATGCGCGCCGCGGCTCTTTGCCTCGCGCAGGGCGGCGAGGGTATCCGCCGTCTCGCCCGACTGGCTTATAACCACGCACAGGTCGTTCTCCCTGACTACGGGGTGCCTGTAGCGGAATTCGC
>OHNK01001263.1_pt1 | contig 11558 bp, 9 predicted proteins | sample 1569551 | NCBI WGS metagenome assembly OHNK01 (sample SAMEA3879518, study PRJEB24766) | human gut metagenome | biome: human-associated habitat; feature: feces | place: USA | collected 1985/1987 | reverse complement strand
ATACCAGAAATTATTCACAGGTCGGTGCCGCAGTCTCCATGAGTGTGCTGTTTCATGCACCTCTGTTCGGCATTTTCGAAGTAGAAGAAAACTCCGAGGAAGATCTTGCAGCCTTAACAAAGGGTTCCAAATTATTTATTTACGGAATCGCGCTGGCTGCAGGCACTGGTATTTATGCAGGTTTATCTGCACTTTTTGGTGCAGGGCTTTCCGGATTTCCATCCTTTGATATGGTGGAAATCCAGAGAAAAGACTATCTGCTTATGATTCTATATATTTTGTGCGGTCTTATCCTGGCATACTTCTATCAGGCAACACACAAACTGACCGGAAATATTTCCAACAGATTCCCGGCAGTTGTCAGAGAAATTTTTGCAGGTTTATGTCTTGGAATCACAGGTTCATTCTTACCTGTACTTATGTTTTCCGGAGAAGAGCAGATGGGAACACTTATGAAAACCTATACCTCTTATCTGCCGCTGGCACTTATTGGCATTGCATTTTTTAAGCTCCTGCTGACAAATCTGTGTATTCAGTTCGGTTTAAAGGGAGGGCATTTCTTCCCTGTCATCTTTGCCGGAGTATGTATGGGATACGGCGTGGCAATGCTGACCTGCGGGCCAGACGGGGGACATGTGGTATTTGGAGCTGCAATCGTTACTGCGTCACTTCTGGGCGGAATTATGAAAAAGCCACTGGCAGTAACTATGCTTCTCTTCCTCTGCTTCCCGGTTAAAATGTTTATCTGGATTTTCATTGCAGCAGTGGTCGGAAGCAAGCTTATCACACTCAAACCAGAGCAGGAACCTTCTGCAAATTACAGCAAGCAATAGAGTCGCTACCAGACAAAAAGAACCATTATATCAGAAAACATGGCTGTATGCTTCAGGCAACAACTATAACTTCTGTATATAATGGTTCTTTCATTTACAATTACATGTTATTTTTATAATTACTTTTCTCCGGAAAGAAGAATACGGTCATTATCCAGCATCTTACCGGCACCTGTCTTAAACTTCTCCAGAAGTCCTTCCACTGTCAGGCCTTTCTTTTCTTCTTCATGGATATCCAGCACAATATCTCCGGAATCCATCATCAGAATACGATTTCCCAGATCAAGGGCCGACTGCATATTGTGGGTGATCATCAGACAGGTAAGCTGATGTTCCTCTACAATTCGTTTCGTAAGATTCAGTACCTTCTCTGCTGTGCCCGGGTCAAGGGCTGCTGTATGCTCATCCAAAAGCAGAAGCTGCGGCTTTTTCAAGGTAGCCATCAGAAGTGTCAGTGCCTGTCTCTGACCACCGGAAAGCAGACCAACTTTGGAGGTCATACGATCCTCCAGCCCCAGTCCCAGCTCTGCCAGGCGCTCCCTGTAAAATTCCCGTTCTTTGCTGCTGATTCCTTTTTTCAAGGTACGGCTCAGCCCTCTTCTCGCCGCAAGCGCCATATTCTCTTCAATCTGCATACTGGCTGCTGTTCCGGTCATCGGATCCTGAAACACGCGCCCCAAATACTTTGCACGCTTATATTCCGGAAGCTTTGTGACATTGACGCCGCCGATCTCAATCGTGCCCTCATCAACCGGCCACGCACCTGCAACCGCATTCAGCATGGTAGATTTTCCGGCGCCGTTTCCACCGATCACCGTTACGAAATCTCCATCATTTAAATGGAGACAAAGGTTATTCAGTGCGGTTTTCTCATTTACTGTCCCCGCATTAAAAGTTTTACTAATGGATTTTAAGTCAAGCACGTCTGGCACCTCCTTTTTTTACAGGTCTGGAAAAGTATTTGCGCTTCATATAAGGAATTGCCAGAAATACTGCTACAACGATCGCTGACAAAAGCTTCAAATCATTAGAATTTAAGCCAAACCACAAAACAACCTGCAGAACTAAGTAATAAATAATGGATCCAAGCGCTACTGTCAGCAGACTGAATGCAAAGTTGCGGCTGATTTTGCCGAATACGACTTCGCCGATGATGACCGCAGCCAGACCGATTACGATCGCACCGCGTCCCATGTTGATGTCCGCAAAGCCCTGATACTGCGCCAGAAGACCGCTGGAAAGCGCTACGATGCCGTTAGACAGCATCAGACCGATGATCTTTGTCATGTCTGTATTGATGCCCTGTGCACGGGACATGTTCTGATTGGAGCCTGTGGAGCGGATGGAACAGCCCAATTCCGTACCGAAAAACCAGTATAAAACCCCGATCAGTACAACGATCACAATTGCTACAACAAACAGCGTATTTTTGTAAAAAACAACGTTTTTAAGGTAACGCATAGAAACCAGCACGTCATATTTATCAGTAACGAGCGCTACATTGGCCTTGTTGCCCATAATTCTCAGGTTGACGGAATACAAACCGAGCTGTGTCAGAATGCCTGCCAGGATTGCCGGGATTCCCATTGCTGTATGGAAAATGCCCGTTACCAGACCAGCCAGCATACCTGCAACAAATGCGCAGAACAGGGAAAATCCAACGGAATGCCCATTCATCATCATCACGACACAGACCGCACCCCCGGTACACATCGTGCCGTCTACGGTCAGATCTGCCAGATCCAGAATCTTATAGGTAATAAATACGCCGATCGCCATGATTCCCCAGATCAGCCCCTGTGCACAGCCCCCCGGCAGCGCGTTAAACAATGCTACAATATTCACTGTTTCCTCCTCCAGTACACTTTTTTATTTTTCAAATATCGGCAGTCCTGGTTTCGTCACCGATACTTTTTAGTCGTTCCATAAAAAATCGACAAAAAGCGCTGAAGAGGAATTTCTCCCTCCTCAACGCTCTGCAAACCCTCACAGTGACTTGCGATTACTCAATTGCCACATAATCATCCGGCACGGTAATACCGAGTGCCTCACAGTTTGCTGCATTATATTTCTTGGTTACATTCGGAGCAAACTCAACTGCTGTCTGAGATACATCTGCACCGTTTACCAGAATTTCATATGCCATTTCGCCGGTTTTATAGCCAAGGTCATAATAGCTGATGGACAGGGTTGCTACGCCGCAGCCGGAGCAGATACCTTCCTCGCCTGCGATGATCGGAATTCCTGCAGGCTGGCAGATGTTCTGAATAATCGTGGTGTTCGATGCTGCTGTATTGTCGGTAGGAATATAAAGGACATCAGATGTTGCAATCGCATTGTTTACAACCGACGCGATATCGTTGGAGTCTGCGAAGGTGTACTCTGTGCATTCATAGCCGTAATCCTTTAAATATCCCTGAATAGTCTGGGACTGATATGCGGAATTAGGTTCTGCGGAGCAGTACAGGATGCCGACATTTTTTGCATCCGGAAACAGCTCATGCAGCATGTCCGCCTGCTGATCCAGCGGTGCCAGATCGGAAGTACCGGAAATGTTTGTGCCGGTTACGCCTGTCCAGTCATCGATGGAAAGAGCTGTCGCATAGTCTGTAATGCTGGTTCCCAGGATCGGGATCTCATTGGTAGCTGCCGCCGCTGCCTGCAGGGGAGCTGTTGCATTTGCCAAAATCAGGTCAACATCAGAAGATACAAACTGGTTGACAATCGTTGCACAGGTTGCGGAATCACCGGAAGCATTCTGCAGGTCAAACTTCACATTTTCCTCACCCAGCAGTTCTGTCAGTGCATCCTGAAAGCCCTGGGTTGCTGCATCCAGCGCTTCGTGCTGTACCAGCTGACAGATACCAATGTTATACACCTTGCCATCTGCTGCCACCGTATCCGCTGCTGTATCTGTTGTCTCCTCTGTTGTTGCTGCAGGGGTTTCTGCCGCTTCACTTTCTGCCGGTGCTGCAGTGTTTGCTGTCGAGCCGCAGCCAGCCAAAGATGCCGCGGTCATTGCCAGCACAAGGGAAATTGCCGCTAACTTTTTCATTTTTCGTTCCTCCTCATAATCACTTTTTACGCTTTAACGCGTGCAAGCGTTAATCCATTGAGTAAACTATACACCGCAGGCACTGCTTCGTCAAGTATTTTTTCTATTCTGCTATCACAATCGTTCCCATGCGCCCTTCCTGCTTGCCTGAAAGCCGATTTTCATGCGGGCATGAAATCAACTTTCAGAAAAGCACAATTAAATTTAAAAAAGAAAAGGCAGGGGTCAGCCCCTGTCTTCCTTTAATACGATATGTTCCTGATCTTTGAAAATACTGTTTTCCGGAATAAATCCGCGCACCCGCGAAAGCGGATAAACGTTCGTATGTCTTCCGATTACCGTTCCCGGATTTAACACGCTGTTGCAGCCTACCTCCACGCAGTCGCCCAGCATCGCGCCGAATTTTTTCAGACCGGTTTCGATGTTTTCTTCTGCGGATTTGACAACAACCAGAGTCTTGTCGCTTTTTACATTCGAAGTGATGGAACCTGCACCCATATGTGCCTTATAACCTAAAATGCTGTCCCCGACGTAATTATAATGCGGAACCTGCACTTTATTGGACAGAATGACGTTCTTTAACTCGGTAGAATTACCGACAACTGCGCCTTTTCCGATGATTGCGCTGCCTCTGACAAACGCGCAATGTCTGATTTCCGCTTCCTCATCCACGATACAGGGACCGTTTAAGCAGGCAGTCGGCGCAACAGTCGCGCTTTTTGCCACCCAGATATCCTCTCCTCTTTTTTCGAAGCGATCCTCCGGCAGAGCGTTCCCGAGTGCTTTGATGAATTCCTTGATATAGGGCAGAACCTCCCACGGATACTCATACTGCTCCAAAAGCGGTGCAGCGATTGTTTCTTCCAGATTGTACAGGTTTCTGATCTTCATTGCTTCCATCTTCTTTTTCCTCCTGTTTCTGCCGCCTGAATGCGGCGAACGTTTTGCAGAAAAGCCCTAGCCTTCCGCATTTTCTTTCTTTTCTGTCCTTTTTTTTGCTGTTCCTGCTTTTTTGACAGCCGGTGTGGTTTCTTTTTTCTGGTAAAAACCGGCTATCGCATCGAACTGCTGATATAAGATGGACTGATTGTGCAGCTGTTTAACGATATTCGTCCTCCTGCGTACAAAATCATCCAGTTTATCCATATATTCTCCGGATGTAATCGTCCCCTCCGCAACACCGGTCAGCCCTTTTTCCCAGCTGGCAGTCAGCGCGGGATTTAACAGTGGTCGGATCGAATCTGAAACCACATCGTAAATCATTTCGCCCATCAGCGTTGGCGTGATCGTCTGTGTCTTTTTATTCAACGCCAGATACTCGATCGTGACAAGCTTTTTTAAGATTTCCGCACGCGTCGCAGAGGTTCCGATGCCGCTGCCCTTGATCTGTGCCCGCAGCTCTTCGTCCTCAATAAACTGTCCCGCATTTTCCATTGTCAGGATCAGCGAGCCGGAATTATAGCGCTTCGGCGGCGAGGTTTCGCCTTCTTTGATAGAAAGAGAATGCAGCGGAAGCTGCTCTCCTTTTTTCATAGTCTGTAACACCTTTAAAAATGCCTCGTCGCAGGAAAATTCCTCTTCCTCTCCGTTTTTCTCCTCTTTTTCTTCTTTTTTAGAGCTGAAAAAGGATGGGCGGCTGACGCCCAGATACCCTTCCTGCGTCAGCACCTTAAACGAAGCAAAAAAGCGTTCACCCTGCGGCAGCTGCTGCGATTTTACAAGCACCGTCAGTGATACCTTCTGGGAAATCGCCGGCGGATAAAAGATGCTCAGAAAACGTCTTGCAATCACTTCATAGACCTTTGCCGACGCGGGAGAAAGACTCCGCAGCGCCGAAAAGCCCTGTCCGGTCGGGATAATCGCATAGTGATCCGTGATCTGTTTGTCGTTGACATAACGGGTTTTTGCAATTTTCTGATAACTATTTTCTTCCAGAATCTGCACTGCGTATGCGCTGACCGGAGCGAAATTGCGAAGTCCGCCGATATTTTTATGGATTTCCTTTGCAACTGCGCTGGATAAAACACGGGCGTCCGTTCTCGGATAGGTCGTCAGTTTTTTTTCATAAAGCTCCTGCGCGATTTTGAGCGTTTCATCCGGACTGATCTTAAACATCCGGGAGCAATCATTTTGCAGCTCCGCCAGATTATATAACAGCGGCGGATTTTTCTGTTCTTTCTTTTTTTCACATTTTTCCAGAAAAGCGCCTGAAAATTCGGGGGACATCACACCTTCCGGCAAAATTGCACCCAGCTTTTCCATCAGTGCCTCGGCATCTTTTTTTTCCGAAAATCCGTTTTCTTTATATAAAAGCGGCGAAAGGTTCCAGGCACTTCCCTCTACTGCGCGCCATTCTCCCTCGAACGGCTTTTCCTTTCCGTCGCCCATCGGAATTCCAAAGGCTCCCGTCACACGGTAAAAAGGCGTTTTTACAAACGAACGGATTTCGCGTTCCCGATTGACGACCATGCCCAATACACAGGTCATTACACGGCCAACTGAAATCACCGCACGGTCGCGGCGCAAGTAGTTTTTGACATGGTTGCCGTATTTTAAAGTCAACGCACGGGAAAAATTGATGCCCATCAGATAATCTTCCTTGGCGCGCAGGTAAGCTGCGTTCGCCAGATTATCATATTCCGACAAATCCTTTGCCTCCCGCACCCCGCGCAGAATCTCTTCCTCCGTCTGAGAATCAATCCAGACTCTCTTTTGTGTTTTCTCTTTTACACCTGCCATCATTGCAACCAGACGATAAATATACTCTCCCTCTCGCCCGGAGTCTGTACAGACGTAAATTGTATCGACGTCCGGACGGTTCAACAGCGAGCTGACGATATCGAACTGTTTTTTGACGCCCGAAATCACTTCATATTTAAAAGTTTCCGGGATAAACGGCAGCGTATCGACCGACCACTTTTTATATTTGATATCGTACACTTCCGGATAGCTCATCGTAACCAGATGACCAACGCACCAGGTCACAATCGCCTCTTCCGATTCCAGATAACCATCCCTGCGGCTCATCTGATATTTCAGCGCTTTTGCAAACTCCTGGGCCACACTCGGTTTCTCTGCGATAAATAACTTTTTTGCCATACACCTCTGTCCTGCAAAGCAGCGAAAGGGAGGTAGCTTCTACCTCCCGTCGTTTTCTGCTGTATGTCTCTCTTTTATTTCTTTGTGATATATCCCTGTGCTTTGAGCAGCTCTGCGCAAAGCACTGCGCCGCCCGCTGCTCCGCGGACTGTATTGTGGGATAAGCCGACGAACTTCCAGTCGTAAACCGTATCCTCTCTCAGACGGCCGACCGAAATTCCCATGCCGTTTTCATAGTTGACATCCAGCGCAATCTGAGGGCGGTTATCCTCCTCCAGATACTGAATAAACTGTTTGGGCGCGCTGGGAAGCTCCAGTCTCTGCGGCTCGCCGGAAAAATGAACCAGACGGTCGATTAACTCTTCCTTGGTAGGCTTTTTCTTAAACTTCACAAACACAGCTGCGGTATGTCCGTTTAAAACAGGCACACGGATACACTGGCATGTGATAACCGGGCTCTGTGCCGGAACGATCACGCCGTCCTCCACTTTGCCCCAAAGACGCAGCGGCTCCTTTTCGCTCTTCTCTTCCTCACCGCCGATATAAGGGATGATATTTCCCACCATCTCCGGCCAATCTGCAAAGGTCTTACCCGCGCCTGAAATCGCCTGATAGGTCGTAGCAACCACTTCATAGGGCTCAAACTCTTTCCATGCAGTCAGGACAGGCGCATAGCTCTGAATCGAGCAGTTCGGTTTTACTGCAACGAAGCCTCTCTTGGTACCGAGTCTTTTTTTCTGAGATTCGATAACTGCCACATGCTCCGGATTGATCTCCGGAACCATCATCGGGACATCCGGTGTCCAGCGGTGTGCGGAGTTATTGGAAACAACAGGTGTTTCTGTCTTTGCATAGGCTTCCTCGATCTTTTTGATCTCGTCCTTTGTCATATCGACAGCGCTGAATACAAAATCAACCTGGGATGCTACATGTTCCACATCGTTAACGTTTAATACGATCAGGTTCTTTACCGCTTCCGGCATGGGTGTGTCCATTTTCCATCTGCCGCCGACTGCTTCTTCGTAGGTCTTGCCTGCGGAACGGGGGCTTGCTGCAATGGCAGCCACTTCGAACCAGGGATGGTTTTCCAGCAGTGAAATAAACCGCTGACCTACCATGCCAGTTCCACCCAGAATGCCAACTTTCAGCTTCTCACTCATTTTTTCAATTCTCCTCTCCTGTTTTCATCCAGATTGCTCCGGTTGATGGCTGTTGCCTTTCATCCGATTGGAAATTGTGTTTCCATTTCAGATTTATATCAGATAGTATCATATTTTCTACTTTATTGCAATAAAGTAAAAAATATTTTGTCGAATCCACAGGGCAGCTACGTCATTGCTATGTAACATCGATGCGCAATTGCAGCAGCTTCCGCATATGATAAAGCAGATCATGTCAGGATTAGCCTGCAAAAGAACCCAGTTTCAGGGCAATCCTGCCAGAAAGAAGGGAAAAGCTTATGGACTCTGTCCTTTTAAAAGCACAGGAACTGTCCTATTCCTACCACACCCTAAACGGCGAAACGCCCGCCCTGGATCGGGTTTCCTTCTGCCTTTACCGCAAAGAATTTCTGGCGATTGTCGGTCCCAGCGGCTGCGGCAAATCCACGATTTTGTCCCTGATCGCCGGCTTGCTCACCCCGGGTAGCGGCGGCATTACGTTTTATGGGGAAAATGGTCATCAGCCCGGCATCGGCTACATGCTGCAGCACGATCTTTTATTTGAATGGCGAAACGTCTGGCAAAATGTTACGCTCGGACTGGAAATCGCCCACAAGGATACAACCAGGAACCTGGAACGCGTTCGCAGGATGCTCTCCGACTACGGGCTTCTGGAATTTCAGCATAAAAAGCCGTCTCAGCTTTCCGGTGGCATGCGCCAACGGGCTGCCCTCATCCGCACGATGGCGCTCGAGCCCGATATCCTGTTGCTCGATGAGCCGTTTTCCGCGCTGGATTACCAGACCCGGCTGACCGTTTCCGCCGATATTGCTGCCATGATCCGTAAGGCAGAAAAATCCGTCATCCTCATCACCCACGATCTTGCAGAAGCTATCAGCCTCGCCGATCGCGTTCTCATCCTGTCTGCCCGCCCCGCCCGTGTCAAAGCAGAATTTCCCATTCACCTGACTGCCGCAGACCATTCTCCGCTTGCCGCACGGCGCGCGCCGGAATACGGACAGCTTTTTAATCAGATCTGGGAGGAACTGTCCAATGAAAACAACTGACCAAACACTGTCCGACCAGCAGCTTTTCCTGCTTGCCCACAGACGCCATCATCATTTCGTCCACTTTGCCCGGATTTTTATGCTGCTTCTTTTCCTGACAGTCTGGGAGTTGTTCGCAGACTTCCATATCATCGACAGCTTCTTTTTCTCCAGTCCTTCCCGTGTCGTCGCCTGCTTTGTCCGCATGGTATCCGAGCGTTCCCTGTTTACCCATATCGGTATCACGTTGACTGAAACGGTCATCAGTTTTTTTCTCGTCGCCCTCGTAAGCCTTTCTGCCGCCACGCTTTTATGGTACAGCCGCCGGTTGTCTGAAATTTTGGAGCCGTTTCTCGTCGTTTTAAACAGTCTCCCGAAATCCGCGCTCGCTCCTCTTTTGATCGTCTGGCTCGGCACCGGCATGGATACGATCATCGCCGCCGGCATTTCCGTCGCCATCTTCGGTGCAATCATCAACCTTTATACCGGATTTTTGCAGGCAGATCCTGAAAAGCTTCTCCTGATCCGAACGCTCGGCGGCACCAGACGGGACTGCTTTTTCAAGGTTGTCCTGCCCGCTTCCATTCCGGTCATTTTAAGCAATATGAAAGTCAATATCGGGCTTTCGTTAGTCGGCGTCGTGATCGGCGAATTTCTCGCTGCCAGACGCGGGCTCGGCTATCTGATCATCTACGGAAGCCAGGTACTGCAGCTGGATATGCTCATTACATCCATCCTGCTTTTGTGTATCATTGCGATGGGGCTTTATCAGCTGCTGCAGTTTGCAGAGCACTGTTATAAGAAAAAAGTGTAGGACTGCACAAAGTGTTTTTCTATAAGTTAAAGCAGGCATCCGGAAGTTCGCTGCTTCAAACAGCGCTCCGGATGCCTGTTGTCTTCTTTTTGCCGCGCACAGCGCTCCCTGTCAGAAAATCTCCTTCAGGAAGTCTCTTTTTGTGGGAAGCGCGTGTTTACTCCGTTTTCTCCTCTTCCGGCAGGATGACGTGCACGGATAATACTCGCTTTTCTTCCATCTCAGTTACTTCCACATGGGTACCTTTATAGTCAAAGTTGTCCCCAACCGCAGGGATTTTCTTTAACTGTTCCATAACCCAGCCGCCTACGGTCGCCGCCTCGGATTCATCCTCCTCATCCATCAGGTCGAAAAGCTTCTTCACGCTCGCCCGTCCGCTGAACTTATATTCGCGCTCAGAAATCTGCACGATCTCCTGAACGACCTCGTCGTGTTCGTCCCAGATTTCGCCCACCAGCTCTTCGAGGATATCCTCCAGTGTGATCAGGCCAACCGTCCCGCCGAATTCATCCAAAACGATCGCGATATGCAGTTTCTTTTTCTGAAGCTCCTGCATCAGCTCATCGATCTTCTGGTTTGCTGTCGTAAACAGTGCCGGACGCATCACTTCCCGGATGCTGGTATCCGTCCCGTAAACCCGATTATAAAAATCCTTATGGTACAAAATGCCAACGATATGATCCAATGTTTCTTCATAAACCGGAAGTCTGGAATAGCCGGTATTTGCAAATACTTCTGCAGCTTCCTCCTGGGTACTTTCCACAGGGATTCCTTCCATATCGATCCGTGGGGTCAGAATATCTCCCGCCTCCAGATCGTCAAAGCTCAATGCGCTGCGCAGAAGACTTCCTTCTTCTTTATCAATGCTTCCCTCTTCCTGCGCTTCCTCTACGATCGTAAACAGTTCTTCCGATGTAATACCCTGACTGCCGGACGTTTTAAACAGACAGGACAACAGCTTCTTCCACTGCCCGAACATCCAGTTAATCGGCGTCAGGACAATCCGAAGCCCATTGATCATCGGTGCGGAAAACATAGCGAATTTTTCCGGGGATTCCTTTGCGATGCTCTTTGGCGAAATTTCACCGAAAATCAATACCACAACGGTGATCACCAGCGTGGAAATTCCCGCGCCCATCTCTTCTCCAAGAAGCTTTACAAATAAAATTGTCGCCAGAGAAGAACATCCGATATTGACAATATTGTTACCGATCAGAATCGTCGACAACAGGCTGTCGTAGTTGTCAGAGAGCTGCAGCACCAGTGCTGCCCTCTTGTTTCCCTTTTCTGCCTGATTGCGGATTCTGACTCTGTTGATTGCTGAAAAAGCCGTCTCTGTTGCTGAAAAATATCCGGACAGGATGACACAGATAATAATAATCAGCAGCATGACTCCATTACTTCCCATGATATTATGATCTCCCTTTACTTTGGTTTGAACTTTACTTTGGTCTGAACTTTACTTTAGCAGAAAGAGAGTCATTATGCAATTCTTTTATCAATTTTCGGATGCCTCAGATATTTTCTGGCTGTCTGTAGCGGACGTGGCGG
>OHNK01001262.1_pt1 | contig 11559 bp, 10 predicted proteins | sample 1569551 | NCBI WGS metagenome assembly OHNK01 (sample SAMEA3879518, study PRJEB24766) | human gut metagenome | biome: human-associated habitat; feature: feces | place: USA | collected 1985/1987 | reverse complement strand
AATATAAATAAAAATGCATCCATTAAACAGATGCATTATAATATGTCGCAATATCACTTTCTGAAATATACCCACACTCTGCCATTGCCTTTAATACCGCATATTGTTTCTGTTTGGCCTGGGAAAAATGATTCACCAATTCATAATGACTTGGAGATTGTGGAATACCCGCCAATAAAGAAGCTTGCGCAACCGTTAAATCTTCAGGAAGCGTATCCAAATAGCCCATACTCGCCTCATATATGCCTGTATAATTATTTCCATAATTGATCACATTCACATATAAAGTAATGATTTCATTTTTTGAATAATGCTTCTCTAAATAACGCGCCACAAAGAACTCTGTACTCTTACGATCCCATGAACTTTCAAACATCCCATACAAGTTTTTCGCAAGTTGCTGCGTAATCGTAGAACCACCACTCGTTAATAGATCTTCGTCAAATTGAGAAATAGCCGCACGAGCCAAACCAATATAATCAAAGCCACCATGATCATAAAAGCGACGATCCTCTATCGCAATGGTAGCCCGAATCAAATTTGGTGATATATCATCATAATCCACATAATAAGGACTTGCCCTTACTTCATTGACTACCTCATCAACGGATTTTGTTTCTGTAAGCTGTAAATAATTCCAATACCCCTTGCCAAAAAAGACGCCGACAAAACCAATAATTAGAATCAACAACAACTTAAATATAAACTTAACTAACTTTTTCATACCTAAACATTAACATACAAAAAAGAACTTGTAAAATTACAAGTCCGTAAGATTAATCTTTTAAAGTTACATGTGTTGCATCTTTGAAAATAGAATTTGCCGCAATCTGACCACGCACACGAGATAATGGATATACATTTGTATGTGGACCAATAATCGTTCCTGGACAAAGAACAGAATTACATCCAACCTCTACATAGTCACCCATGAAAGCACCGATTTTTCTTAATCCCGTTTCAAATTCTTCAACCACATTATAATTCTCATCTTTTCTTCTCAAGATGATATTATCACGAGCACTCTTCAAATTACTTGTGATACCACCAGCACCTAAGTGAGAATGATATCCTAAAATACTATCCCCAACATAGTTATAGTGAGGGGTTTCTACATTGTCAAATAAGATGCAGTTTTTTAATTCCACACTATTTCCAACAACACAATTTGCCCCAACCAAAGCACTACCACGAACAAAGGCACAATGACGCACTTCCGTTTTAGGACCAATAATACATGGAGCACCTAAATAAGCACTTTCAAATACATGAGCAGTTTTATGAACCCAAACATGCTCTTTGACTTCCACATAATCTTCCCCTAAGTTTTTTCCTAATTCCAAAATCAATTCTTTGATTCCAGCTAAGGCTTGCCAAGGATATTCAAACTGTGCCAAGTAATCCTTAGCCAAAGTATGATCTAAATCATAAAGCTCACTAATTTTGTACATAAATTTCCTTCTTTCTTACCATTCAGGCTCAAACTTAAATTCAACCCGAATTTCATTTTCATCTATATCTAAAATCGCATAACTACAAGGTCTTCCATCCCTTGCATGCGATAAAGATCCTGGATTCAATAATGTTACTCCATTCACTTGATCCAAATAGGCAACGTGCGTATGTCCAAAACATACTATATCACAATCCAATGCTTTTGCCCTATTTGAAAGCTGTTCGCTTCTTGAAAAATACGAGAAACGATGCGAATGCGTAACATAAATACGATGCTTACCAATTGGAATAATTCTTTCATCTTCAAAACGACCATAATAATCATTGTTTCCACGAACAACGATATAGCCTGGATAAAACATTGGATCATCCTCTAAATCTCCACAATGAATAAATAATCCTGCATCTGGATGTTTTTCACGAATCGCATTTAATATATCATTTTTTCCATGAGAATCACTCACAACCACAATTTTCATAAATTACCCCTAATTCAGTTCATCTTGAAAAGACATTTGTTCCATACTCTTATCACCATCATGCAAGATCTTAGCATTCTCTATACCCACATATCGAAGTACAAATGGCAAATACCAATGTCCCGTCTTCTTTTCATGACCTTTTCCATAACGCACCACAAAACCATAGCGATACGCATTTTCCAATATCCATTCTACACGATTTTTATTTTCCTTAGACAATTCTTCTTCGACTTGCGTATAGTCCATATCTTCATTTAGATGCTGCTTGCAAAGCTCTATCCACTCATTTTGACCATCTAAAACAATCGTATACCCTAATTGCTGCTCATTCTTTCCAGCACCATACATATAATTATCGACACCCACAAATTCCTTTGACGCATTGACATACTGATCTAAGACTTGTTCATAACTCAAATAACCACTTGAAACACTCAAATGATCTTGGCCATCCATAACGGAAGCATACGCATCGAGCATACTTGACAGATTATCAACCATAGCATTTTGAACATATATACCATTAAAATCCACTAAATTTTCTGGTGCATATTTATATACTGTATTTTCCTGATTTAAAACAACATATGGATTTGTAGGATCTGCCACCAAACGTAAATCCGAATATAGGACAGCCTCATTTTCATAATATGTTGTTAAATCAATATAGGAATAGTGCGACAACAATTCCTTTAAAGAATCATACGAAAAATTCTTACGGAAACGATTCACAAAATTGACAATATATTCATTATCCGCATCCTGCGTATCTTTTGCCTCTTTATAATACAACGTGTTTTTTAAACTAAATCCATCTAGCTTAATAAAATCCATAAACTTATCCGGCGTAATATGCTGATTGATCAAATAATCAATATCATTACTATCTAAATATTCTAGAATGATATCACGATTTGCATCCGTCGTATAAGGATACCTGGCTAACGGATCATAGGACTTATCCATATGGTAAAGACAAAAACATCCCACCGCAAAACAAATCACGATCAATAAAACACGTGCTCGCATTTCTTTTCTACTAATCAAAATAAGTACCTCACGCAAAACATTATACTAAACTATCATTTTTCATGCAAACGAGCATAAAGAATCTTAGCCACATCTTCAGGAATCACTTCACTAAGCTGTTCTACACTTGCTAGTCGCATCTGCTTCATACTCTTAAAATGCTTCAACAATTCTTTTTTACGCTTAGGACCAATACCACTTACCGTATCTAACACTGATTTTGTCATAGACTTATCTCGTAACTTTCTATGATACGTAATCGCAAAACGATGTACCTCATCCTGCATACGTGTCAACAAAAAGAATAAACTGGATTTAGAATCAATAGGAATTTCATTTAAATTTACATCCATCAAAGCACGCGTCGCATGCTTATCATCCTTAACTAAACCTGCCACTCTTAAATCAAGCTGCAACATATCTATAATTTCTTTTGCAGCCAAAATTTGAGCGGCACCCCCATCCACCAACAATAAATCTGGCATTGGCAAATGCTCTTTCAACAACCTGAAATACCTACGATAAATAACTTCCTTCATACTATCGACATCACTTCTGTAACCATCCAATTTATAATGACGATACGAATTCTTATCTGGAATTCCATCCTTAAAAACAACCAACCCACTCACATTAAAAGTCCCTTGAATATGCGAGTTATCAAACATTTCTACCGTATGAATATTGGCATCAAATATTTTTGACAACATAGCATTGGCCTTTTTAAGCTCATTATCCTTACGAAATACCAACTGAAATTTTTGTTCATGCGCCTCTTTCGCATTCTTATACACCATTTCAATCAATTTTTTCTTTTCCCCACGAATCGGAATATGCACATTCGTATTTAAAGCCTCTTTTAAAACATCGACCGGCGTACCTTGTGGCACCAAAATTTCTTTTGGCACTACATTCTTCTCATAATACTGCATGATAAAACTTGTAAAAGCATCCATCTCATCTTCATATAAAGGCGTAATAGACATATTTCTTTCCAATAATTTCCCTTGTCGAATAAAGAAACCCTGAAAGGAAATATAGCCGGAATCCACATAATATCCAAACACATCACGATTGGCCAGGTCTTTAAAATCAATCGTCTGCTTTTCAATCACATGCTCTAATGCCTGAATCGTATTATAGATTTCTTGCGCCTTTTCAAACTGCAAATTTTCACTGGCATCCAACATTTTTGCCTGCAAAGAATCCATCACCTCTTTGGTGTCTCCCTGCAAAAACTTCTTAATTTTCTTGCGCGTCTTCTCATTTTCCTTAGGATCAATCTCATGAATACAAGGCCCTAAACACTGATGCATATGATAGTACAAACAAGGACTATCCGGAATATGACGACACTTTCTTACAGAAAAGATTTGATTGATCAACCTCACAATTTCATAAGCCGACTGACTGCTTGGATACGGCCCAAAATATTCACTCTTTTTACTTTTAATATTACGCGTTGTACGAACCACAAAATTATTTTCCTTTGTGATCTCAATATACGGATACGTCTTATCATCCATAAACATAATATTATATGGAGGTGTATGCTTCTTAATTAAATTGATTTCCAATAATAAAGCCTCTTTTTCACTGCCCGTCACAATAAATTCAAAATCACGAATATGCGAAACTAAACGCGTTGTCTTATTATTATGTGTACCATGAAAATAAGAACGAACACGATTCTTTAATACTTTGGCTTTTCCTACATACAAAATATTCTGATTCTCATCCTTCATGATGTAACAGCCAGGTGCATCCGGAAGTAAAGCCAATTTATCTTGTAAATGCTTAGAAATACTCATTTTATCCCCTACTTTAATATGACTATCGTTGCTCCAAGTCCACCTTCACTAGGACCTGCACTTGTAAATTTAGAAACATTGGGCTGCTTCTTTAAATCCTTCCAAACGGCTGTTCTTAAAGCCCCCGTACCCATACCATGAATGATACGAACTTGTTTTATATGCTTAACAACCGCTTGATCTAAATATTTATCTAAAGCCGCAATACCTTCTTCAACACGCATACCAATTAGATTCAACTCTAAAGGAAAGCGACTCGATACACTTTCTACATGCGCTTTATACGTTGTCTTTTTAATTTGCGGTTTATGCATAGGCTCCAACTTAGAAAGTTTGACCTTCATCTTCATTCCATTTGTTAAAACCGTCGCTTCATTTCTTCGAATATCTACAATTTCACCATGCGAATTCAAACCCGTGATCTTTACATAATCCCCCACTTTGAATTCTTTCTTTTCCTGTTCTTCTTCTACTACATTCTCATTTAAAAGATCCAACTCATGCATCTTTTCAATCTGTTCATGCTGCTTACCCGTCTTCTGTTTACGAAGTACAGTTAAAATTTCTTTAGCCTGCGCCTTTTTCTTTTCAAGCATCTCATTTAACTGTTCTTGATAGGACGCATCCAATTCAGCCTTACGTTTTTCTATTTCTTTTTCTTTTTCATAAGCCTCTTTTTGAACACGATGCGCATCCTCAATCAATGCATTAAAACGCTCTTTTTGTTTCAATACATCATTTTGAAGCTTCTCTAATTTCTCTAGTTCTTTTTCCGTCTGCTTTTCATTTTCATTCTTTAAAAAATCAGCTCTTTTTAAAATAGATTCTTCCAAATGATATTCTCTAGCAATATGAAACGCATAACTAGCCCCAGATACACCCGGAATATATTTATAAGTTGGCTTAAGAGTTTCTGGATCAAACTCAACACTCGATACCAAGACATGCTCATTGGCTTTTCCATACGTTTTTACTTGCGAATAGTGCGTTGAAGTAATGATCGTACTCTTTTTTGAAATCAAATACTCCAATATCGCAACCGCAAGACTGGCTCCTTCTAAAGGATCTGTACCATTTCCAATTTCATCCAATAAGATAAAACTATTCTCATCACTCTTTTGACAAATATGAGAAAGCCTAGAAATGTGACTTGAGAAAGTCGATAAATTATTTTCAATGGATTGATGATCTCCAATATCAAAATACATCGATTGATAAAATGGCAAGATAGCCTTATGACATAATACAGGAAATGCCGCATGAGCCAACGCCACAAATAGACCAATCGTCTTTAAAGTTACTGTTTTACCACCCATATTCGGTCCTGAAATCATAAGACAAGCTTGTTGATCATTTAATTCATATGTGTTACAAACCACTTTCTTTTCATCGATCAACGGATGCTTGGCATGCTCTAAATACAACGAATGATCTCTAGATTGTAAAGAAGGAATACATCCATCATAGCGAATGGCCCATTTTGCCTTGGTAAATGCCACATCAATGATTGTTAAAGTTTCTAATGCCGAAGTTAATGCGAGTGCATGTTTCTTTACCTGCATAGACAATTCTTTACAGATTCTTTTCTTCTCTTCTTCAATACGAATCACTAAGGATGAAATCTCATTATTATCCGCTACAAAACTCGATGGCTCTACATAATAGGCAAGACCTGAACTGGATTGTCCATGAATCATACCTCCAAAAGCATTTTTATCTTGGGCACGCACTAATACGACAACACGTCCCGAAACCGTTGTCGTCATGTTTTCCATTAATTTTGAACTATTCTTCTTTAAAAACTGTCTCGATTTCGACTGCAAAGCTAAACGCGTATCTACCAAAGCCTTATGCATACTCTTTAATGCAGGTGTGGCATCTTCTTTAACACTCCCCGTTAAATCAATTTTGGAAATAATCGAATCCATCAAACGCGAACATCCATCCATAGATTGGGCTAGATTGGTTAATTCTGTAAGTTCAGAAGAATCCAAACTCAATTTTGCCTGCTTAACGGCCGTTAAAAAATGATAGATTGAAATTAATTCTTTACTTGTTAAAGTCATCTGTTTTTCAGCTTTTGAAACAGGTAAAGAAATGTCATTGGCTCCTGACAAATTCAATAAACCACCTTTTTGTTCAAACTGGATAGCTTCTTTAGCATAATTCAATTGTTCTTGTATTTCTAATTTATTAAATTGAGGCAACGCATTCAAAATCTTTTCTTTGGAACAAGAAAAACTTGAAAATGCGCAAATCTGAGTTAATACACTCGAGAAATCAATAGCCTGATTTAGTTCATCTCTAAAATTTCGTTTCATAAAATACTCCGTTCCTACCTATTTTAACACAAATTTTATGGTAAACTAAATAAGGTGATTAAAATGGCAACATTGACAAAGAATATGACAAAAGAAGAAATCTTTCAATTAAAAAACCGATTGTCTTCTTTTATTTTAAAAGAAAGTACACCTCCATATACGTATTATCAAATCAAGACAAAAGAGTGTACAATTACAGCTTACACAAGTGGTAAAGTTGTATTTCAGGGAGCTGATCTTTCTTGGTTAGAACCTGCAACGCCTCAAAAAGAAGCACAAGACCAGGCTGGAAGTGATGAAGTTGGTACAGGCGATTATTTTGGTCCTGTTGTAGTGGCTAGTTGTATCGTCACAACAGAAGCAAGAGAAAAATTATCTCATTTAGGCATACAAGATTCCAAACAAGTAGATGATACCAAAATCAGAAAACTAGCCCCACTCATTAAAGATGTCTGTCCACACAGTATTTTGATTGTGCCCAATTCAAAATATAACGATATGCACGATTCTTGTAATATGGTGGACATGAAATGTCGTTTACACAACCAGGCCTATGTAAACTTAGTACATAAAGGATATACCCTTCCTAAACAAATCGTCATCGATCAATTTGTCCAGGAAAAAAGTTATTATCGATATCTACAAGGTTTTCCTGAAGTGATTCGCGGCATTACTTTTGAAACAAAAGCTGAAAACAAGTATCTTGCGGTAGCTTGTGCAAGCATTCTTGCTCGCAATGCCTTTTTAGAAGCTTGGGATCTTATGGAAGAAAAATATGATTTTAAATTTGAAAAGGGAGCTGGTAATAAAGTAGATGCTTGTGGAAAAGAATTTGTGAAAAAATTTGGAAAAGAAAAGCTTTACCAAGTGGCAAAGCTTCATTTTAAAAATACTCAAAAAATCGGTGTTTAACGCCTTCTTCGATCCTTTTGCGCTATGGAATAATAGCGCTTTTTATCTTCATACATCTTTTGATCGGCTGCTTGTAAAATTTCACTCAAATTTAAACAACGCTCTTTCCATATATACCCTGTCGCAACACTAATTTCTAGTTCTTTCATACGAACGAGCAACTTATTGTATTTAGACATAAATTCAGATTCCAAAACATCTTGTTCGATTACCACAAATTCATCGCCACCAATACGATATGAGTTATCCGCAAAAATTTCTTGTAGTACATAAGAAGCACTAATAATCAAAGTATCTCCTGCAAGATGTCCCATTTTATCATTGATTTCTTTTAATCCATTTAAATCCAGATAAATAACACCCACTGAATAAAGTTCTTTACGCCTATTTTTTTCAATATATTCATTAAAGTGATTGCGATTTTGTGCATAAGTCAAAGAATCCACATAACTTAAATTCTCTAAATGTTTCTTTTCTTTTTCACGAGCCATAGCTGTCTTAATAAAGAAACATAAAGATTCTAAAAAGTTTTTTTGGTAGTAGTTTTGTTTAGGGTTGTCTACCGCAAAAACACCTTTAATTTGATGATTATCCACAAATGGTACAAGGATTATACTCTGTATTTTTTGCGAAATAAAACTTGAATAAATGGGACTCGTCTTTGAAATTTCACGAGTTACATCTTCAATATAATATGACTTTTGATTTTCAAAAAATTGATTTACTAAATCCATATGTTCTAAACACAGGTGGACCATATGATCAATATGAATATCATCATGTCTATTTCCATATTCATAGATGCTGTTGGTTTGTTTATTTTCAAAATCTAAATCTAATACATAACATCTTTCAGCTTGATAAAATTCACAAATAGTTTTCAAGATATCATCAATGGCTCCCTTTTGATTTGTATCATTCGATAGTTTACGAACGCATTGAATCAAAGTATGTGATACATTCAAGTCTTTTTCAAATTCATTCGATTTTTTAGAAATGCGTCGAACTTTTGTGATATAGAACCCACAATACAATAAAAGAATCACAACTTCACAAATGACCATGGCCATATAATTCTTTTTCAATGCCAATGCACTCGCAAAGGCTACATCTTCATCCACTATGACAATTAATTCCCAATTATATACTTTAACTGGTTTATAACTTAAATATTTCTTTTTACCATCTTGTTCAAATTTCACGACGCCTGATTTCAAAGCATGTATTTGTTTTATAACGTCTTTTTTAGGCGATAATAATTTACAACCATTCGTTGAAAAAGGGTCATAATCTAAAATATCTTGATTATTCATCACAACCTGTCCATCCGTTGTATCAATAATGAGATTTTGTGTCTTTCCATTATATATTTGCGTATAAAACTGTTCATCTAAAGTATCACATTGAATTACACCAACTAAATAGGCAACGACTGATTCATTTTGTTTGATAGGCACATAATAATTCACACTCTTTTTATTTGTGAGTGGATCTGTATGTACTTGATCCATATATTCTGCATCTGCATTCAATGTCAAAAAATCATTCGATTGAATTGGTTGCACATCTTTATGCATTGTATACATCGTATTATTTTGCATCAATAAATCGACGCGTTCAAACAAAGATACATCTTCAAATGTACTTAATCGACTGCTGTATTCTTCATATGTAGGCAAATGATCTTCATTGGAAAAATCTTTTCCAATCAAACGCAAATAATTCAAATCATCCTGCATACGATTTTGAATACTTTGAATGATGGCATTACTCGCATTTTCTAATCGGTTGTAACAACTTTCTTCTTCTTGTTTAAAACTAATATTATAGGTTGTAACAGTTAATGCCAATATCAATATCATAACTAAAAGTGTTGGCAACAACTGATTTATTTGTTTTTTCATACGTATTCCTTTTAACATTTCTAACTTTAATTATAAACCTATAAAATGCTAAAGGCAAAAAAAGAAGTAACATAAGCTACTTCTTTAACGATTATTGATCTTTGTTTCAACCTCAATATCATAAGGAAGTTGAATCAATTTTACACCCGCATCATGAAACATGCGTTTACTCGCAATATTTCCTTCTGTACCATCATACTTGTCACTTTCATATACAACACAAGTAATACCGGCTTGAATAATGGCTTTTGCGCATTCATTACATGGAAATAATGAAACATACAAAGTACAACCATGTAGATCTTGAATACTATTTAAGATTGCATTCAATTCAGCATGTACCACATAAGGATATTTTGTTTCTAGAAACTGCCCATCTCGAGCCCAAGGAAATTCATCATCTTCACACCCATAAGGAAAACCATTATAGCCTAGTCCAACCACTCTTTTTTGTGGATTGACAATACAAGCTCCTACACGCGTATTTGGATCTTTTGAACGCATAGCACTCAAATGTGCCATACCCATAAAATACTGATCCCAACTCAATACATCTTTACGCATTATTCTTCCCCTTCTCTAAGTTCATTTAATACTTTTTCAAACGTTGGTTCTAATGGTACTTCAAAATGCATCTTTTCATGTGTTGTTGGATGAACAAATTCCAAGGCGCATGCATGCAATAACTGGCCATTGGCTTGGATTGTTTTTCTAGGACCATATTTTGGATCGCCTGCAATTGGATGTTCAATATATTGCATATGTACACGAATCTGATGAGTTCTTCCCGTTTCCAATTGACATTTAATGTACGCAAACTTACTGAAGTTTTCCAAAACATTAAAATGCGTGATCGCATCCTTTGAGTTGTTTGCGGTAACCGCCATTTTCTGTCGATCCTTTTCATCACGACCAATTGGCGCATGAATCGTACCATATTCATGTGTAAACGGTTTATGTACAATGGCTACATATTCTCGATGACATGTCTTATCTTGAAGTTGTTGACTCAATGCCTCATGTGCCACATCATTTTTGGCAACCACAAGTAAGCCAGACGTATCTTTATCAATACGATGTACAATACCTGGTCGCATCACACCGTTTATACCACTCAAATCTTTACAATGATATAATAAGGCATTAACTAGAGTTCCAGAATAATGTCCTGGAGCTGGATGCACTACCATACCTTTTGGTTTATTGATCACAATAATATCATGATCCTCATATACAATATCTAAATCAATCGGTTCGGGTAATACTTGAGTTGAATCAAGTTCAGGAATTGAAACTTCAATTTCATCTCCTATACAAACTTTATAACTTGCCTTCATCACCTTTTGATTGACCAAGACATTTCCTTCATCCAATAAATCTTTAATTCTCTTACGCGAAAAATCTAACTTTTCAGCTAATACTTTATCTAAACGATCCAATTTTGTATCTTCATCTATTTTTAGGATTCTTGTTTCCATTTCGCTTGCTCCTTCTTATCGTCTATAAACATACTGATTAATATTAATGCAATTCCTACGGTTATGCAAATGTCCGCCACATTAAATACGGGAAATGGATAACCAAAAATATAGAAACTAAAAAAGTCTCTAACATATCCTAGACTCATACGGTCAATAAAGTTACC
>OHNK01001260.1_pt1 | contig 11594 bp, 10 predicted proteins | sample 1569551 | NCBI WGS metagenome assembly OHNK01 (sample SAMEA3879518, study PRJEB24766) | human gut metagenome | biome: human-associated habitat; feature: feces | place: USA | collected 1985/1987 | reverse complement strand
CGGAACATCCCATAGCCCTGCTCCACCTCTTCTGTACTTACAACTGTCACAGAAGACGGCGGCAGAAACATTGTATGATTCAGGCACACCGGAGAAATGGAAAGCAGATGGGACAGCATATAAAATGTCACTCCCATATGGCAGAACAGCACGATTGTGTCCTCATTATGCTGCTTCGTGCGATATAAGCGTCCCTCCCTGTGGTAACCGTGTTTTGCGAGGATACCGTCTAAGCCATCGCAGACTTTCTGATAGGTCTCTGCAACCGGCCCGCTTTTCATCAGATCCGTTTCCAGAAAACGATCTATATTCAGCAAATCCAGCTCTTTTGTCCAGTAAGCGGGCTTTAAATCCCAGCTCAGCCGGTTCTTTCCGGTTTCCGGGTCAACGACACAGGCATCGAATTCGCGCATCCAATCACATGTCACTGCCTCCCTGCCGCATTCCTTCAGCGTAAACGAAGCAGTATCCTTCGCCCTGCCAAGGGGCGAGCAGTAAAATTCATCCACCTTCCAACGCTTCGTGCGCTCAGCAAGAAGCTTCGCTTCCCGCCAGCCCTTTTCTGTCAGGCTGTCAATTGAATAATCCGGTTCTGCATGTCGAATAAAAATCAGTCGCATCGACCCTCTCCTCCTTTTGTATCTCCCCATTTTTCAAATTGTTATGTAGTTTTTTCTGCTATGCAGCAAACATGTTTTCATGTTACTCCATTTCCACAGAAAAATCCAGCGCCAATTCTGCGTTCCGACAGCGTAGCGCAGTGAAATTTTTTACGAATACCAACCTCATTCCGCGCAGCGCGCTCTATGCTTCCATCCCAGATACCGCGTTTTATCCGACGGTGCCCGGTGCACCCGGTACATTCTACTTCTCCTGTGTCCGACGGGCGCCCCGCAGGCAGCGCGAAAAAACCGCATATCCCAGCAGCGCACCCACGCAGTTCAGCAAAATATCATCCACATCAAATGCGCCGAATGCCGTAAAAAGCTGAAACAGCTCGATACAGCAGACAAGCACGAACGCGTCCAGAAACAGAATCCAGAATCGGCGGCTCTCCTTTTGCAGAAACGGCAGTAAGAAGCCAAGCGGCACAAAAGCAAGCACGTTGCCGAAAAGATTTTCAAAGCTGTTTAATTTTCCCCAGTAACGGATATACATCCGAATCGTCTTAAATAAGGTGAAGTTGGCGGTTCCAAGTCCCTCCCAGACAACCTCCTTTGTCCAGGAAGCAGCGATCGCCTCCAGCCGCGCAAGGGGATACTTAAAAACGATCACCTTGAGCAGCACAAGAATATAAAAGAAAAACACAGTCTTGAGAATGCGCTTTGTTTTCCGACTGCTTTCATCCTCTGTAAAAAGACTGTGTCCCAGTTGATTCCATATCTTTTTCATAAAGACCCTCTACTGATAATAAACCTCCATCAGGCAAAGTCCGGACGCCGGTGCCAGCATTCCCGCCTTCTGCCGGTCTTTTCCGTCCAGAATCGCAGCGATTTCTTCCGGTCTGCGCGCTCCGAGCCCGACCTCCACCAGTGTTCCGGTCAGAATGCGGACCATATGGAACAAAAATCCGTCTCCCCGAAAAGAAATCCGGATATCCGCGCCGTTTTGTTCGAACAAAATGGACTCCATCGTGCGGACAGTCGATTTTTTCTTGTTTTTTGCGGAGGTAAACGCTGCAAAATCATGCGTCCCGACCAGATACTTTGCCGCTGTTTTCATCGCATCTACATCTAACTGCTGTTCGATCTGCCATACCAGCCGTCTGTCAAACACCGCCGGGATTTTGCTGTTGTGAATCCGGTAGCAATAGGTCTTACCGACCGCATTTAAACGCGCGTGGAACCTGGGAGCAGCCTCCTGACAGGAAATAACCGCCACATCCTCCGGCAGATACTGGTTCAGCTTATCCAGAAGCTCTTCGCAGGAAAGCTCCGTATTCATATGGAAATTCGCGGTCTGCCCTAGGGCGTGCACACCTGCATCCGTCCTGCCGGATGCCTGGATTTCCACCGGAGTCCCCGCAATTTTCGAAAGCAGCGCCTCGAATTTGCCCTGCAGCGTGTTCTGAGTCGTCCCCTGCCGCTGCCAGCCCTGATATCTGGTTCCTTCGTATTGAATCACAATTCTAAAGTTGCGCAAATCATCCTCCACTCTGCGGGCGCAGTGCGCCAAAACCCCCGAACAACCAAGCGTTTCCTCAGACTTTGGTGCGCCGCCCCGAACCTCACGACAACGTTTTTTATTCCTTTTTCTCCGAAATCTCTGCCTTATCCTCCGGGGTCAGGCGCCGGAACCGGTTAAAGCCATGCACCAGGATCTGCACGCTGTCAATGGTTGTGTCAAAAAATCCCGCCTGATACATATTGGCAACAATAATGCCTGCCGGAACTGCCAGGATCATGCCGGCAACGCTGCCTACCTTATAACCGATAAAGATCAGAAACAGGGTCGGAAGCGGCGGAACGCCAATGGAATCCCCAACAATTTTCGGCTGGATGAGCTGACGCAAAAGCTGTCCAACTCCCCAGATGATCAGCAGCCCGATGGCCATTTTAAAGTCTCCGCCAAGTACCTTGATCACTGCCCATGGCCACAGAACCGTACCGGTTCCGAATACCGGCAGAAAATCCAGGATCGCAATCCCGATCGAAATCAGCGCACCGTAACGCACCCGCAGGATCAAAAAGCCCACCAGCATCAGAAGATATACCCAGATCTCGATCTTTAGCTGTGCTTTGAAATATCCGCCAATGGCACCGGTCAGACTGTGATACATCACATCCCACTTTTTGCGGAAGTTCTCCGGTACATATCTGCGAAACGCAGCAATCACTTCTTCCCGCTGCGCAACGAAGAAATAAGAGGACAACAGGCACATGATGACGCCGACGATGATCGTCGGGATATTTTTGGCAAAATTGCCGACTGCAGATACCGTCGGACTGCCCATATGATCCACTGCGCTGCTCAACAGATTCATCAGCGAATTCAGAATTTTAGCAACCTGCTCCTGCACGTTTGGAGAAAAATAGTGAGAAAAGCTTTCCAGTGAGCTTCCCGCGTTGGAAATATCAGACTCCATTGCCTTCCAGAGTCCCGGCAGCTCTTCCACAAATCCCTTCAGCTGTCCTGCAAGCAGGCTCAGGATCCCGTAAATACCAGCTACGATCGCAGCGATAACTGCAATAATGACGATCGCAGAGCCTGCTTTTCTGCGGATCTTAATCTTTTCATCCAAAAAACGCACCAGCGGGTTTGCAATCATCGCGATGATCCAGCCAATTACAAAAGGCATAAAATACGAAATAACCGATGGAACAACAAATACGACAAACAGCAAGATCACTACTGCAGTGATCAGGTTTAACACCGCTTTTACATATTTTCTGGATTGTCTCCACATGCTTTAATGCCTCCGTCTTCTGAGAGAATGCTGTCGAGCAGATCATAAATTTCTTCCCGTCCCTGCTTGGAAAGAGAGGAATACGGGATGATGATCGTATCCTTCTGTGCCTCTAAGCCAACCCGAATTGCCTTGAGCTGCTTTTGGATCTGACTGCGGTTGATTTTGTCCAGCTTGGTTGCAATGATGATCGGATCAAAGCCGTAATGACGCATCCACTGATACATCTGCTTATCGTTTGCAGACGGGTCGTGCCGGATATCGATCAGCAAAAAAACCGCCTTTAGCTGCTTGGAGGAATGCAGGTATCGTTCGATCATCTTGCCCCACTGCGCCTTGACTTCCTGATTGGCTTTTGCATAGCCATAGCCAGGCAGATCTACCAGATAAAACACTTCATTTACATTATAAAAGTTGATGGTCTGGGTTTTGCCGGGCTGGGAAGAAGTTCTCGCCAGGCTTTTCCGGTTCATGATCCCGTTGATGAGGGAGGATTTGCCAACGTTACTCTTTCCGGCAAATGCAATTTCCGGCAGTATATTGTCCGGAAGCTTACTCGTAATGCCGCAGACCGTTTCCAATTGAACGGATTTGATTACCATATCAGTTGTTTCCTTTCCCGCCCACAAAAGCGTGCGCAATCACATCGTCCATCGTTTCTACAAAAAGAATTTCCAACCCATTTTTGATCTCCGCCGGAATCTCTTCAACGTCCGGACGGTTCTTTTCTGGCACCAATACTGTTTTGATTCCAGCAGTCTTTGCCGCCAGAGTCTTTTCCTTTAAGCCGCCGATGGGCAGCACTCTGCCCCGCAGCGTAATTTCGCCCGTCATCGCCAGATCGGCGCGAACCGGCGTATGGGTCAGCGCAGACAGAAGCGCCGTCGCCATCGTAATACCGGCGGAGGGTCCGTCCTTTGGAACCGCTCCCTCCGGAATATGAATATGAAAATCATTCTTTTTAAATACGTCGGGATCGATCTGATACCGCTCGCTGACCGAACGGATATAGCTCAGGCCAGTCATAGCGGATTCCTTCATCACATCGCCTAACTGTCCGGTCAGCTCCAGCTCGCCTTTGCCCGGCATCATATTGACTTCAATCTGCAGCGTATCGCCGCCCACACTCGTCCATGCCAGGCCGCGCACAATTCCGATTTCGTCCGTCTGATTTGCTTTCAGGGAATGGAATCTGGGCTTGCCGAGATATTTTTCGAGGTTCCGGTCGTTGACGCGGATACAGCTTTTATCTTCTTTTAACAGCTCTCTCGCTGCTTTCCGGCAGATCTCCCCAAGCTTTCGCTCCAGACCTCTGACACCGGCTTCTCTTGTATAACCCTCAATCACGCTGCGCAGTGCATTATCACTGACGATCAGCCGTCCCTGCATACCGTTTTTCTTCAGCTGCTTGGGCATCAGATGCTCCCGTGCGATGTGGAACTTTTCCGCAGCGGTATAACTGCTGACCTCGATCACTTCCATACGATCCAGAAGCGGACGCGGAATTGTCTCGGTCGTATTTGCCGTCACAACAAACAGAACCTCCGATAAATCGATCGGAATTTCCACATAATGATCACGGAAATTGCAGTTTTGTTCGGCATCCAGCACTTCCAGAAGCGCCGAAGCGGTGTCTCCTTTATAGTCGCTCGAAACCTTATCCACCTCATCCAGCAGCATCAGCGGGTTTTTCACGCCTGCCTGTCTCAAACCATTGACAATCCGTCCGGGCATTGAGCCGACATAGGTTCTTCTGTGTCCCCGGATCTCCGCCTCATCCCGCACACCGCCAAGGCTGATGCGGACGTATTTTTTATTCAACGCCTCTGCAACGCTGCGTGCAATCGAGGTTTTACCGGTTCCGGGAGGTCCTACCAGACAGATAATCGGGCTTTCTCCCTGCTTGGTCAGCGCGCGCACCGCCAGAAATTCCAGCATACGCTCCTTTACCTGTTCCAGACCATAATGATCCCGGTCAAGAATCTCCTCCGCGCGGGTCAGGTCGGAGGTTTCGCGGGAGGTTTTGTCCCACGGAAGCTCCAGAAGTGTCTCGATGTAGGCACGTTCCACACCGGACTCTGCACTGTTTGTGGAAAGCCGTTTGAATCTGGAGATTTCTTTTGCGATCTTTTCCTTTACTTCTTTAGAGGCTTTGAGCTGCTGCAGCTTTTCTTCATACAATGCTGCATCCGACGCATCGTCCTCCCCCAGCTCCTCCTGAATATATTTCAGCTGTTCCCGCAAAATGTAATCTTTTTGGTTTTTATCCACACGTTCCCGCACTTTTTCCGTCAGATCAGTGCGGATTCTGGCAACCTCTACCTCCGTCGCAAGCACCTCTGCCAGCGCTTCGAAACGGCTTTCGAGATCCACCTGCTCCAAAATTTTCTGCTTTACGGTGTAATCTGCCGGAATATTTTCGATAATCTGATCCATCAGCTTACCAGGATCGTGAATTTCCTCCATATGGCGCAGAAGCGTCCGTCCCGTTCTGGGATAATATTTGCAATATTCTGTGAAACGATCGCGCGCGCTGCGCAGCATCGCTTCTTTCCTGCTTTCGTCCATTGCCGGCACTTCCAGCACCTCGATGTCGCCACCGAGCCATTCCCACTCTCCAAAAAGCGTCCTAAGACGTCCTCTGCAAACGCCCTCTACGAGAACGCGAACCAGATTGTCCGGCAGCTTCGTGACCTGTTTTACCTTTGCAATACAGCCGATCTGGTACAGATCCTCTGCCTGCGGGTCCTCCGTCTCAGCATGGCACTGGGTTACCAGAAATACCTCCTGATCTTCGCTCATCGCCTGTTCTGCCGCCAGAATGGACTTCTTGCGGATCAGGTCAAAATGTATCATCGTATCCGGCAGGATCGTCATGCTGCGCAGGGCGATCACCGGAAGTTTTTTGAAATTTTCCATCGTATGCTATCTCCTATTGATGCGGAGTTTAGGATAAAATCCTGCGGAGTATTTTTTATCGTATGGAAACGAAGTTTCCTATACGATAAAAACGCCGTCCGTATCTGTCGCGGGCGGCGTCTTTTACTGTCATTCTATTTTGCTTCTTTAAAGCCGTCCAGAAGTCCCTGTTTTTCACGCCGTACCACCATCGGTTTTCCGGTTCCTTCTACCGCTTCTTTTGTAATTACGCACTGTGTAATGCTCGGATCGGAAGGGATCTGATACATCACATCCATCATCGTCTTTTCCATGATGGAGCGAAGTCCTCTGGCGCCTGTCTTTCTCTCCAGCGCGAGGTCAGCGATCTTTTCAATCGCTTCCTTCTCAAAGGAAAGCTTTACATGGTCGAATCCAAAGAGCTTCTGATACTGCTTGATCAGCGCATTCTTCGGCTCCATGAGGATTCGGATCAATGCCTCTCTGTCCAGTCCCTCCAGCGCTACCGTAATCGGCACGCGTCCGACGAACTCCGGAATCAGTCCGAACTTCACCAGATCCTGCGGAGTTACATCCGCATACAGCTCGCCTGCCTTGCGCTCTACGTTGGAAGAAATCTGTGCGTTGAAGCCGATGCTCTTTTTGTCCAGTCTGGATTCCACGATCCGCTCGATGCCGTCAAAGGCGCCGCCGCAGATGAACAAAATGTTCGTCGTGTCAATCGGAATCAGCTCCTGCTGCGGGTGCTTCCGTCCGCCCTGGGGAGGAACACTCGCTACTGTGCCTTCCATGATCTTCAGCAGTGCCTGCTGTACGCCCTCTCCCGAAACGTCGCGGGTAATCGATACGTTTTCACTTTTCTTCGTGATCTTGTCGATTTCATCCAGATATACAATACCGAGCTGTGCCCGTTCAATATCATAATCAGCCGCCTGAATCAGCTTTAACAGGATGTTTTCAACATCCTCACCGACATATCCGGCTTCCGTCAGCGTCGTCGCATCTGCGATCGCAAACGGTACGTTGATGATCTTCGCCAGAGACTGTGCAAGATATGTCTTGCCGCTGCCGGTAGGTCCCAGCATAATAATGTTGGACTTCTGCAGCTCAACGCCATCGTCGTCCGCCCCGGCTGTCACTCTTTTATAATGGTTATATACAGCAACGGACAGTACCTTTTTGGCCTCTTCCTGACCGATCACATAATCATCGAGGAATTCTTTGATCTGCACCGGTTTCAGCAGGTTGATCTGTTTAGGATCTTCCTCCTGCGGTTCTTCTTCATTTTCCTCTTCGATGATTTCGGCACAGATGTCCACGCACTCATCACAGATATATACGCCGTCCGGACCAGCAATCAGCTTATGCACCTGATCCTGTGTCTTGTGGCAGAAGGAACATCTCACCTGGTCATCAGAAAATCTGCCTGCCATATCGTTCTCCTATCTATTTCTTATTTCAAATAATCCTCGTGGGAAGTGATAATCATATCGATCAGGCCATATTCTTTGGCTTCTTCTGCGGTCTTCCAGTTATCTCTTTCGGTGTCCGCAGCGATCACTTCGTACTCTTTTCCAGTATTCTCCGCAAGAATTCTGTTCATTCTCTCTTTTGTTTTTAATATATGCTTCGCGTTGATTTCGATATCAGTCGCCTGTCCCTGTGCGCCGCCCAGAGGCTGATGGATCATGATTTCCGCATTCGGGAGGGCCATTCTCTTGCCTTTCGTGCCGCCTGCCAGCAAAAAGGCTCCCATGCTTGCCGCCATACCGATACAGATCGTAGAGACATCGCATTTGATAAATTTCATCGTATCATAAATTGCCATACCGGCAGGAATAGAGCCGCCGGGGCTGTTGATATACAGATGGACATCCTTGTCCGGGTCTTCAGATTCCAGGAAAAGAAGCTGAGCCACAACGAGGCTCGCCGTTACATCGTTTACTTCCTCACCCAGGAAAATAATTCTTTCTTTGAGCAGTCTGGAATAAATGTCATAGGAACGTTCTCCGCGGCTTGTCTGTTCGATTACATAAGGTACTAAACTCATATCTGAGCACTCTCCTTTCACAAGGGGTATGCCAGAGCAGTTAAACGCCCCTGCTCTGGCATACATAAAACCCTGCGGTTTTTTTTTATTGCAGCAGGAAACTGCCCCGCTGTCGGATTTGATCTGTTTCCAATCTTATCCCATGGCATTGTCTTTTGCAACAAATCCAGCTGATATTTAAGAAATATTTTAGATCATGTTCGAATCGTTCGCAGTTTGAAATTATTTCTCTACTGCTTCGCTTACAACGAAATCTACAGCTTTGCGGACAGCCAGATCTTCCATGATCTGCTTCTTGCCGGCTTCACCCATCAGCTCTTTGATCTTGTCTGCTTCCATCTTGTAGCCTTCTGCCATGCGCTTTACTTCTGCATCAAAATCTTCTTCCGTAGCTTCGATATTCTCAGCAGCTGCAACCGCTTCCAGAACCAGTCTGGATTTGATTCTGCGCTCTGCCTGAGGTTTTACCTGCTCCATCATGTGCTCGTAGGTAAGACCGGTGAACTGGAAGTACTGCTCCAGGTTCAGGCCCTGCATCTGCAGTCTCTGACCGAACTCGTCGATGGTCTGTCTCTGCTGAGTCTCTACCATAGCGTCCGGGATCTCCATCTGCGCATTCTCTACGATTGCGTCGATGACAGCGTCTTCCTTAGCGCCCTTAGCGTCTGCTTCTTTCTTTGCAAGCAGGCTCTTCTTGATATCTTCTTTGTACTCAGCCAGGGTTTCAAACTCGGAAACCTCGCCTGCGAACTCGTCGTTTAATTCAGGAAGCTGTTTTTCCTTTACTTCCTTAACAGTTACCTTGAACTGTGCAGGCTTGCCAGCCAGCTCGCTTGCATGGTACTCTTCAGGGAAAGTTACGTTTACTTCGCACGCTTCGCCTGCGTTCTTGCCGATCAGCTGCTCTTCGAAGTCGCCGATGAAGGAATGGGAACCGATCGTCAGATTGTAGTTGGTGCCCTTGCCGCCTTCGAAGGCTACGCCGTCGATGAAGCCTTCATAGTCGATTACAGCGATGTCGCCATCCTGTACAGGACGCTCCACAACTACAGTTCTGGAGTTGTTTTCCTGCTGCTGCTTTAAGTCAGCCTCAACCTCTTCGTCGGTTACGGAAACTTCTACCTTGTCAACCTCAACGCCCTTATACTGGCCCAGGGTTACTTCCGGCTTTAATGCAACCTCTGCAGTAAAGATGAAGGATTTGCCTTCTTCGATCTGGGTAACGTTGATCTTAGGAGAAGAAACGATGGTCTCTTCACATTCTTCCAGCGCTTTTTCGTATGCTTCCGGAATCAGGGCATTGGCAGCATCTTCGTAAAATACACCCTTGCCGTACATCTGCTCGATCATCTTCTTGGGAACCTTGCCCTTACGGAAACCGGGTACGGAGATTTTGCTTTTGTTTTTCTGGTAAGCATCTTCCAGTGCCTTGGAAAATTCATCTGCGGAAACCTCAATGGTCAGTTTCGCCATGTTCTTTTCAAGTTTTTCAACCTGTAAACTCATTGTATAAGTCCTCCTCGTGTTGCTTTTGTCCGTCTGACGGATATTCCAGTGAGCCGCCGGTACAAAAGCGTTTTTATAAAAAGACGCACAACCGCATCAAACTCACTACAGTCATTGTACGATTATATCATAAGGTGTTTTAAAATGCCAGTTTTTTTTGACAGTCTCCCGATTTTATGCTATTGTTAAGACAATTCGTGCTGACCCTAAAGATTTTTGCCGCAGTTTTTCGGATTGCGGGCTGATTTTCTGCGGGAGAAGGCGTACACAGGAGGAAATTTTATGGACAACCGCGTAGCCCTGATTGGAATTATGGTGGAAAATCCCGATTCGATCGAAACGATGAACCGTATTTTGCATGAATACGGACAGTATATTATCGGACGGATGGGACTGCCTTACCGGGAGCGCGGTCTTTCTATTATCAGCATTGTTCTCGACGCGCCTATGAACCAGATCAGCAGCCTGTCCGGCAAGCTCGGCATGCTGGACGGCATCAGTACGAAAACCATCTATCAAAGTCTGAAAAAGGAGACATGATTATGAAAAAGTTTGGTTCCCTGCTGATGAGCACCCTGCTGTGCGCATCCCTGCTCGCAGGCTGTGGTTCTTCCGCTTCCGTTTCGCAAAGCACTGTTCCCGAAACCATCAGCACTGCCGAAAGCGCTATCGAAACCGGCTCCGAGGAAGTTTCTTTAGAAGAAATGACTGCTGCTAAAACAGAGACCTCGACCGAAGCCCTGGAGGAAAGCTCTGATGACACCGTTGTCCGCGTAGGCGGCCTCAAAGGTCCTACCACAATGGGACTGGTCAAACTCATGGATGATGCCAAAAACGGCACTGCCGCAAACAACTACGAATTCACAATGGTGACCGCCGCCGACGAACTGACCGGTCTGGTTGCTTCCGGCAAGGACATCGCCCTGCTGCCCGCGAACGTCGCTTCTGTCCTGTATCACAAGACAGAAGGTAAGGTTTCCGTGATCGATATCAACACCCTCGGCGTTTTATATCTGGTATCCGGCGATTCTTCTATCAGCTCGATCGAAAACCTGTCCGGCAAAACCGTTTATCTGCCCGGCAAAGGCACAACCCCGGAATATGTGCTCCGCTATCTGATCTCTGCATCCGGTCTTTCCGACGATGCCGTGACCCTCGAATTTAAGTCCGAAGCATCCGAGGTTACCGCAGTTCTCGCAGAAGATCCCAATGCGATCGGTCTGCTTCCACAGCCTTTTGTAACTGCTGCCATCGCGCAGAACGACAGCCTGTCCGTTGTCCTTGATCTGACAAAAGTATGGGACAGCCTGCAGGAGGATGGTTCCAACAGCCGTCTCGTGACCGGCGTTTCAATCGTCAACAACGAGTTTTTAGCCGCACACAAAGATCTTGTAGATACGTTTTTAACGGAGCACGAGGCTTCGATCGCCTATACTGCAGCCGATCCTGAAGGTGCTGCTGCCCTGATCGAAAAGGCAGGCATCGTCGCAAAAGCTGCCATCGCACAGAAAGCACTGCCCGCCTGCAACATCACCTATCTCGACGGACAGGACATGAAAGATGCGTTAAACGGCTATCTGTCCGTACTGCTTTCGCAGAACCCGCAGTCCGTTGGCGGTTCCCTGCCGGAGGATGATTTCTATTATCTGCGGTAAAAAAATGTGCTTCGGCACATCCTTGCGCCGAGGCGCGGTTGCTTCGGCAACCATCTACCCTTGCGCCGAGTGCGCATCC
>OHNK01001251.1_pt1 | contig 11680 bp, 8 predicted proteins | sample 1569551 | NCBI WGS metagenome assembly OHNK01 (sample SAMEA3879518, study PRJEB24766) | human gut metagenome | biome: human-associated habitat; feature: feces | place: USA | collected 1985/1987 | reverse complement strand
TGTATTTCCCTCTATCAGCTGAATATGTACATCCGGAAATTTCTGATTAAATTGGGTGATCAGAGACGGTACCACATATGCGGCAAACAACGTACTTGCTCCTACTGCAAGATTCCCCGTCTTCAGACCCGCCAGGTCATTGATGTAATTCTCTACCCGCTGTTCGATCTGGGTGATCTCCTCCGCTGCCTCAATATATACTTTTCCGACCTCTGTAAGCTGGAGCGGTGTTGTACTTCTGTCAAATAACGGTTCCCCGATAATCTCTTCAATCTTTTTGATCCTTGCACTCAAAGACGGCTGACTGATGTACAGATTCTGTGCCGCTTTGGTAAAACTTCTTTCTTTATACACTTCATAAACATATTTTTTCCATACAAACATACACGTAACCTCTCATATCCTGCTATCATCTGTTTTCCCTTTTCACATGACAGCTATAGTCAGACTCTTATAATTGTTATAGCACTATAAGTATTGGATTCTCTGTCCACATGGACGTATCATTATATTAATGAAACAATTATTCCAATATGAATTTGGGGTTTATTGGAATAAAGATAAAATAATAAAAAGCGGGGAATAAAATTATGAAACCAATCGTACGCGCCGGGCGCATGAAACCAGTACACTCTGATATCCGTGGTCCATTATTCGTAGAAGCCATGAAACGCCAGAAACAGGGAATCGATATCTTAAAATTAAATACCGGAAATCCTGCAACCTTTGGCTTCGGGCTGCCTGACAGCATTAAAAATGCGTTGATGGAACACATGCAGGACGGTGTCGGCTACTGTGACTTCAAGGGAATGCCACAGGCAAGACAGGCAATCTGTGATTATGAGACCAGTAAAGGGATCAAAGGTATCACGCCGGATGACGTATTTATCGGTAATGGTGTCAGCGAAGTTGTATCGTTCGCTTTAACACCTTTGTTAAATGATGGAGATGAAGTCTTAGTTCCTTCTCCTAGTTACTCCCTCTGGGGCAATTCCGTATATCTCGAAGACGGTAAACCGGTCTTCTATACCTGTGATGAACAGGCCAACTGGTATCCGGACATTCAGGATATCCGTTCCAAGATCACAGATAAGACAAAAGCAATCGTTATCATCAATCCGAACAACCCGACCGGTGTTCTCTATCCGAAGGAAATCCTTCTCGAGATCATCCAGGTTGCAAGAGAATTCGGCCTTCTGATCTTTGCAGATGAAATCTATGACCGTCTCGTTATGGATGGCAAACAGCACATCTCTCTTGCTTCACTGACAGAGGATGTTCCGGTCATTACATTAAACGGTCTGTCCAAATCACACTGTCTGTGCGGATACCGCTGCGGATGGATGGTCATCAGCGGTCCAAGAGAACTGACCGAAGATTACAGACAGGGCATCATCCAGTTAACATCTCTGCGTCTGTGTGCCAATACCATGGCACAGATCGTCATCCCTGCAGCTCTTGATGATATGGAGACACCTGCTTCTATGGTTCGGCCGGGCGGCAGAATCTATGAGCAGCGTGAAGCAACCGTTCGTGAGCTTGAGAAGATCGACGGTCTGTCATTTGTAAAAAATGACGCTGCATTCTATATCTTCCCGAAACTGAACGTGAAGAAATTTAACATCACCAATGACAAGCAGTTTGCCCATGATCTGCTGGATGCCACCAATATCCTGCTCGTTCCCGGAAGTGGATTCGACTGGAAAGATCCGGATCACTTCCGTATCGTCATGCTTCCGCAGGCAGATATCTTAAGTGATGCGATTCGCCGGATGGGAACATTCCTTGACGGATATAAGCAGAAATAATATGAGCAGCAGCCATCCTTAAATAGTACATAGATAAAATACATTCCCGGTAAAAATCCAATTTCTCTTTTTTCGTCGATGTTTCAGTTATCCGAGAATGTATTTTTATCTGCTTTTCACTGTATTCCAGGCTCCGACTACTTCATTTACGGTACTGACTGTCACAAATGCATGTTCATCTGTTTCGTGGATGAAAGATAATAATTTTCCATATTCATTCTTTTCTAATATCGTTACAACTTCTACATGCTCTGCATGATCCAGGCCTCCATATGCCGGATAAATCGTTGCACCTCTGCGTAATTCCTTCACAATATAATTCTGAATTTTTTCATGCTCCTTTGAAAGAATGGATACTTTCTTACGCACATGGAATCCATCACAGAACCGGTCTAATACCTGACCGTAGATCAACGTACCAACAAGACTTATTACCATTGTCTCCCGATCATATACAAAGATCGCTGCCATCGATATGAGCACACCTATGATCGTAATACTCTGTCCTATTTTAAATCCAAGATACTTATTGATCAACTTCGCAACAATATCAATTCCCCCGCTGGATGCATTCATGTTAAATAAAACGGCCTGTCCTACGCCAACCACGATCATGAAACATACCAGATCGATCACGATATTCCCGGACAAGGATTCCACATGCGGAGTCAGCATCTCAAAAATCCTCAGATACATCGGAAGCATAAGTGATGCAAGAACAGTCTTCACACCGAATTCTCTGCCGATAAAAATATACCCTATGACCAACAGTATCATATTTAAGACAAATGTAATTGTCGATACCGGTAACGGAATGATCTTTACCAGAACAAGAACCAGTCCTGACAGACTTCCAAGCACCAGATTATTTGGCATCATTTCATAATATACAGCTGCCGACATTAAGAACATACCGCCCAGCATCATAATAAATTCTTTTTTTGTTATCTTCATTTCATTCTTCCTTAATTCAATATTTCTGCACAAAGATGTACTCCTCTTTTTTGTGCAAAGAGGAGTACATCTTTTTCTGAAGGGTGTCTATGCCTAAATCTGTTTCAGGCATATCTATACAATTATCATTGTTTTTATCCAGCACCCGGCGGTTAGTCCACCAATGCCGATAATTTCTTGTCCAGAGCTATCATGATCAGCGCCGCTGCAAACGATACAACCGCAACTCCGATACATGCTACTTTGAATTCAATCTTTCCGCCAAACAGCAGTCCATATACCGGACCATAACTCTTTGCTGCAATAAATGTTGCAAATCCCCATACTGACATCATAACAGCCAGATAACGGCTCGGTGAATATTTACTGATAAATGAATGCCCCAGTGGTGAGAAGAACATCTCTCCCATTGTCAGAAGGAAGGCAAATACGATCAGCCATAACACACTTGCCTTTTCCCCACCACGCATGATATCAATTGCTGCGTAGAAGAGATATCCGACACCGATGATCGCAATTCCAAGTCCGGTCTTTCTGAACAGACTCATATCCCCCTGCGGTCTTGCCGCCAGTTTCTTCCATAATGCCGCTGTTACAGGTCCCAGGATAACACAGAACAGTGAGTTGGCTGCATCAAACCATGTAGACGGTACCTGATAACCTGCTACTACCCAGTCCATATTCTCTGCCCAGTAGAAATATACCGGCATATATCCCAGATACCAGAATATCCAGAATACGATGGAGAATAACGAAGCTACAAAGATTGCACCGATACGTTTCTTCTCGATCGTTGTAAGCGGCTGCTTTGTTCCTGTCTCTTCTTTTTTCTTTGCCTCTGCTGCTTTTTCCTCTTCTGTCAGAGTCTTCTTGAATGGAAGCTTTCCAAGATCACCTAAGAATCTCCAACACACAAAGATATACCAAAGTCCTCCGAGAACCATCATCAATGCTGCCATCTTAAAGCATGGTGCAAATCCAAGCACACCATCTTTTGCAAATACATCCTTATACAGGATTCCCACCAGGAATGTTCCGATGAATGCACCCACATTTACCAGTGTATAACGCATCGAAAATGCCGGATCCATCTGTGATTTGTCCGTGATAACACGTCCGATGATCGCACCGTTTTTGAATAATGCAAGTCCCAGGCTTACCAGGAAGATCATCGCATATACTCCGGCAGAACTCTTTGCGATTCCTCCGGTGAAATATCCTGCCGCAGCAATAAACATACCGACCGGTGTCGTATATCTCGCACCGATATACTTATCTACGATCACTGCCCCAAACAGCGGAAGCAGATAAGAAAATGCGGTCAGGTTTGACTGCATATTGGCAGCCACTGTATCCGAAAGTCCGAGTCCTCCGGTTGCAACCGAAGCAGTTACAAAAATCAAAATCAGCGAACGTCCCAGATAATATGCCAGACGTTCAAAAATCTCTGTACAGGCACATACCCAGAACGCTGTCGGAAAGCCTTTCTTTTTTGTCTCCATATTCTTTTCCTCACTTTTTTCTAAATTCAGTCCTTACTTTTTATGTACTTTTATTTTTTCTTCCTTGTTTCGTACATATATCCTTCTTTGTCTTATTTTATATCTTTCAAGAATGCTTTATATCCTCTGTAAGCTTCATAAATATCAGCCTTACTTGTCACCTCATACGGTGCATGCATAGAAAGTACAGCAACACCGCTGTCAATGACATTCATGCCATAATTTGCCATGATATATGCAATGGTTCCGCCGCCCCCAAGATCGACTCTTCCCATCTCCGCTGTCTGGAATCCGACTTCGTTATTGTCTAATACCTGACGCACTTTTGCGATATATTCCGCATTGGCATCGTTACTGTTATTTTTTCCGCGGCTTCCGGTAAATTTATTAAATACCAGACCTCTTCCAAAGTATGCTGTATTCTTTTTCTCAAATGCATCTGCATACAATGGATCAAATGCTGCACTCACATCAGAAGAAAGCATATAAGAATTTCTCAGAGCTCTTCTGACTTTTAACGGATTGCCATCTTCGGTAAGTGCCATCAGTTCTGCCACATAATCTTCAAAGAATCTGGAATGCATACCTGTTGCCCCAACACTTCCGATCTCTTCTTTATCTACCAGGATGCAGCATGCGGTGCGCTCCGTCTGACCAATTTCCAGCATCGCTGCCAGGGAAGTAAATGCGCATACTCTGTCGTCCTGACCATAACCAAGCACCATGCTTCTGTCCAGGCCTGCTTCTCTTGCCTTGCCGGCCGGTACAACTTCCAGCTCTGCGGACAGGAAATCCTCTTCCTCAATGCCATACTGCTCCGCCAGAAGCTTCATCACGCCAGCCTTTACCGCCTCTTTTTCTTCGCCTGCCAGCGGTCTGCTGCCGAAGATTAAGTCAAGCGCTTCGCCCTCGATGACCTTGGAAGCCTTCTTTTCCATCTGCTCTGCAGACAGGTGGATCAGCAGATCAGAAATGAAGAATACCGGATCGTCTTCGTTTTCACCGATATTGATCTCTACGATGGAGCCGTCCTTCTTTGCAACGACGCCGTGCAGCGCCAGAGGCAGGGTTACCCATTGATATTTCTTGATACCGCCGTAATAATGAGTATCCAGGAGGGCAAAATCGGAATCCTCATACAGAGGGTTCTGCTTGATGTCCAGTCTGGGGGAATCGATATGTGCACCCAGAATGTTTAAGCCTTCGGTCATCGGCTTTGTTCCGATCTGGAACATCACAACCGTCTTGTTCATCCATACCGCATATACCTTGTCGCCTGCAGAAAGCTTCTTGCCCTCTTTCATCAATTCGGGCAGCTCGCGGTATCCTGCCGCTTCAATCTGGTTTACAATCGTATCGACGCATTCCCGCTCTGTTTTACCGTTGTCAAGAAAATCCATATAGTCTTTTGCCAGCGCATCTACCTTTGCGCTTTTGGCTTCGTCATAGCCTTTCCAAGCATTTTTGCGTTCCATTATTTCTTTATCTCCTTACGTTTGTTCTTGTTACCGAGCACCGAGGCTACCAGCCTCTTGGCACGCGGCACTTCCTCATCGTGAATCCGGAAGGTGCAAAGAGCCTTTTCCCCGACTCCAAACAGTTTTGAAAAAAATCCCTGCTTTTCGAAACGGCAGGAATAGGAAATCCGGTTTGCCAGAAGAATTCTCTCGATCTGCTCCTTTGTCCCCATATCGTATACCTTGCAGAAATCCACTTCATTATTCACCGTTCCGAGCGCGGTCGTTTTTTTCTCCATATATTCCTCCCTGTCCGATGTTCCATACGCAGAGCCCTTTTTGCTGCAAAACGGCATCAGGGCTCTGCTTACGTCTTTTTATTACTGTCTTAATTCAATGCCAAGCTGTTCCAGACCATTTAAGATCTTCTTCATTGCCGCTGTGATTTCTACATCCTCCAGCGTCTTATCCTTTGCACGGAAGGTCAGGGTATAAGCGATGGACTTATAGCCTTCCTTGATCTGTGTGCCCTCGTAAATATCAAATAACGAGTAGCTTTCCAGAATCTTGCCGCCGCGCTGTGCCAGAATCTTTTCAATCTGACCTACCAGAACGGTTCTCGGTACAACCATACTGATATCTCTGGTCACTGCAGGATATTTTGCGATGCCCTCGTACTTGCGGTCGAAGGATGCAAAGCCGTCCACTGCAGGCATATCCAAAACTGCCACATAGGTTCTCTGACCGATGCCGTAGTTTGCCATTACCTTCGGATGTACTTCACCGAGATAGCCGATTACGGTTCCATCATAAACAACGTTTGCCTGACGGCCGGGATGCAGCCACGGCTTCTGTGCGTTCGGATCGTACTCCGCTTTCTTCTTCATACCGATGTGCTCCAGAAACTCTTCGATAACACCCTTCATCGTGAAGAAGTCGCCTTCTCCGTAAAAACCGAGTGTAAACTGCATGCGCTCGTCCGGAAGCTCTGTCAGAGGCAGCGCCTTGGGCAGATAAATGTTGCCCATCTCATATAAACGGACGTCCTTGTTTCTGCGGTTATAGTTGGTTGCAAGGCTTGTCAGCATGCCGTTTAACGAAGTGGTACGCATGATGGAATAATCCTCGCCCAGAGGGTTTAAGATCGTTACAGTCTTGCGCAGCTTACTGTCTGCCGGGATCAGCAGCTTATCGAACACTTTCGGGCTTTCGAACGAATAAGACATACCCTGGGAGAAGCCGCAGTATTCTGCGATATCCCTTGCCTTCTGTTCAATTCTTTCTTCGAAGGAAAGCTTACCGGTTGTCGCTTCGCCGGAGGGCAGGGTGGTCGGGATCTTGTCATAGCCGTAGAAACGTGCTACTTCTTCTGCGATATCAGCAAAGCCTTCCAGATCCTGACGGAACGAGGGAACAACAATTTCGTTGGCAGCTTCGTCATATGCAAGCTCGATGCGTCCGAAGTACTCCAGCATCTGCTCTTTTGTGATATCTGTTCCGAGGAAACGGTTGATCTTTTCGGGCTCAAACGGGATTCTGCGCAGGGGCTTGATCGGCTCGCATACATCTACCATGCCGCCTACTACCTCGCCGCAGCCCAGCTCTTCGATCAGCTGGCACGCTCTGTCGATTGCTGCTTCTGCATTGACCGGATCCAGACCTTTTTCGAAAATACCGGAAGCCTCGGTACGCATACCGATTCTCTTTGCGGATTTCCGGATGTTGGGACCGTTGAATGTTGCAGCCTCGAATAAAACGGTGTGCACATCGTCTGTGATCTTGCTGTTTTCGCCGCCCATGATACCAGCGATGCCGACTTCTTTTTCCGCGTCGCAGATCATCAGGACCTGATTGTCCAGCTTGCGAATCTGACCATCCAGCGTCTCGAACTCATCTCCGTCCTTTGCACGGCGGACGATGATCTTATGTCCTGCGATCGTGTCCAGATCATATGCATGCATCGGCTGTCCGTACTCTGCCATAACGTAGTTCGTGATGTCTACCAGGTTATTGATTGGCCGGATACCTGCTGCAGCCAGACGTCTCTGCATCCACTTCGGGCTCGGAGCGATTTTGATATTTTTGCAGACCCTTGCGCAGTAACGGGTGCACAGATCGGTATCCTGTACTTCTACGTCCACATAATCGTGTACATTCTCGCCGTTTGCGTGTACTTCCACAACCGGGGGAATGAACGGCTTTCTGAAGGTTGCAGCCGCCTCTCTTGCGATGCCTAAAATGCTGTAGCAGTCTACACGGTTGCTGGTGATTTCATATTCAAATACGGTGTCGTGCAGACCGAGCGCCTCTACTGCGTCTGTACCGACTTCTACATTGTCGTCGAAAATGTAAATGCCGTTCTCCGGTGCTTCCGGATACATGTCGCGGCTGCTGCCCAGCTCCTCGATGGAGCACATCATACCGTCGGACTCAATGCCTCTTAACTTGCCGGCCTTAATCTTAATGCCATCCTCCGGCAACGGACTGCCGTCATGACCGCCTGCAACCTTACCGCCGTCTAAAACGACCGGAACCTTGTCGCCTTCCTTTACATTAGGTGCGCCGGTTACGATCTGAATCGTACGGTCGCCTACGTTAACCTGGCAGATAATCAGTTTGTCTGCATCGGGATGCTTTTCGATCTTCTCAATCTGTCCGATTACGATCTTTTCCAGGTTTTTATCCATGCGCTCATAGCCTTCTACCTTGGTGCCGGTCAGCGTCATGGCGTCAAAATACTCCTGATCGGTGCAGGAAAGGTCGGGCACATATGCTTTAATCCATGATAATGCTGTATTCATCTTCCTCTTTCTCCTTCCCGTTAAAACTGCTTTAAGAATCTGATGTCATTTTCATAAAGCAGACGCATATCGTCGATTTCGTATTTCAGAAGGGCGATACGCTCCAGACCTACGCCGAATGCAAAGCCGGAGTATTCTTCCGGATCGATATTGCACATCTTGAGTACCTTGGGATGTACCATACCGCAACCCAGGATTTCAATCCAGCCGGAGCCCTTACAGAACCGGCAGCCCTTACCGCCGCACTTAAAGCAGCTGACATCTACTTCTGCACTGGGCTCTGTAAACGGGAAATGATGGGGACGGAATTTTACTTTGGTATCTTCGCCGAACAGCTCTTTTGCAAACTCTGCAAGCGTGCCCTTTAAATCGGCAAATGTAATATTCTTATCGATAACCAGACCTTCGATCTGATGGAAGGACGGAGAATGGGTTGCATCCACTTCGTCGGAACGGAATACTCTGCCGGGCGCGATCATACGGATCGGCAGCTTGCCCTGTTCCATGGTACGAACCTGAACCGGAGAGGTCTGGGTACGCAGGACGATTTCCTCATTGATATAGAAGGTATCCTGCTCGTCTCTTGCCGGATGGTCCTTCGGGATATTCAGCGCTTCGAAGTTGTAGTAGTCCTTCTCGACTTCGGGACCGCGAACCACTTCGTAGCCCATGCCAACGAAAATTCTCTCTACCTCTTCCAGAGCGATCGTATTGGGATGACGATGTCCAACGGAATTTTTCTTTGCAGGCAGGGTAACGTCAATAACCTCATTCTTTAAACGAGCTTCCATTGCACGGTCTTCCAGCTTTGCTTTTTCCGTTTCCAGCGCTGTTTCAATTTCAGCGCGCACTTCATTGACCATCTGTCCAACCTTCGGACGGTCTTGTGGCGCAACCTCCTTCATGCTCTTTAACAGCTCGGTCAGGGCGCCCTTTTTACCCAGTGCGCTGACTCTTACCTCGTTGAGCTTATCCAGGTTCTCGGAGGCGTCGATCTGTTTCAAAATCTCTTCTCTGATTTTTGCCAGTTTCTCTTTCACAGCAAACTCCTTTCTGTCAGATAGCCGTTTTTCTTCTGTGCGGCCTTCTACTTTCCCGGGACCTTCCTTTGATTATTGTAAACAGCAAAACTGCCCTGCAATTTTTACTGTCATGCCCAATAGAATCCTTTCTATTAGCTGAATAAAAAGAAAGCCCCTGGTTTATTAAACCAGGGACGAAAAAATTCCGCGGTACCACCCTTGTTCCCGCCATCGGCAGGCACTCATTGCAGACGTAACGTGTCCTGTGCGTTCCGACCTACCCAAAAGCACTGACAGCAGGCTCTCTTCAGCCGAACAGCTCCGGTGGGAAATTCGTATCCGATCCTGTTGGAAAAGCTCTCAGCCACTGGCTTCTCCTCTCTGCCGGTACAGGAAATACTACTGACACCTTCATCGCCTTTACGCCTTATTGTAAAAAATCCATCCCGAAAAGTCAATACTATTTCTCGAGAATCTCTCTTCGAAACGGAACAGCAAACCGGTTGATGTGTGCCCCGACTAACAGCAGATACATACAAAAATACAACCACATCATCACGACGATGATTGTAGAAAGGCTTCCGTATACGCCGAAATCATTGAACCGCTCTATGTATGCCGAAAAGCCCCAGGAAAACAGGTTCCAGCTTATCGCCGTAAACAATGCACCGGGAAACTGCTTCGTCAGTTTCAGCTTCACATTTGGCACATAGGCATAGATCACCATAAACACCAGCGTCAGAATGCCCCAGGAAAACAGCGGTTTAAAATGCATCGCTATGGACATCAGATGATCCAGTATCGGGATCCTGTCGTTTAAAAGACGTACCAGCGTTGTTCCAAAGACCATGAAAACGAGAGAGAGCAAAAGGACGATCAACAACAGAATCGTATAAAAAGATGCCAAAATCCGCTGCACAAAATAGTTACGATCCTCCACAACGCCGTTCATCGCATTTAAGCCGCGCATGATGGACAGCATGCCTTTGCTTGCCGACCATACAGTTACAATCGCTGCGACGCTCGTAACGCCAACGGTGCTGTTATAGAGCGACTCGATCAGGCTGCTCATCATCGGCACAATCGGCGATGGCATGACCTCTGACACCGCCTTTAACAGGTCGGATTTCTGCAGCGTCGTCAAGGGCAGCAGGGAACACAATAAAATAATAATCGGAATGATCGACAAAAACATAAAGTATGCAGAGCTTGATGCAAATGCATTGACATTTGATTTTGACATATGCCTGCCAAACCCTGTAATCAGCCGGATTTTCTTTTTCATAAACAGATCTTTTCCTTTCCGGTTTTTCATTTTGCGGTGCGTCGCTGCATGGACTTTTCAGGAAATCATTTTTAACTGACATCCTTTATAAAAGAACGTCAAAATTTCTTCTGCGCTGACAGACGCCTCCGCCATATGCTTCGCCCCATTCTGGGACATGCCGATTCCGTGCCCGTAACCACCGCCAATTAAAGTATATCCTATCATAAAGCCGTCAGTTTTAAAAGTGCTGACTTGAAAAAAGCTGCTCGGTAAAAGCGATGTTACCGCTGCCGCGCTCCCATCCTGTCTGACCGCCTGTGTTTTTCCGTCGCACAGCACATACCGGATGCTGTATTCCGACTGTATCCGTACCTGTCCGTTTTCGCTTTCGATCAAAAGCTCCTGCGCCGCGCCGCCGCTGCTGCGTTTTGTAACACGGATTTCCCGGATTTTCCCTGTATTTTCAGACAGTTTCGTGCGCTCCTTTACTGCATTCCATTCTCCAGCTTTCCCAGGCACGAACACACACTGTCCATCCGCTTGTGCCCGTATCCACACCCTTTCCCAGAATGCCTTTTCATCAACGGTTTCTACCCTATAGCTCCAACGGTACCACGGCTCTTCTTTCTCATAAAAATCGCCGTCCCTCTGCCCCAAAAACGCTTCCATTACATCCGACTGCTCCAGCAGCTGCGCCTGCTGCAAAATCGGTGCCATCGCAGCAACGCTTTCCTGCCCGCCAAGCTGTCTCGTCAGCTCCATGTTTCTTTCGTCGATCGCCTGCGCACACAGATACGGATATGCTTCTGCCCGGGTTTCTCTCCGGACCGACAAATCCGTGCCATAGCCGCAGGACGTGGAATAATAAT
>OHNK01001239.1_pt1 | contig 11786 bp, 9 predicted proteins | sample 1569551 | NCBI WGS metagenome assembly OHNK01 (sample SAMEA3879518, study PRJEB24766) | human gut metagenome | biome: human-associated habitat; feature: feces | place: USA | collected 1985/1987 | reverse complement strand
ACCTGTGAGGCTGGCCCTTTTCTGGCTACCGTAACCCACGACAACGACTTCTGAAAGCAGCTCGCTGTCATCTTCGAGTGTCACCCTCATTCCAGGGGCTGCAACTACTTCTTTATCAGTGTATCCAATGGATGAGAACTGAAGCACGGCTCCTGCTTTCACTGTAATGTTGAAACGGCCGTGGCTGTCTGTAATGACACCGTTCATGCTTCCTTTTTCAATGACGCTTACGCCCACTAGCGGTTCGCCATTGGAATCCAGGACGGTTCCTGAGATTTCTTTTTTCTGGTCTTGCATGAGAGTGCTTGCTGAATCGGACGCGGCATTGCCCGGACTGTTTGCCAAACAGTCGGCTCTTCCGGCTGGAAGTAGTGTGAATGCCGCTAAAGCAATAAGTAATCGGCGTCCTGCCAATCCCTTTTGATTGTTTGCTTTAATCATAAGCGGTAGTGTATAAAAATTATTATGTGTCGTTTCTCTTGGAAACTGTAATATCTGTTGGTTTTTCGAGTAGCGCCACTCGGTCCGGCTATAGATTAAAGTACTAATATAATCTTATTATACAAGTTTTCCAAATCGTTTTATAACGTTTTTGTTAAAAAGGGGCGTTTTTGTGTTGTCCTATAGAACATTACACAAAAACGCCCCAGTAAAAATCTTAGTATGTTTATGTGCTGAACGTCACATCATCAAAAGCCAGAGTCGGAACCTGCCTGCTGAAACCGTCCATCGGGTCAGAAGCAGCCGCCAACAGATTGCTCCAGAGGTCTTTCATGTTTCCGGTTATCAGCATCCCTGAAACTGGTGACTTGATTTTCCCATTTTCGAAGAGAAATCCCTCCACGCCGTATGAAAAATCGCCGGTGGCTGAATTGCAGTTGCCTCCATTGAAATCCGTTACCAGAATACCGGAACCGCAAAGCGCGAGCACATCCGCTTCCTGAAGAAGAGTAAGGTCAATGTTGCCCCCGGCTCCGAGTTCCTTTGATACAAACGGCTGGACGACAGGCCTGTTCGCGCCATCCGAAGTCGCCGGCATTCCAAGTTTGCCGGACATGTAAGTATTTATGAAATACTCCTTTATGACACCATTTACAATGATGTCCCTGTCCAGACATGCCCTTCCTTCACCATCGAACAGGATTGACCCGCTCTTTCCTTTTTCCCTCGGTCTGTCCAGGATGGTGAGGCCGTCGCTGAAAACCTTCTTGTCTAAAGTTTCAGTCAGGAAGGATGATTTCTGCTGTATGGCCCTTCCCGAAAGTGCATTGAGGACAGGCTGCACCAATCTTCCTGAGACCCTCCTTGAGACGACCATCCTGTATTTTCCTCCATTGACATTGACCTGACCTATCTGGCTTGCTGCCTGCATTACTGCCTTGTGGCCGCAGTCGGAGGCAAGCACCTTTTCAGGACTGATGCTGTAATCCCACCATAGTCCGCTGTATTTGTTGCCCTCCTTGTCCTCGACTGTCACATTGCTGCAGACCTCGAAAGATGTCTCGATTTGTCTGCAAGCTATTCTGTCAGAGCTGGTCAAGTATGTGTCTGTCAATGTGTTGTTGTATTCCACTTCTTCGGAGACCAGTTTCCATTCCCTGTCGGGGGAATCCACGGAAAACTCATTGAATACGGATGCTCTTCTGACCATGCCCAGCCTCTCCTCGGCTGTCACCGAATCATAACCGTCCCAGCAAAGTTCCATTTCATCTCCGCGGATGGCGTCTTTGGCCGTCTCCTCCTTGTCCGGCAGTCTGCGGAACTTGTCCGGTGCCAGCAGTCTGACATTCTCCACTGCCATCTTCAGAAGTTCTCTTACACTTTCCGCTTCGAGCCTGTTCGTGGAGAACACTCCATATTTTCCGTCAGCGAAGACCTTGAAAGTCAATGCTCTGTCTCCAGTCTGCCTGATATTGTCGATCTCTCCGTCCAGAAGAGCGATAATCTCAGTCTTTGCCTTGTCCAATGTGACCTGAACCGCAGAGGCGCCAGCTTCAAGAGCCATGTCAATGCTGTTGTCTGCCAATGCCTTCTCTTCTTCTGTTATCATTCCGTTGATCATATTCTCCATTTTATTCTCCTCCTACAGTAAGATTGTCGATAAGGACGGTCGGCATTCCGCAGCAGACCGGAACTGACTGTCCCTTGCCGCAAGTCCATGCGCTGTCGTCTATCACACAATCGTTTCCGACCGCAACGATATCTTTCAATGCCTGTGGGCCGTTTCCGATGACATTGATGTCCTTCACAGGTGTCGTCAGCTTTCCGTTTTCGATCAGGAAACCGCTCTTGACGAAGAATGTGAAGTCGCCCTCGCCGATTTTTACCTGACCATTGCTGAATTCATTGACATAAATTCCTTTGGACACGGAGGCGATGATTCCCTCCGGTTCGGCGTTTCCGCTTTCCATATAAGTGGCTCTCATTCTCGGGATTGGACTCGAACGGAAGGATTCTCGACGTCCGTTTCCGGTAGGAGCTACTCCGTAGAATTTCGCGCTGATTCTGTCGTGGAGATATGAGGTCAGTATTCCGTTTTCCACCATGAGCGTTCTCTGGCCCGGGACGCCCTCGTCGTCGAAATTGAGGGAACCGCGGTTTCCGCGGATTGTGGCATCGTCAGCGATATTGATTCCTTCAGGGCAGACGCGCTGTCCCATCTTGTCAGAGAAAATGGACTGTCCCTTTCTGTTGAAATCGGCTTCGAAAGCGTGTCCCATGGCCTCGTGGAGCAGAATTCCTGAAGCTCCCGCGCCCATGACCACCTGCATCTGACCGCCTTTCGGACGCACAGCTTCGAAGGCCTCATCAATGCCGCAGGTGATTTTCTCCGCGATTTCTTCTATCAGTTCGTCTGTAGTCATCTCAGCTCCTTTCCTGAAGCTTCTGGATACATTCTTCTGAATCTTTCCCTTGCCGTTGTCAGCCACGAGCATGGCCTGGACGGTGGTCATCGGCCTAGTCTCGTATTTCAGTTCCCCGAAGGAATTGTACATCAGGTAATCGCTTGTCTGGCTGGACAATACGCAGATGACGCTGGTGATTCTGCCGTCTCTCTTCTTGATGGATTTCTCCAGTTTCCCTAGATATTCCACGGCGATGGCGGGGCTGGTTTCTCTCCAGTTCTGCAGAATAGGATATCTGTCCGCACGCGGATTAGGCTGTCCAGGGTAAAGTCTCCTCACCAGTCTGCCTCCGTTGTTTTCCTGAGCCGTATATGTCGCTCCGATGCTTCTGGTGTCGCGTGGCTTGACCGCCTGACCCTGAGATATTGCGGAAGCGGCTTTTGCGGCACTTTCCATGTCTGCCCACTCTGTGCTTTCCGAATATGCGTAGCCGGTCTTTTCTCCGCAGAGGACCCTGATACCGACTCCATAGTCAATGTTGAGTCCGCCTGACGAAACTTCCCCGTCCATTAGCTGATGGGTCTGGAGCATCGTGTTTTCGAAATACAAGTCGCAATAGTCTCCTCCGTGGGACAATGCGGTGACAGTGAGTTTCCTCAAGTCGTTTTCATCAATGTTGAATGTGTCTAAGTAAAATTGTTTGTCTGATATCATGTTTTTAATCAGTTTTCAGCGGTGGGGAAGTCTGAAGAATCATTCCCCGGAAAGAGATTTCTCAGCAAAGTCCGCCAATTCTTGTATCTTTGAATATGTCTGTTCGTCTTTAATGGTCAGCCTGCCTGCCTGCCCTTCGGCGACGACCCTGAACGGAATCTGGGAATTGTCCGCCAGAATCCACCGGTCTGCCATATTCCTATATATATTGAAAAAATAGTGGAGCCCGGCCATATATCGACGTCTTATGGTTTCTTCCGGGATGTTGTGCCCTCCGGCTGCAACCCTAGCCCTCACCCTTTCGACGGCAAGTTCGGGGGAGTTCAGCCAGAAGTACAGTATGGTGATTCCGTAGCCCTGTGCCCGCGCCTTGATGATAGTCTTTTTCAGGCTCCTTGTGGCCAACGTCGTCTCTATTGCGAAGTCTTCATTGCGCTTGAAAAGATAGTTCATTTTCAATAACATAAGCTTGCTGGCCTGAATGGAAGCAGCATCTGGACTGAAAGGTGAAAGACTTTTTGCGAATTCGTCGGAATTCACAAACTGGCTGCATCCGAGCATCTCGGGAAGCAGCGCATAGGATGCCGTGGTTTTTCCGGCACCGTTGCATCCTGATATGACGTATAGTTGTGGCATGGCTGCGTTTTGTTCAGATTTATCATTGCCAATATACGAAAAATTCCGCTCCCGTACAAAACTTGTATGCGCTGCCATGGAAATGCCTGCAGAATAGTCCCGCAAATGTCAATCCTGATGTGTCACGCCGTACCCGAACAGCGCGAAGTCTCCCTTGCACGGGTCGCCAGGAAAAATGTCGCGGAAAGAATCGGTTATTTCAATGACAGTCTTTATGTCCTTGGGCTTACGTTCTGTGAGCCCAAGCTCCGTAGCCTGCTGATAGACATGGATATCCAGCGGAATCAGCAACGTGTCCGGGGATGTGTTCTTCCAGAGTCCGAGGTCCACCTTGCCGTCATCTCTGACCATCCAGCGTCTCATCATATTGATCTTCTTGTTCGGAGCCTTCGCATCTTCCTTCTGTCCGAAGACTGATGTCCTGATTTGGGGTACTGTCAATGTTTCTATGCTCTCCTGTCTTTCATAGATGTCTTTCAATCTTTTGCAGATTGCTGCCACTTCGCTCCATTTTATGGTCCTGTGAATGCTGACCGGGTCGTCACGCCATTCGCCTTTCATTACGTAATCGTATGGTTTCCAGTCCATTTCATCGAACAGGCGTCCGCTGTCGCGTACTATCATTGACCTGCGCCCCCAAGCGAAATGTGCGGCGAAGACGGCAGCTATCTCCACATCTTTCAGGTTGCATTTTCCGGCTTTCATCATTTCAGTGAACTTCGTCGGGAATGCGATCGGGTCTTCCCTGAAGTATTCCGGATTGTTGTATGTCTCGGCCCATTCCTTGAGCAGAGCTATAGTTTCTTTTGTCATTTCTGGTTTAGATTATTAAGTAATCCTTAAAAAAAAAGATGAGGCAGATTATTTATTTTGAATGTTACTAAAGCAAATGAGGAAAGCCTGTCTGACTTTCCTCATCTGATATGTCGGTTTATTTTAGCACTCGGTAGCTGTTTCGAGCTTCTTCATGATAGAGAAGATGAAGAGGGCTGAAAGGAGACAGAGTGTGATGAGAAGTCCCCAAGCACCCCACAGAGGAATCTTGTTCCAGAGGAGACCAGGGATGGAAACCAGATAGTTTCCGAGGGCGGTAGCTGCAAACCAGCAACCCATCATAGCTCCCTTATATTTAGGAGGGGCAACCTTCGATACGAATGAGATACCCATTGGTGAGAGCAGAAGCTCTGCGAAGGTAAGTACCAGATAAGTCGAAATGAGCCAGTCCGGTGAGATGAGGTCAGGGCTGACCGTTCCGCCGAGTTCCTTAGGTGATGCGAGATTGAGTGACGCGAATGTGAGGATGGAGAAACCTACCGCTGCGACAATCATTCCGAGACCGATCTTGCGTGGAGCTGAAGGCTCTTTGCCCTTCTTTGCGAGTGCGCCGAAAATCGCGAGAGATACCGGTGTCAATGCTACCACGAAGAATGGGTTGAACTGCTGGAAGTCTGAAGGAAGGATGTTTACGACTGCAGGCATACCGGAGAAGATAGCGTAGGCAATGCCCCACAAACCGAGGGTGGCGACGCCGCAGATTGCTTTTCCGCTTGTCTTTTCAGACTGGAATGCTCCGAACAGTGTATAGACTGAAATTGCGATCAGAACAAGGCTCCAGATGTTGAATCCGATTCTTGTAGCACCTGTTACTGTGCTGGCTGTGTAGTCTCTTGCAAACAATGTCATTGTAGCACCGTTCTGGTGGAATGCCATCCAGAAGAAGATAACGACAGCGAATACAAGCATAAGGGCGGTGATACGGCTCTTTGTCTGCTCCGGTGTGAGCTCGACCTCATTGCTGTGTGCGGCTTTCGCCTGTTTGGCATTGACGTCAGCATGCTTGAACCATGAGCGGCAGCTGAAATAGATTGCTACCGAAATGATGAGTGAGATGCAGGCGATACCGAATCCGTAATTATATGCTGTAGAAAGTTTCTCGATGTACATCTCGCTGAATGAAGTCATGTCCATTCCTGATGCGCCTGACATTGAAGCGGCAAGGCCCTGAAGCTTTTCTGCGTTTTCAGGGGTGATGGTGCCGTTCATCATCTGATGGGCGAGGGCAGGAATGTTTGCGTTATATACGAGACCTGATTTGCCGAGGAAGAAATTGGTGACAGCCTTTGCCATCGAAGGAGCGAACATCGCACCGATGTTGATGGCCATGTAGAAGAGGCTGAATGCAGAGTCGCGCTTAGATGCATATTTAGGATCATCATAGAGGTTTCCGACCATGACCTGGAGGTTACCTTTGAAGAGTCCGGTACCGATGGCGATTAGAGCAAGCGCTCCGAACATCAGAATTTTACCTGCGATATCCGGTCCTGTCGGAATTGCCAGACAGAGGTATCCGAAGAACATGACGGCGATACCAGTGGTGACGCACTTGCCGTAACCGATCTTGTCGGCGAGCATACCACCGAACAGAGGCATGAAATATACCGCTGCCAGGAAGATGGAATAAATCTGGGTGGAAACGGCTGCGCTGAATCCGAATTTTGCCTGGATGAACAGGAGGAAAATAGCGAGCATGGTGTAGTACCCGAATCGCTCTCCTGTATTGGCCAGAGCGAGGGCGAACAATCCTTTCGGCTGATCTTTGAACATTGTTATGTGTTTTTTAATAGTTAATTAATTCCATGTGTGGACTTACAAACTTAGCAATTATCGTTGAAAATGTCAAGAAATCAAAGCCATTTACATACAAATTTTAATCGTTTTGTGTAGAAAAGTGCTATTTTGTGAGTTGCCGCCCGAAAATCGGATTGAAAAGTAAGGTCGCAGATGCACAAGAATTAAGAATAATGACTATATTTGTTATTTGTGAAGAAATGATATTTATGCAGTTTGGAGTAAAAATAATGAAGGGCATGATGAGACTGCTTGCATTGCAGCCTCTGAAACTGCACTATTTATGGGGAAAAATCATTGCTTGGGTAGTCTATGGGCCTCTCCATTACAGGAGGGATGTTGTGATGATGAATCTGGCCAGATCTTTCCCTGAAAAGAAGTATTGGGAATTGAAAGCCATCGCCAAGAATTTCTACAGGCATTTCGGCAATCTTGTGGCGGAAACATTCTGGTTCGCCGGTGCGCACGATACGAAACGTCTGCACGAATCCCATATTTGCGAACTTGTCAATGCCGATGTGCTGAACCGTCTGTATAAGGAAAGGCCAGGCGTAATCCTGATGAATTCGCATCTCGGTAACTGGGAACTGACAGGAGGAATCAGGAATTATGCGTATGCTCCTGATTCTGTGGCGTTCCAGGAAAAGGATGTCACTGTCATATACAAGGAATTGAAAAACAGTTTCTGGGACAAGATTCTTGGACTTAACAGATGTGCTCCGATTTCGCCTGAAAACTATTCGACCTGCTATGTAGAATCGCGGAACATAATGCGCTACGTCATTCAGCACAAGAATGAAAAGCATATCTACGTGTTCCCGACTGACCAGTGCCCATATAACTATGCTTCGGGCCATGTCGTGGACAATTTCATGAACCAGCCGACCCAGACCATGACCGGAGGCGCGACATTGGCCTGCAGATTCCATTTTGCCGTCGTCTATATGGCATTCCGCGCGAAAAAGGATTTCGGCTACGAGATGACATTCACAGAAATCTGCGAAGATGCATCGCAGTTTTCTCCGGAAGACGTCATGAACAAGTTCTACAGGCTGCTGGAAAAGGATATCATTGACCAGCCGGCGAATTATCTGTGGACACATAATAGATGGAAAAAATAAGAAACCGAACATGAAAAATATTTACAGTATGAAAAGAGTTCTTAGTTTGGTGGCCGGGACCATGTTGTTCCTGCCTGCTGTTTCTGCCCAGAATGCGCAGAAAGACCCTGAAGGCTGTCTGGTATATTCGCTGCCGTCCACGGTCATCCGACTTGAGGTGGAGGCCAGCGGCGAGCATTTCTATGCCGGCCCTTATGCCAAATACGCACAGAAATACCTTGGTGTCAATGCAAGACAGACGGATGCCGTCTCATATTCGGTAACTTCCGTGAAGATGACACCTTGCACTGAAGCTGACCAGGCCTACAGATATACCGTTGCCCCGGGTTCAGGCATGCCTGCCTTCCTGTCATTGACCTCGCAGGGGCTGGTCTCAGTCTCATCTGCCGCAGGCGATACCGAATGGCGTTTCCCGGCATTCGGAAAGGCTGATTTTTCAGACAAGGGCCTTTCTTCGAATCTGACATCCGAGGCGACCACTCTATACCGTAACGTGAAAAGCGAGTCCGCCTACAACAAAGTGGCTGTCCAGCAGGAGATGGTTGTCCAGAAGTCGCTGGAATCCAGGGCCAAAGAGGCAGCCGAGATGATTTTCAACCTCAGGAAGAAAAAGGTCCAGATAGTTACAGGCGATACCGATGCCACTTTCAGCGGCGAGGCGCTCGCTTCCGCAGTGGAGGAGATTTCCCGTCTCGAGAGTGAGTATATGTCGATGTTCATAGGCTACAGCGAGTATTCGACCCAGAAGATGAACTATGACGTGGTTCCTGAGAAGAGCAATGAGTCCCAACTGTATGTCGCTTTCCGTCTTTCCGATTCCAAAGGCCTCGTGCCGGCAGATGACCTTTCAGGTAAGCCATACCTTCTCGAAGTTGCAGCTCAGCCTGTCAGTCAGGTTCCGGGAAAATCATCTTCAGCCAAGGGTACAGTCGCCCACTACCGTGTTCCTGCATCCTGCTCGATCAAACTGACGGATGGTGTCAATGTCCTTCTGCAGAGCAGGGTACCTGTATATCAGCTCGGAATTGAAAGTACATTTCAGATAAATACCAAATAATCACTTTAAACTAATAGATCATGACTATCAAAGATTTAGAGCCGAAAGGCGTGTGGAGAAATTTCGATGCACTCTCACAGATTCCCCGTCCTTCAAAGCATGAAGAGAAAGCTGAGCAGTTCCTTCTTGACTGGGGAAAAGAGCACAATGTAGATGTGCGCAGAGATGAAACCGGCAATATCATATTCAGCAAACCGGCGACACCGGGTTATGAGAACAGAAGAGGAGTCATCCTCCAGGCACATGTGGACATGGTTCCCCAGAAGACTGCCGAGACCGTTCATGATTTCCTCAAGGATCCTATCCAGACACAGATTGACGGTGAGTGGGTAACCGCAAAGGGTACTACCCTCAAACACGGCCCTGTAGAGGCGCTTATCACCTATGATGAGGAAACAGGAATGACCGGAGCGGAAAAACTCAAACCTGGCGAACTGAAGGGCGATGTCCTTCTGAACCTTGACTCAGAGGCTGAAGGCGAGCTTTATATAGGATGCGCCGGCGGTTTGTACGGAAAAGCTGATTTCGAGTATAAGTCAATGCCGGCACCTGCCGGTTATGAGGCATATAGACTCTCAGTAAAAGGCCTTCAGGGCGGACATTCCGGTCAGGATATCGTATTGTACAGAGCCAATGCAAACAAGATTGTTGCCCGCATCCTTCTCCCGCTAGTAGAGAAATATGACGTGAAAGTTGCTGACTTTGTAGGAGGCAGTCTCCATAATGCGATTCCTTTTGAGGCTACTGCTGACGTGCTTGTACCTGCCGGCAGAGTTGACGAGGTCAAGAAGATTGTCGAACTTGTATTCGCCGAGGTCAAGGCTGAATATGCTGATACCGACCCTTCTGCAGCATGCTTCTTCGAGAAGTGCGATATGCCTGCCGCATATGTGGAGGATGAGGTTATGCAGAAAGCGGTCAAGGCCATCTGCGCGTGCCCTAGCAGCGTTGACAGAATGAGCCCTGTCATGCACGGTCTCGTGGAGACATCCGTAAACATGGCTGTCGTAAGAATTCAGGACGGACACATTACAGTACTTTCATACTTGAGAAGCTCCGTGGATTCAGCCAAGATGGATCTTGCAGAGAGAATGCGTTGCCTCTTCGAACTGGCCGGCGCCAAGTTCACTTCATACGGCGCCTATTCAGGATGGGTTCCGCTTCCTTCTACACCTGTCATCGCCACAATGAAGGATGTTTACAAGAAACTCTTCGGTAAGGATATGAAGGTTACTGCTATCCATGCGGGACTTGAGTGCGCTCTTCTCGGTGCAAAATATCCTAACTGGGATATGGTTTCATTCGGACCTACAATCCTGCACCCTCATTCACCTGATGAGAGAGTGAAGATTGACACGGTAGACAAATGTTGGGAATTCCTCAAGGCGGTTCTTGAGGCAATGCCTGAAAAGTAATAAACGTGAAAAGAAGATTTTTTTTGATGGCCCTGCTGCTCTCTGTGAGCAGCGGGCTGTTTATGTCGCATGCGCAATGCGGACAAGTATCACCGTCACTTTCAGAGGATGACGGATGGACATTGGCCCGTGTAATGGAAGTCGGAGGACGCCAGGGAATTGCGTCAGACGGCGAATACTATTACGTATCCGGCTCGACTGCGCTTTACAAGTACCGTAAAGACGGAGAACTCGTGCGCTCTGACATTGACCCTTTCCTCAGCCTCGAGCTTTCGGCGAACCACATCGGTGACATTGATGTTTACAATGGTGAGATTTACGCCGGAATCGAGACTTTCATTGACGGTGTGGGACAGAATATCCAGGTCGCCGTCTATGATGCGGAGACATTGGAATGGAAGCGCTCCATTCCGTGGAATCCCGCGTCCGGCCAGGTGGAAGTCTGCGGTCTTGCCGTAGATAAGGAGCATGGCCGTGTATGGATGGCTGACTGGGTTCAGGGCACGCACCTGTATTGCTATGACCTCAAGACCGGAGAGTATGTGGGAAAAGTTGCATTGGACCCGGCTCCGGGACTTCAGCAGGGAATAGTCTGCAAGGGCGGCAGCATAATCATCTCCTGCGACGACGGGGATGCCGAAAATAATCTTCCTGATAATCTGTATGTCTGCGAAATCTATCCTTCAGGCAGTTCTGTATTGCCGGAACTGGTGAGACCGGAGCTCTATCGTACGATGTCGGATTTTCGCAGGACGGGAGAAATCGAAGGACTCAGTATCGACCCGCTTACCGGTGAACTTATAGTCCTTGCGAACAGAGGGGCGAGAATCATCTTGGGTATGCCTAAGGGATTCTATCCGGGATATGACAGGGAAATCCATGAACTGTACATATATGAGCCCGAGTGCATATGTAACAAACACTAAACTGTTTTTTTATGGTCATTATAGCGGAAAGCGGAGCTACCAAGACAGATTGGTGCTCGGTGTCTGAAACAGGTGAGAGATATTCTCTCAAGACGCCTGGAATGAATGTTGCCACAGCGGAGTCTTCTTTCATTGAAAAGGTTCTGAAGGATGCGATTCCGGAACTGAATCCGACAGGAGAGAAGGTCAATGAAATTCATTTCTATGCGGCAGGTCTCATTTCGGACGGAAAGTCTGTGCCCGAGAGTGCCAGGAGGCTGGACGATGAATTCAGGAAGGCCTTTCCTGATGCTCAGATAGAATATGCGTCGGATCTTCTGGATGCCGCCAGGGCTGTCTGCGGCAGGGAACCGGGAATTGCCGTCATACTCGGGACCGGTTCGAACAGCTGCGAATATGATGGGGAGAAAATCGTCAGGAATGTGCGCTCCGGAGGTTTTATT
>OHNK01001229.1_pt1 | contig 11867 bp, 9 predicted proteins | sample 1569551 | NCBI WGS metagenome assembly OHNK01 (sample SAMEA3879518, study PRJEB24766) | human gut metagenome | biome: human-associated habitat; feature: feces | place: USA | collected 1985/1987 | reverse complement strand
TTCCTGTGAAACTCAATCGCAAATCTGTGCGCCTCATCCTGTATTCTCGTGATCAGCTTAAACCCTTCTGAATTCCGGTCAATTGGGATTTCAATATTATTATAGTAAAGTCCTCTCGTGCGGTGGTTATCATCTTTCACCATGCCGCACACCGGAATCTGCAGATGTAATTTGTCAAGCACTGCAAGTGCGACATTTACCTGACCTTTTCCCCCATCCATCATGATCAAGTCTGGGAACACATGGAAACTTCCAAGCTCTTTCCCATCTTGGCGTTCTTTCAGACCATGCTCAAAACGCCTTGTCAGAACTTCCTCCATACTGGCATAGTCATCTGCCCCCTGAACGCCTTTGATTTTAAATTTTCGGTAATCATTTCTCTTTGGCTTTCCTTTTTCGTATACAACCATAGAGCCTACCGATGCAAATCCATTTGTATTCGATATATCAAATGCCTCCATACGCACAATACCACTCAAATCTAAAAGCTTTTCAATCTCTTTGACTGCCCCGATTGTTCGTCCTTCTTCCCTTTTCAGTCTTTCCTTATCCGTGTTTAAAACTAACGCAGCATTCTTTCTCGCAAGCTCCACCAACTTTTCCTTTTCTCCTTTTTTCGGTACACGGATATGCACACGGTGCTCACGCTTCTTTGAGAGCCACTCTTCTAATATCTCGCGTTCTTCAAGTTCTTCCTGAATCATCAATTCCGCCGGAATAAACGGTGTGCCGGCATAGAACTGTTTGATAAAGCTCTCAAGAATCTGCCCCTTCGATTCTTCCGAAGAATTACGCAAAAAGAAATGGTCTCGCCCAATCAGCCTTCCTCCCCGTATAAAAAAGACCTGTACAACCGCATCTTCTGCATCCTTTGCCACTGCAAGAATATCCCGATCCTCCCCACTGCTGTCTGTAATCTTTTGTTTCTGTGCGATCTTCTTTACACTGCCAAGTAATTCCCGATATTCGATCGCTTTTTCAAACTCCATCTTCTCAGAAGCTTCTAACATTTTTTCTTCCAAATCTTTTAAAATCACATCATAATGCCCATTTAAAAACCGAATCACCTCATGGATGGATTCCCGATATTGCTCTTCTGAAATATATCCCTGACAAGGCGCTTTGCACTGCTTGATATGATAGTTCAGACAAGGTCGGTCTTTTCCAATATCTTTTGGCAGATTTCGATTGCAGCTTCTGATATGATAAAGCTTCCGAATCAGCTCAATTGTATCTTTCACTGCCCCGGCGCTTGTATAAGGTCCAAAATATTTTGCTTTGTCCTTTTTCATCGTCCTCGCCATCATAATACGCGGAAATGGTTCGTTCACCGTCACCTTGATAAAGGGATACCCTTTGTCATCCATCAACATCGTGTTATACTTTGGACGGTGCTCTTTGATCAAATTACATTCCAGTACAAGCGCTTCCAATTCCGAATCTGTCACAATATACTCAAAACGACGTATATGTGTCACCATCTGTTCAATCTTTGCCCCTTTGTTTCTGCTTGTCTGAAAATACTGACGTACCCGATTCTTCAAACTGATTGCTTTTCCCACGTAGATAATGTGATCTTTTTCATCATGCATCAGATATACCCCCGGTTTTGCCGGAAGCTTTTTCAACTCTTCTTCTATGTCAAACATCTTTTTACTCCATCTTTTTTCGTTTTTTCCATTATAGCATAGATTAAGGGTACAGGAAACGCTGCATTTCCTGTACCCTCAATAAAACTTGCTTTCTTTTAGACTAACCTATCACAATCTCAAATTCCGAGCCTACTTCTTTTGTACTTACCTTTTTCCCATGATCTTTGGCAAATTTCTCTACATTCGTTCTCTGGTGCGGCTCACTCACCAAAACTTTTATCTGCCCTTTCTGTTTCTTTAATGCCTCCGCCGTCATCATCAATGGCTCCGGACAAGATAATCCCCTTGCATCTACTTCATACATATTTCATTTCCTTCTTTCTCTTTTTCAAGATATCTACGCTGTTTTTCTTTTATTTCCCACAAATGCAATGATAAATAATACGACAATACAGATGATACATGCCACTTTTCCTGCTGGTGCTGCTGCTCCGGCTGTGATAACTCCTTCTGCATCTGCTGCTGTTCCGCTTGAAGCAAGTCCCAAATTGTGGCAAAGGGCTGCTCCTACAAACATTCCGATCACAGTCATTCCTGCATCAGATGATCCCTGCCCTGCAAGAACAAGCTGACGAAGTGGACAACCACCCGCTAAAGTTGCCGCAAATCCTACCGTATACATACCTAGAATGTTCCATAAATGATCTGAGTGCGCAATAATTCCAGGTGTGTCAAAACCTAAAATAAAATTTCCTGTTGCGATATTGTAAATCAACATTACAACAAATAAGCCACCGATCACCGATAACAGATCAAAATTTTTCATAAGAATGACGTCTCGAATACTTCCTGCAAAACACATTCTTGACTTTTGGGCAAATGCGCCAAATAACAATCCGCCAATCAATGCGATTACAATCGGCGCATGTTTACTTCCCGGTCCCTCTGTGCTGGACGCCAGAAGCGTTGTTCCGACTGCAAGAATCAAAATTCCCACCATAAGTACCGGCAGCACTGCTCCGCTCATCTTGTTCGTTTCATGTGCCCTTCCAAGGCTGAAACCTTTTTTCAATGCAACAATCCCAGTTGCAATTCCAAGAATAAATCCAATCAATGCCACATACGCATTCAAATCCCCTGCCGACATACGAAGTACCATTCGAAGCGGACATCCTAAAAATACCAATGACCCAATCATGATAGCAATTCCGAGGACAAAACGTGTCATCGGAGATGATCCTGCTGTAGAACGATATTCTTTTGTAGCCGCTGAAATCACAAATGCACCTACCACAATCCCGATAATCTCAGGTCTTGCATACTGTACAACCGCTGCCTGATGCATCTTCAATGCACCTGCTGTGTCTCGAATAAAACAGGCAACACAGATTGCCATATTTGCCGGATTACCAAAATAGGCTAGCACCGCTGCAATCACACCGCATAACGCACCGGCCAATGCTAATTTTTTCTTTGAATCTGAAAAGTTCATTTTCAAATCCCCCTTTCTTTGTTCTCATATAAAAATTGTAGCATATCGGTAATTTACGGTCTAATTGCTTTATCTTATAATCCTCATAGGAAATTTCTATAAATATGTAACAGAAAATGAGGTGGAAATCCACCTCATTTTCTACTCTTCATTATCATGATGCTCTTGTGCTGCTTCTGCAAATTCACTTTCTTCTACAACTGCTATCGCTTCTTTCTTTTCCTCTTGTACCGTCTCTTCTTTTAAAACGTCCTCTTTTGAAGTCTCTTCCTCTTCCATTTCAATGCCTTGTACTTCATGGAAAATCTTCATGAATTCTTTTCCTGTGATTGTCTCTTTCTCAATCAAAAATGCAGCAATCTTATCTAGCGCTTCTCTGTTCTCCGTCAAAAGACGTTTTGCTTCTTCATAAGCTGCTTTTAACATCTTCATAACTTCCTGATCGATCTCTGCTGCAGTTGCCTCACCGCAATTCAATACTGCACGACCGTCCAGATATCTGTTCTGGATAGATTCCAATCCCATCAATCCGAACCGCTCTGACATACCATATTGAGTGATCATCGCTCTTGCTACCTTTGTAGCCTGTTCAATATCATTCGATGCACCTGTTGTCACTGTGTCGAAAACAATCTCTTCTGCCGCACGACCTCCAAGCATACCGACAATCATCGCTTCCAGTTCTTTCTTTGTATTCAGGAACTTTTCTTCTTCCGGTGTATGCATAACATAACCAAGAGCTCCCATTGTCCTTGGCACAATGGTAATCTTCTGCACTGGCTCAGAATCTTTTTGCAGAGCACTCACAAGCGCATGTCCTACCTCGTGGTAAGAGACGATTCTTCTTTCTTCTGCATTCATAATGCGATCCTTTTTCTCCTTACCGACAAGAACTACTTCCACCGCTTCAAATAAATCTGCCTGCGATACAACATTTCGGCCATTCTTGACTGCATTGATGGCAGCCTCATTGATCATATTTGCTAAATCTGAACCAACTGCTCCTGAAGTTGCTAGCGCAATTGCCTCCAAATCTACTGTCTCATCCATCTTTACATCTTTTGCATGTACTTTTAATACATCAATACGCCCCTTTAAATCCGGCTTATCCACAATAATTCTTCTGTCAAAACGTCCCGGTCTCAAAAGTGCCGGATCCAAAATCTCTGGTCTGTTTGTTGCTGCCAGCAAAAGCAATCCCTTATCCGTATCAAATCCATCCATCTCAGCTAACAGCTGATTCAGCGTCTGTTCACGCTCGTCATTGCTTCCCATACTGTTATCACGGCTTTTTCCTATTGCATCAATCTCATCAATAAAAATGATACATGGAGCCATCGACTGTGCCTGCTTGAACAAATCTCGCACTCTCGATGCACCGACCCCGACGTACATCTCTACAAATGCCGAACCAGACAATGAGAAAAATGGTACTTTTGCTTCTCCCGCTACCGCTTTTGCAAGCAATGTCTTACCTGTTCCCGGAGGTCCTACTAATAGTGCACCTTTTGGAAGCTTGGCTCCAATTCCTGTATATTTTCCCGGATTATGCAGGAAATCCACAACTTCCTGAAGAGATTCTTTCGCTTCATCCTGCCCGGCAACATCTTTAAATGTAACCCCTGTCTGCTTCTCCACATACATCTTGGCATTGCTCTTTCCAACTCCCATCATTCCGCCGCCTTTTGCCATCTTCTTCATGAGATAATTCAAAACGACAAAAATCAATACAAACGGAAGGATCAATGTCACAAATATGTTCAGTAAAACGGCACTTGTAGAGTCCGGAATTTTTTCACCGAATCTCACATCCGCCTTTTCTAAACGGTCAACCAGCTTACTGTCCTCCATACTTCCGGTGTAACCGGTGTAATATGTCACCTTTACCTGCGGCAGACCATTTTTCTTTTCTGTCTTCGGTGTGATGATCAGCTGATTCGTATCAAATACAACTTCTTCAATTTTCTTGTCATCTAGCATCTTCAGGAACTCACTGTAACTAATCTCCTTCGATGTCGTCTTCTGCATAAATGAGTATAGTCCTAATACCAAAAATACAGTTACCAGAGTCGTAATGATAATAATACTCCAATTCTGTTTATTGTTCTTAGGATTTTTATTATTGTTCTGGTTATTATCCATCTTTATCCTCCTAATCTCTATCTTCTTTATTATAAGTACTGCTTTTCTATAAATCAATAAAAACATTATGAAATACGCAAATACTTTTCTAAAACTTTTGTAAAATAATCTATTTTGTAGTATACTATCCTAGTGCATTTATTATGCCATTGAACAATGTAGGAAAAACTTTTAATAGAGGGATGGATTACTTATGAAAATTGGATTTGATAACGAAAAGTATTTAAAAATGCAGTCGGAACATATTCGAGAACGGATTAATCACTTTGATAACAAACTTTATTTGGAGTTTGGCGGAAAATTATTTGACGATTATCATGCTGCCCGCGTATTACCTGGATTTGCTCCCGACAGCAAACTCCGATTATTGATGCAGCTGTCAGATCAGGCGGAGATCGTAATTGTAATCAGTGCCGGAGACATTGAAAAGAATAAAGTCCGCGGAGACCTTGGAATCACATACGATTCAGATGTCTTGAGACTGATGGACTCTTTTAAAGAAAAAGGATTGTTTGTCGGAAGTGTCGTAATCACACAATATTCCGGTCAGGGAAGTGCAAATTTATTCAAAGCTCGTTTGGAAAAACTTGGAATCAAAGTGTATACACACTACTCCATCGAAGGATATCCATCTAATATTCCGTTGATCGTAAGTGATGAAGGTTATGGAAAGAATGATTATATTGAGACATCCAGACCACTTGTCATCATCACTGCACCTGGTCCTGGAAGCGGTAAGATGGCAACTTGCCTTTCACAGTTGTATCACGAACATAAGAGAGGGATCCGCGCCGGATATGCAAAATTTGAGACGTTCCCAATTTGGAATATTCCGCTAAAGCATCCTGTGAACCTTGCTTATGAGGCTGCAACAGCTGACTTAAATGATGTGAACATGATCGACCCGTTCCACTTGGATGCCTACGGAGTCACAACAGTCAACTATAATCGTGACGTTGAGATTTTCCCAGTTCTAGATGCTATTTTCGAACGAATTTACGGAGAAAATCCTTATAAGTCTCCAACAGATATGGGCGTTAACATGGCTGGAAATTGCATCTGTGATGATGACGCTTGCCGCGAAGCTTCCAATCAGGAGATTATCCGCCGTTATTACGCTGCATTAAATGGATTGGCGGAAGGAACTGCACAGGAGGAAGAAGCATTCAAGATTGAACTTCTGATGAAACAGGCTCATATCACAGTGGAAGACAGAAAAGTGGTGGATGCCGCGCTCAAACGTGCCGAAGAAACGAATGGTCCTGCTGCTGCTATGGAACTTCCAAACGGACAGATTATCACTGGAAAGACTTCCTGTCTTCTCGGTGCATCCTCAGCACTGCTTTTGAATGCCCTAAAAAATCTTGCCGGATTGAATGACGAATTACACTTGATTTCACCAAGTGTAATTGAACCGATTCAAAAGTTAAAGACAGAATACCTTGGAAGTATCAATCCAAGACTTCACACAGATGAAATTCTGATTGCGCTTTCTATCTGTGCTGCTACAGATGACAACGCAAAACTTGCTTTGGAACAGATTCCTAAGTTAAGTGGATGTCAGGCTCACACTTCTGTAATGCTTTCTTCTGTGGACATCAAGCAATTTAAACGTTTGAACGTTCAACTCACTTCAGAAGCAAAGTATGAAAACAAACGAATTTATCACTAATTTTATAAAAAGTAAGACGAGAGAAATCTTCCATTTCCCTCGTCTTCTTTTTTATTTATGCACTCGTTTTTTCAAACTGTGAATTATAAAGTTCTGCATAAAATCCATTTTGTTTCAGCAATTCCTCGTGATTTCCCTGCTCGATAATATCACCGTCTTTCATCACAAGAATCAGATCCGCATCACGAATCGTAGACAATCTGTGCGCAATGATAAAACTTGTTCTTCCTCGCATGAGGTTATCCATTGCTTTTTGAATCCGCACTTCAGTTCGCGTATCTACCGAACTTGTCGCCTCATCCAAAATCAAAATCTTCGGATCTGCAAGAATCGCTCTCGCAATCGTCAAAAGCTGCTTCTGTCCCTGAGAAACATTGCTTGCCTCCTCATTCAGTTCCATATCATAGCCGTTCGGAAGAGTCTGCACAAATCGATGTACATGAGCCGCTTTTGCTGCCTCAATAACTTCCTCGTCTGTCGCATTTGGATTGCCATAGCGGATATTGTCCATGATCGTTCCTGCAAACAGATACACATCCTGCTGTACCAGTCCGATCTGATTACGCAGACTTTCCAGTGTCAGATCCCGGACATCTTTTCCGTCAATCGTAACACGTCCGCCTGTTACATCATAGAATCTCGGAAGCAGAGAGCAGATCGTCGTCTTACCACTTCCCGAAGGTCCGACTAAAGCCACGGATTTTCCTGCCGGAATGTCGAATGTAACATTAGAAAGCACCGGTGTATCATCGTCGCTATAATGAAACGATACATTTTCATAAGAAACGTGTCCGTTTACTTCATCTATTGATTCTGCGTCCGGTGCATTCACGATCTCCGGCTCGGTCTCTACCACATCCAGAAATCTGCGGAATCCGGACAGTCCTTTCTGCATCATCTCAGTAAGCTCGACCAGAATCTGTATCGGGCTGATAAAGATCCCAATATAGAGTGCGTACATCGCAAGATCCGCTGCCTCCATCTTCCCATGTGCGATCAGCCATCCTCCGAATACCAGCGTTACCAGATACATCATCCCCTGAAAGAACAGGTTGCCGCTCATAAAGCTTCCCATACATTTATAATTGGCATCCTTGGAACGCAGAAATCCCTGGTTGCTTTTTCGGAACTTCTCCCGTTCAATCTCTTCATTTGCAAAGGACTGTACAACACGGATCCCGGCCAGCGTATCCTGAAGACTCGAATTAACATCCCCGATCTTACGCCGGTTGTCCATGAATGTCGCCTGCATCTTCTTATTCTGCCCGTACGAGAAGAACAACATGAACACTACCAGAACCAGAAGCGGTATTGCCAGTCTCCAGTTGATTAGAAACAGGAATATGAACGAACCGATAATTTTGATCAGCGAAATAAATAAGTTCTCCGGTCCGTGATGTGCAAACTCTGAGATATCAAAAAGGTCCGATACCAGCTTGCTCATCATCTGCCCGGAATTATTCTGGTCATAATATGAAAATGACAATTTCTCATAATGGTCAAAAAGCTGCTGCCGCATGTCCCGTTCCATATTGGCGCCCATCATATGTCCCTGATAGCTGACATAATATTTACACAGCGCCTGTAAAATATAAATTACAAGAAGCCCCGCTCCGATTGGGAGAAGGGCCTGTAATATACGATCTGCCGGTTCTGCAAACAAGGTCTTTGTAAGTGTCCGCAATATCTGCGGAAATGCAAGATCTACCAGACTTATAACCGCCGCACAGATCAGATCCAGAAAGAATACCGCCTTATACGGGGCATAATACCGGATGAATTTTTTCATTGTATGCATTGTATATTCCCTGCCTTTTCCTATAAACTCAATCCACTATATTATAGGATATCCGGAAGGAATTGGGAACCATTAAACTCATTTATAAGAAATTTTCTCTATCTCACCGCACGCCTAGCATTTTCAGAAGCTCTGTATGCGGATGTGCCTGATCCTTCTGATATACGTCCACATAATTGAGTGCTGCTGCGCCATCCATAAATGCCGGGAAAAGAAAGCCGCACTCCGGTTCTCCGGGCTCATAGTCTCCACTCACCGGACAGATAGCGCAGATCAGATATTCGAACATCTCCTCGGATTCCCCCTGGCGGACATGATCTTTGCCCTTTGCCGGAATGTCATACCTGTCATGAAATACATAGACCGCATAATCTCCCATTGCCTGATATTGTTCCCCGACAATCTCATAAAAGGTCTCCATTAATGCATCATTTTTCAGTCCACACACACGCATTCCCATTAAAAGCTTCCACATACTGTCACCTTTCATCTTCTCACTGGAAAATGCATATTCTTTCAGATTCTGATTCGTATCTGCAAATGGGATTACTTTTGCTATCTGTAAATTTTTTTCTTTCTCATCTGGGCTCAATTTCAAAAATCCGGTATTAAATGTTCCGTCTATATATCCATCCCGGTCCAGATATCCTCCGGCAATTCTTGTCATGGATGTTCGCTTTACTGTCATTCTTCTGGTCAGTGCCAGCATATCTTCTCTGTTAATCATTTTATTTTCCACCGCAATTAATCATTTAATTCTATTCTTACAAGATCCTGATGTGGATTGGTCTTCGCCAGCCCGATCTCCGATACCGTAACTTCCATCGGTACGAATTGTTCCTGCATAACTGCAAATGCTTCCTGCATCTGCTCTTTTGAAAGCTTCTTTCCCAGTGTGATATGAGGAAGCCACTGCATTGGCTGATAATACCGGCTCATCCTGACTTCCGGAATATTCTTTACCATATCATGTACCTGTTCAATCATATCTTCCAGATACAGATTCAGAACCGGTGTCACATACAATACATATGGCAATAACACTCCGACAGAGACCAATTGGATCTGCCCTTTGGTCAGGGACCTCTCCAGCTGTTCCATCACCTCTGTCAATTTTTCTTCCTCTCTTGCCTCTACAGACATAATTGTCAGATGAGGTGGAACGTGATTGTCCGTCATAAAAGTATTTCCTGTCTTTTGTGCAATCTTATTGATATAATCAGAAATTATTTTATTGCTTTTATCATCAAAATATACCGATACCAGATACATTTTATCTTTCACCTCTTATTTCGAAGTTATTTTTTCATAATATAGTTTACAACGTATATTTTAAAATGTAAAATGCTTATGCTCGATAGTAAGATATAGTTAAAACATATATTCTTACCTCCATTTGTAACCTTTCCATATTTTCATTTGTATTATAAGTGAAAGGCCTTAAGAAATGAACATCTGTTTTCCCACTAACACCAAAAAGGAGTACTCATGAAACCAGCAACACAAGTTTTAATCGAACGATATCAAAAGCATCTGTATGCGATTGCATTTAATATATGCAGAAACCAACAAGATGCAGAAGATGTCGTTCAGGATACATTTATTCAGTATCACACATATAAAAAAGAGTTTGATACAGAAGAACATATCCGTGCCTGGCTGATCCGGGTTGCAATCAATAAAGCAAAGAATATCACCCGCTCATTCTGGCACAGAAATAAATGCAACTTAGAAGAATATATGGAAACATTAACCTTCGAAACACCGGAATCAGAAACTCTGTTTGACACAGTGATGAAACTTCCCGAAAAATACCGGATTGTCCTGCATCTCTTTTACTATGAGGATTATACAACACAAGAGATCAGTGATATCCTGCATCTTTCTGTCAGCAATGTAAAGACCCGGCTTTCCCGCGGACGTGCTCTTCTCAAAGAAACCTTAAAGGAGGAATGGAACGATGACGAATAAAGAAAAATACAAGCAGGCTTTTGATACACTTTCCACCTCCGACAATTTTTCCCTGGAGGTAGATAAAATGAGTATCTTAAATAGAAAGCACAAATTAAAAACAATTGCCGCCACAGTTGCCACATGCCTGATCGTAACAGCCGGAACCGGAACAGCCTACGCTTCCGATCTTGGCGGAATTCAGCGGAAAGTCCAGCTCTGGATCCACGGAGATCAGACAACTGCCACTTTAAAGATCAGTTCTGATGCTTCTTATGATGGAACTTATGCCGATAAAGATGGCAAACAAAAAGAATTTGGCGGAGGCGGCGTTGCATTTAACCCGGATGGATCCGAGCGCAGCCTTACAGAAGAAGAAATTATGGAACAGATAAATGCCCCTGATATTGAATATGAAGAAGATGGATCTGTCATTCTGTATTACAAAAATCAATCCATTGATATCACACACAAATTCAGCAAAGACAACATCTGCTATGTGAAACTGGTTGATGGTGATGATTCTTTATATGTTACGGTGAAATACAATAATGGATTTGCTTATTCTCCTAATAAATATATTTCTCCGCTGGAGTTCAATTAACTTGCTCTTCCACTTGAAATACTTTATATTAATATACGGATTGCCCTCCGGCTGTCCGTATATTTTTTATACCAAAGTATGCAAAAAAAGCTGCCAATAACAGTTTTTCTGTACCCATTATTTATATAGAAAGGATTTTGTACAATCATGACTGAACATACACATACCGATAAAACTTTACAGGGAAATGATAAGATTGAATCGGCCATTGCAGCCCTTCAACATGAGCCGTCTCAGGAAATGCTGGCTCACGTTCTGACGGTCATCCGCAGACGCATGAATGAACATGGCGAACTGATCATTGCAGTAGATCCCTCTTCCGCTGCCTCCGGCCTCCAGATACAGGCAATCCAGACCGATGATGGCCGCAAATGGTGGGCGGCATTTACCAGCTTCGATGAAGAACTCAAAGGTTCCGGAAGCGTAATGTCTACATTTCTTACCGATATGAAACAGTTATTTAATTCTGCTATTACAACTGATAACATTCAGGGCATCATCATCAATCCCTGGAACCGGACGATTATGTTGGATAAAGTACTATTGAGAATTATTTTAGGGGAGATTTCTATTTAATGCATTATGGCGGCTGTCACCGATCGGAATAAACTTACAAG
>OHNK01001228.1_pt1 | contig 11867 bp, 10 predicted proteins | sample 1569551 | NCBI WGS metagenome assembly OHNK01 (sample SAMEA3879518, study PRJEB24766) | human gut metagenome | biome: human-associated habitat; feature: feces | place: USA | collected 1985/1987 | reverse complement strand
TTCCAAAAAAGGAAAATGTCGCTTTTTCATATATAAAATTAAAATGATAATTTATAATTGGGAAATTATCTCTTTAATAATCTGCGCAGCCTTGCCTACGTCTGCCTTACCCTTTGAGTTCTTCATAACATAGCCGAACATAACGTTAATTGCCTTGTCCTTGCCGTTTTTGATATCCTCAACTGCCTTAGGGTTAGCCTCAACAGCACCCTGACAAAGTGCTTTGAGGTCGTCATCACTCATACCCTTAAGGTCGTCGGCATTGATATATTCGCTGACGTCCTTGCCGCTTTCAAGCATTTGAGCGAGAACTTCTTTAGCCTTGTTTGCTCTGATTTTCTTCTCATCAATAAGCTTAACAAGGTCTGCAAGTTGCTTTGCAGTAGTCTTAATCTCAAAGTTTTCCTTGTCCTCCTCGGTTTGAAGAGTGGCATAAATAGTGCCGATAATAAGGTTCAAAACATTGGAAGCGCTTGCACCGTCGTTTACTGCACTGTCGAAAAATTCTGTAACATTTCTGTATTTATAAATAAGCCTTGCATTATTTTCCGGAAGCTTCATATCCTCAACATATCTCTTAAGCTTAGCGTCGGGAAGCTCAGGAAGTGATTTTCTGATTTCTTCAACACTTTCCGGCGAAATATAGAATCGAAGAATATCAGGCTCAGGAAAATAACGGTAATCGTCTGCATTTTCCTTTGAGCGAAGAACGTAAACGGTGTCGCTGTTTGCGTCATAACGCATAGTTGACTGAATTACCTTTTCACCCGATTCAATAATATCCTCCTGCCTTTCCATTTCAAGCTCCATTGCTCTTACAATGTTGGAAAGTGAGTTGATATTCTTGATTTCCGTTCTTGTGCCCCAAGGTTCACCCGGCTCGTGAATAGATACGTTTACGTCGCATCTCATTGAGCCTTCCTGCATCTTACAGTCGGAAACTCCGACATTTCTCATAATAAGCTGGAGCTTTTCAGCATATTCCTTAGCTTCCTGTGGAGTTTCAATATCAGCCATTGAAACAATCTCAATAAGAGGAACGCCGCCTCGGTTATAGTCAACGTAGGTGTAGCCATCCTCGTGAACAAGCTTACCGGCATCCTCCTCAATGTGGATACGCTCAATTCTGATTTTCTTTCCGGAGTCAAGCTCAACATAACCGTCAACGCAAACCGGCTCGTCAAACTGCGAAATTTGGTATGCCTTAGGAAGATCGGGGTAAACGTAATTCTTTCTGTCCATATGAGAATTATTGTTGATTTTACAATGAACTGCAAGACCTGCTCTTACAGCGAAATTAATAACCTCACGGTTTAAAACAGGGAGCGCACCCGGCTGACCTGTGCAAACGGGACAGCAATGAGTGTTAGGCTCACCGCCGAATTGAGTGGTGCATGAGCAGAAAATCTTAGTCTTTGTGGCAAGTTCAATATGCGTTTCAATTCCGCAAACTAATTTATAACTCATAATGTGACGCCTCCCTCAAAATCTTCAACTTCACTCTTGTTAAGCTTTTCGTAGAAATAAGCAACATCAAGAATTTTCTTCTCATCGAATTTCTTGCCGATAATCTGCATACCGATAGGAAGATTTGCTTTGTCATTTTTAATAGGCACGCTGATTGCCGGAACACCTGTAATATTGATAGGAACTGTGGCAATATCGGATAAATACATATCAACAGGGGAAGCACCCTCGAAACCAAGCTCAAAAGCGGTGTTAGGTGCCGTAGGAGCTATTAATACATCGCAGGTGTTAAAGATATCGTCAAAGTCTGCAATAAGGTTTTGACGAAGCAAGCAAGCTTTTTTGTAGTAAGCGTCATAATAACCCGAACTTAATACGTAAGTGCCGAGCATAATTCTTCTCTTAACCTCGTCGCCGAAGCCTTCGGTTCTTGTTTTAAGTATCATTTCCTCAACGTCGTTGAAGTCCTTTGCTCTGTAACCGTATCTGATGCCGTCATATCTTCCGAGGTTTGATGAAGCCTCGGCACATGCAATGATGTAGTAAACAGGAAGTGCCTGCTGTAAAACAGGAAGGCTGATGTCAACTATTTGGGCACCGTTTTTTTCTAATTCCTCAACAGCGCCCAATATAGCGTCTTTAATTTCCTCGTTAATTCCTTCAAAATATTCCTTCGCAATACCAATCTTAAGACCTTTAATATCTGTCTGACCGAGTGTGTCCGAAATATTGCCGAAATCGAAATCAACGTTTGTTTGGTCGTGCTCGTCAACGCCTCTAATAGCGTCAAATACTGTAGCAGTATCCTTGACGGAATTAGCAAGAACACCGATTTGGTCAAGCGATGAGCCATAGGCGATAAGACCGTAACGTGAAACTGCACCGTATGTCGGCTTAAGACCTACAATACCGCAGAATGAAGCAGGCTGACGAACAGAGCCGCCTGTGTCAGAGCCTAAGCCGTAAGCCGCAATGTTAGCGCAAACAGCAGCTGCAACACCGCCTGATGAGCCGCCTGTAACGTGGTTTGTGTTTCTTGGATTTAACGGAGCACCGTAAACACTTGTTTCACTCGTTGAACCCATTGCAAATTCGTCCATGTTTGTTTTGCCGAGCATAACTGCGCCCTGCGCTTTAAGCTTAGTCCATACGGTTGAATCATAATAAGGACGAAAGCCCTCAAGAATTTTTGAGCAGCAGGTGGTAAGGTCGCCGTCGGAGCAAATGTTGTCCTTAAGCGTCATAGGAATACCTGTAAGAGCGCTTGATTTGCCCTCGGCAATGAGTTTATCTGCAAATTTTGCATTTTCCAATGCCTTTTCAAATGTTGTTGAAACATAAGCATTATATTTTGGATTGTCGTTTTCAATCGCATTTATATATTTTTTTGTAAGCTCAACAGATGATATTTCACCTGATTTGAGCATTTGTGATAAAGGTGCAATAATTTCTCTCATTTATATACCTCCCTTTACACAGAAAAAGCCCTTTGAAGCATTGACGTTTGAAAGAATTTTTTCGTTAGGAAGCGACGGCTTAACCTCGTCTTTTCTAAACTCCTCGGCAGGAGTGGCAGAGGTGGAAATATTCCTGATTTTATCTGCGTCGCCCTCGACAGAATTGTTAATCGTGTCGGCAAATGCGATAATGTCGTCCATATCTTTTATGATTTTGTCAAGCTCATCATCCGAAAAGTCAAGCCTTGCAAGCTTTGCAAGTTTGATTACTTCTTCTTTACTTATCATAATTATACCTCTTTAAATTGTGGTTTATGAATATTAAACAATCGTAGGGGCGAACATTGTTCGCCCGTATTACATATTACTTTCTAAGCTTAATATGAACCTCACGAAGCTGCTGCTCGGTTATTTCGTTAGGAGCGCCGCACATAAGATCCTGAGCCTTGCCGTCCATCGGGAATGCAATGATTTCTCTGATATTATCCTCATTTCTGAGAAGCATAATCATTCTGTCAATGCCGGGTGCCATACCTGCGTGTGGCGGTGCACCGAATTGGAATGCGGTGTAAAGTGCGCCAAACTTCTCTTTGAGCACTTCTTCGTCATATCCTGCAATTTCAAATGCTTTTTTCATAATGTCAATATCGTGGTTACGAACTGCACCCGATGAAAGCTCAACGCCGTTGCAAACAATATCATACTGATATGCAAGAATAGTAAGTGGGTCTTCGTTTTCAAGTGCATCAAGACCACCCTGCGGCATAGAAAACGGATTGTGAGTAAAACCGATTTTCTTTTCTTCCTCTTTGTATTCAAACATTGGGAAGTCGTTTATAAAGCAGAAACGATAAGCATTTTTCTCCAAAAGGTCAAACATTTCACCAAGCTTTGTTCTGATTTGACCGGCGTATTCAGCGGCTTTAGCCTCGTTGTCTGCAATGAAGAATATTGTGTCGCCAACTTCAAGATTTGCAATTTGAGCAAGCTCACTTTTCATATCATCAGGAATAAACTTGTCAATCGGTCCTTTATATGATTTATCCTCCAAAACAAGAAGATAGCCAAGACCGCCCATGCCGATTGACTGAGCAAATTTAAGAAGCTTCTCGTGCTTGCCTTTTGAAATATCCTCATGAACCTTGATGGCTCTTACTGTCTGTCCGTGGAACGGCTTGAATGTGCAACGCTGGAAAAATTCTGTCACATCAACAATTTCAAGCGGATTTCTGAGGTCCGGCTTGTCTGTGCCGTACTTAAGCATAGACTCTTTGTAGCTGATAACAGGGTAAGGTGCTTGTGTTACGCTATAGCCCTTAGGTGCAAATTTTTCAAATGTTTTTGTAAGTACTTCCTCACCAACTTTGAAAACGTCCTCCTGCGTTGCGAAAGCCATTTCAAAGTCAAGCTGATAAAATTCACCCGGTGAACGGTCAGCTCTTGCGTCCTCATCTCTGAAACAAGGAGCAACTTGGAAATATTTATCAATTCCGGATACCATTAAAAGTTGCTTGTACTGCTGAGGTGCCTGCGGAAGAGCATAAAATTTGCCCTTGTGGACACGGGAAGGAACTACATAGTCACGTGCGCCCTCAGGTGATGATGCACAAAGAATAGGTGTCTGCATTTCCAAAAATCCCATTTCGCTCATAACCTGGCGAAGATAAGCAATAACCTTACTTCTGAAAATGATATTGTCCTTAACCTTTTCGTTTCTTAAGTCAAGAAAACGGTATTGAAGCCTTTTATCCTCACGGATTTCTTTAGAAGTTTGAATTTCAAAAGGAAGCGGCTGCCTTACCTTGCCGAGCGTTATAACCTTTTTAGCCTCAACCTCAATTGTACCTGTTGCGATTTTCGGATTGATTGTATCCTCATCTCTCTTTTCTACGATACCTTCGATAGAAAGGCAATCCTCCTTGCTGATTCCGTCAAGAAGTGTTGTGTCACGCATAACAACCTGCATTACGCCGTACATATCTCTAAGGTCAATGAATGATACACCGCCGTGGTCACGAATGTTCTCAACCCAGCCGGCAATTTTAACTGTTGAATTAATGTCAGCCTCTGAAAACTCATTCATAGGCTTTGTTCTGTAAAGTGTTGAAAATTCCATACTGTTCTCCTTTTTTTGATTTTCGTAAAATAAAAATAGCAGCCTTAAGTCCAATAGGACGAAAGACTGCTTCCGTGGTACCACCTAAATTAGCCGCAAAATATGCAACTCACTCAAAGGATTAACGCTCCTGCACGTCCGAGTCTAATAACAATAACGAATTATTGCGTTCTTTCGAAAACTCATAGGTGTTTTTCATTATTTTCCCACATCGGCTTGCACCAAAGCGCCGACTCTCTGAAGAAGGATAAATAATTACTCGCCTAATCACAGTTTTTAAATTATTACGCTATTAATATAACACTAATTTTTATATTAGTCAACAATAATTTTCTTGGCTAAATAAGATTGTATTAATTATTATTTTATGTTAAAATATAAGTATTCAGTTTCAGCAAAATTTTCGGAGTGTTATTTTTTTATGAAAAAGCTTCTTTCAATATTTTTATCTTTAGTTCTTTCAATATCTGTTTTGGGTGTTTGCAATATATCTTTTGCTGCTCAAACGACAGATATTGAACCTACAAAGCTTATAAATTCTTCTGCATATTATTCGTTTGACGCAAATACAAAAACACTTACGATATCGGGCAAAGGCAGAACCCCTAATTTTACAAACTCAAGCGGTGATACAACATCTCAGCCGTGGTTTTATTGGAGAAGTGACGGCTCAATTGAGCATATTGTTGTAGAGGATGGTATAACCTCTTTGGGAAATTATTTTTTTTACGGCGTTTCCTGCACCGATATTAAGCTTGCCGACAGCATTGAATCTATCGGAGGTTATGCTTTTTCAGGTGCTCAAATAGAACATATTAAATTGCCTGATAAACTCAAATATATTAATAATGATGCATTCTATTTCTGCGATAATCTTAAGGAAATCGTTTTCCCGAAAAGCATTTCATCAATCGGTACGTCTGCATTTGAAAATTGCAGTGTTCTTTCAAAAGTAAACTTTAAGGCAATGGGAAATGAACTTACAATAAGCTCACGTGCATTTTTTAAATGTCCTTTGCTTAAAAGGGTTGATGTTCCGTCGCTTGCAAAGCTTTCAAAATACAGTTTTGGATATGAAAAGGCAAGTGTTGACGGCACTTATGATGGCTTTACCCTTGGCGTTTACAGTGGCTCTAAGGCGTATAATTACGCTAAAAGTTCTTTTATAAATTATGAATTGTTAAATGAAATTGCAATTGAAGAGGGTGACGTTGCGTCAAGAACTTATACAGAGGATAATTTAAATGAACAAACGGTGTATAAATTCACTCCGAATTCATCGAGCCAATATACTTTTAAATCAAGCGGAGAAGTTGATGTCAACTGCGTTCTTAAAGATAATGACGGCAACACCTTGGCATCGGCAGACGATAATGATGAAAGCGACCTTAATTTTACATTGAAATATGATTTTGAGGCGGGCAAAACATATTATTTTTATGTTGAAAGCGTTAATTCTCTCGGCACGTACAGCGTTTCTTTATCAAGCGAAGTTATTGTTAATGTTTCAATTTCTTGGGATATAACATATCAGGCAAGCGACCTTGTAGGCAAGAATTTTTCGCCTCTTGAATATATAAAAACGCAAACAGTCGATTTTGAATACGCAAGCGGATATGTTTATAAATTGCCATTTAATAACGGCACAAGCTATCGTGGAATGGAAATTAAATATAATAATCTTTTAAACGGCAAAGTTACGTGCGGTGAAAATAAGGACTCAATTACAGTAGGAAATAAAACGCTTGAATTTACGATAAATGTTGTTCATTCATACGTCAGTACGGTTGTGAATCCTACGATTACGGGTTCGGGTTATACAGAACATAAATGCGTTTATTGCGGCGATACATATAGGGACAGCTATGTTGATAAACTCGGTCAGGACGTATACGGCTGTGTTTATCTTATCAATTCAAAAAACGGCGGTGTGGACTTGAATCGACCGCTTGAAGATGTTGATATTTATAACAACGAGGGTAAATATGTCGGCTCAACCGATAAAAACGGAACTTTCAGTGTTGAATATGCGTATGACTATATTGTTTTGAAATATGCAGGCGCCGTCGAGAGAAAAATTAAAATTATAAATAATACGCCTAATCTCGGAAACATCGGTCTTATTTACGGCGATTTGACGGAAGACGGATACATTAACGCAAAGGATTATGCATGTTTTGTGCATATGAAAAATTATGATATCAATTCAAGAGACGATATTTATTTAAAAAATCTTGATTCCGATAAAGACGGTGTACTTACTGATGATGATTGGGCTTTTGCAAAAGAATTTTATACTTTTGATAAGCTTTCAACGGATACTTACAGCAGTTTTTTACAATAATGTAAATTTTTTGTTGAAAAAGTATTACTTATAATATATAATACTTAAAAATATATTTGTTAGGAATGAAAATATGAAAAAAGTTATCAGTGTATTTCTTGCGGTTATTCTTGCTTTGAGTACATTTGCTTTTGGCACAACTGTTTCTTTTGCAGATGAGCAAAACGACTTTTATTATGAAGATGATTACAGTACACCTGACCAAAGCGTTATAAGCGACATTTCCGTTTCTTGTGTCGGCAAGACGGATATTGAAATTTATTGGAACTGTTCTTATTACGGCTGGGTTGACGGATATGAGATTTCTCTTTTCGACGATAAAACAAATACGTATTATCCCAAGGCTTATGTTGACGGCGATAACTATTACTGTGTTTTAAGGTCGCTTAATAAAAATACAGGATATAAAATCTGCGTTCGTTCCTATGTTTTCCAAAACGGAAGCTATGCTTTCGGTGATTACAGTGCACCGGTTTCTGTTATGACCGCACCTAAGGGTACTTCGCTTTCATCTGCAAAGTATACCTCCAAGGGTAAGGTTAGAGTTAAGTGGAAAAAGGCAAAGAATGTCAGCGGTTATGTTATTGAGTATTCAAGAAATAAGAAATTTAAAGATGACGGCAGTAAATGCACAGTTTTTGTTTCGGGAAAGAGTAAGTCAAGCAAAACGATTTCAGGTCTTGCAAAAGGAAAATATTATTTCAGAATCGCTACATATAAAACTATAGGAAATGCAAGATATATCAGCACATTTTCTAAAGCTAAGAGTACGACGGTTAAATCTAATTTGAGCGTTAAGCAAATGCTCAATGCTATTAAGACAGATAATTCGGGTGCCAAGCAGATTAAGAGATATACCGACGGCGGTGTTAATATTTCTAAGTATAAAACCACTTATGATAAATTTAAGGCTATTTACGTTTGGCACGCTAAGAACTTCAAAAAACACGGTTGGAACTGCGTAGGCTGTAACAGTAATTTCAACAACTGCCTTGCTGCTCTTTTTGCAAAAAGTCAAAAAAGATATGACAACTTTATCACTCTTGAGGCAGGAAAGGTTAAGAATAATGACGGCTCAAGGCCTATTCATAAATGGGCGGTAATATATCTTGCCGGCAAGCCTTATATTTTTGACCCAAGGCTTCAGGGATATACAAAAAGTTATACCCCAACCACTTATTTTGCAATCGCAAAAGGCTCTAAGAGAGCAAAAGCAATTTATATTTACGAAAATGGTTACGGCACTTTTTACCCTGACGAAAGCAACGTGTATCTTCAATACTGCGTTGACAGAATAAAATAAATTACTCCGGGAGGACAAATTATGAAAAAAGTTGCAATTATTATGGGCTCTGACAGCGATTTGCCTGTTGTGGCTCCGGCAATCAAACAACTTAAAGAATTGGGAATTGAGGTTGAGGCTCGTGTGATGAGCGCACACAGAACACCAGAAGAAGCTCACGAGTTCTCGAAAAATGCAATTAAAAACGGATTTGGCGTGATTATTGCGGCAGCAGGTATGGCAGCTCATTTGGGCGGTGTGCTTGCAGCATCAACTACTCTTCCGGTTATCGGTATTCCGTGCAGTGCAAAGGTACTCGACGGAATGGATGCGATGCTTGCAACAGTTATGATGCCTCCGGGAATTCCTGTTGCCACAGTCGGTGTTAATGCTGCTAAAAATGCAGCCTTGCTCGCTGCCGAAATTCTCGCTGTCGGCGATGATGAACTTATGGCTAAGCTTGTAAAAATGCGTGAGGATATGGCGGAGCAGGTAAAGCAAAAGGATATCGCCCTTCAGGAAAAAATCAAGGAATTATAAGTAATGTTTGCCAAAGGTAAATTTCACTGTTTATAATTTCGCTTTTTGACGTTGTAGGGGGCGAACATTGTTCGCTCAAAGAAAAAATAATAATATAAAAAAGATTGTGAAATTGCTTATCCGCAATCTAATAAGGAGTTTAAAATATGAACGATAGTTTCAGCGCAAGCTACGCCGCTGCAGGTGTAGACGTAACAGCAGGTTATGAATCTGTTGAACTTATTAAATCACACGTAAAAAGAACCGAAATCCCGGGTGTTATGGGTTCAATCGGCGGCTTCGGCGGTATGTTTGAACTTTTGGGTGCAGGTAATTACAAAAATCCTGTTCTCGTTTCTGGCACTGACGGTGTCGGCACAAAGCTTAAGGTTGCCTTTCTTCTTGATAAGCACGACACAATCGGTATCGACTGTGTTGCAATGTGCGTTAATGACGTTGCCTGCTCAGGTGCAAAGCCGCTTTTCTTCCTTGATTATATTGCTTGCGGCAAAAACTATCCGGAAAAAATTGCTCAAATCGTAAGCGGTGTTGCAGAGGGCTGTGTTCAGGCAGGATGTGCGCTTGTAGGCGGCGAAACTGCCGAGCATCCCGGTCTTATGCCTAATGAGGAATATGACCTTGCCGGTTTTACCGTTGGTATCGGCGAAAAGGATAAACTTGTTTCAGGCGATAAGCTTGCAAGCGGCAACGCTCTTATCGGTGTTGCTTCTTCAGGTGTTCACTCGAACGGCTTTTCACTTGTAAGAAAGGTGTTTAATATCACTGAGGAAAGACTTGGAGTTCACGTTGCCGAGCTTGGAAAAACTCTCGGTGAGGAGCTTTTAACTCCTACAAGAATTTATGTTAAACCTCTTCTTGCTCTTATGGATAAGGTTAACGTAAATGCTATCAGCCATATTACCGGCGGCGGATTTTATGAAAATGTTCCGAGAATGTTAAACGACGGATTTAAGGCTGTTATTGAAAAGGACAAATGCTTCAAAAAGCCTATTTTCGACCTTATCGCAAGCGAGGGAAATATCCCTGAAAGAGATATGTTTAACACATTTAATATGGGTACGGGTCTTGTTATTGCAGTTGATAATGATAAAGCAGATGAGGCTGTAAGAATACTTAATGAAAACGGCGAGGACGCTCGTGTAATCGGCGAAATTCAGATGGGCGAAAAGGGTGTTGAACTCGTATGATGAAAAATATTGCTGTTTTGGTGTCGGGCGGCGGAACTAATTTGCAGGCTCTTATTGATGCGCAAAGCAGGGGAGAAATTATCGGCGGTAAAATCACCCTTGTTGTGTCCTCAAATCCTGACGCTTATGCTCTTAAAAGGGCTGAAAATAATAACATCGCAACTAAAATTTGCGAAAAGAAAAATTATAAAGACAGAGCTGAATATACTGCTGCAATCAGGGATATTCTCCTTGAAGCAAAAGCGGATTTAGTGGTTTATGCCGGCTTTATGACTATTCTTGACGAACAAATTGTAAAGGCATTTCCAAATAAAATGATGAACGTTCATCCTGCTTTAATTCCGTCATTTTGCGGTGAAGGCTATTGGGGGCTTCACGTTCACGAAAAAGTTATTGAAAGCGGAGTGAAACTTACCGGTGCTACCGTTCATTTCGTAACCGAGGAATGCGACGGCGGTCCTATCATTTTGCAAAAGGCAAGCGAGGTCAAATTTGATGATACTCCTGAGGTTTTGCAAAAACGAGTTATGGAGGAATGTGAGTGGAAAATTCTTCCCCGTGCCGTTTCTCTTTTTTGCCAAGATAAGATTGAAGTTTACGGCAACAGAACAAAAATAATTGAATAATTTTGAGGTGTAATATATGGAAATCAAATCTCTTGCAAACGAGCTTAATACTAATTCATATCCGGGCAGAGGCATTGTTCTCGGTCAAAGTGATGACGGCAAATTCGCTGTGGCTGCTTATTTCATTATGGGCAGAAGCGTAAACAGCCGTAACAGAATTTTTGAGGAAAATGAACGTGGTGGAATACGTACTAAGGCTTTTGATGAGTCAAAAATGGAGGACCCGTCACTTATTATCTATAATCCTGTTCTTAAGTTTAACGGTGACACAATTGTAACTAACGGCGACCAGACGGATACTATTTACGATTCGTTTTCTAAGGGCGATTGCTACCACGATGCACTTATCACAAGAGAATTTGAGCCTGATGCACCTAATTATACACCAAGGATTTCAGGTATTTTAAAGGAAAACGGTAATTATAATCTTTCCATACTTAAGTCAAACTGCGGTGAACCGGAGTGCGTTAGATTTTTCTATGAATACCCTGCAAGAAGAGGGCTCGGCCATTTTATTCATACATATAAATGCGACGGCAATCCTATTCCGTCATTTGAGGGTGAGCCTACTCCTGTTGAAATCAATAGTGATATCGACGAGTTTACCAATATGATTTGGACTAATCTTAACGAGGATAATAAGGTTTCTCTTTTTGTTCGTTTTATTGATATTGCAACTGGCAAATATGAATCAAGAATCATCAATAAGAATCACTAATCGGAGGTAGATCAGATGAAAGAATTAGAATTAAAATATGGCTGTAATCCGAATCAGAAACCATCCCGCATTTTTATGAATGAGGGAGAGCTTCCGATTACTGTTTTAAACGGACGTCCGGGATATATCA
>OHNK01001226.1_pt1 | contig 11882 bp, 10 predicted proteins | sample 1569551 | NCBI WGS metagenome assembly OHNK01 (sample SAMEA3879518, study PRJEB24766) | human gut metagenome | biome: human-associated habitat; feature: feces | place: USA | collected 1985/1987 | reverse complement strand
TATTAAGGATTATCCAAATGCATATAAGCAGTTTGAAAATGAAATCACTCTTCCTTTGTATACGAAGTTAACAGATGAAGGAGTGGATTATATTATTGAAAACTTTGTTAATATACTAAGTTTGATATTGAATAAGAAATAGGGTATAAGAATGTATATTAATTTTGTAAAAAGATTTATAGATATTATTATTGGACTATTAGCATTTCCTTTTGTTCTAATCCTAATTATAATTATGGGTCCAATTATTTATTTTAATGATAGAGGACCTATATTTTATAATGCAGAAAGACTTGGTTTAAATGGAAAACCATTTAAAATGTTTAAATTTCGTAGTATGTTTGTCAATGCACCAGATATACGAAATGAGGATGGTTCAACATATAATGGAGATGATGATCCTCGTGTCACTAATGTGGGGCGGTTTATGCGTAAAACTAGTATAGATGAAATACCTCAATTTTTAAATGTTCTATTAGGAGATAGCGGTATAATAGGGACAACCAAGAAAAACCTTGATTTTACAAGGGTTTCGCTGGCTTAGTCGAATTTTGTTATGATAATTTTTCTGTATGGTTGTGTCGAGTAAGTTGCGAAACTGCGAAAAGTGAATGGTTTCTTGGATGCTTATTTTGACCCACACTATAAGCTGAAAAATTATGATAAGGAGGTTTGACCTAGCCTGCGGATGCTCTTCAGAAAAGAACATTCACAGGCTAGTTGTCGTGTTAAGGACTCCAAAATTGTTTGGGGGGGTAATGGACTATATGAAAAGGAAAAATTGTAAGAATGAATATGAGAAGTAAGTAAGAAAAATTATCTTCATTGAACGATGAAAATTTGAGTTTTTAACAAAAAAGAAAATGCAGGAAAAGTAAGATTAAAACCTGAGGATGGAGAAATACAAATGAAATATAAGAAGCGTAATGTTCGATGGATGCTGGTTGTATATGATTTGCTTGTGTATGAATTATCAGCGGTGTTGCTTTTAGGACTTTATGGTGGAAATGATAAACTTTCCATTTCAGGTATGTTGCAGCAGATGGTTCTTGCACTGTTATGTGTATTTTCAATTAGATTGATTGGAAATGTATATGGACAGATTTGGAGATATGGCGGTATTCAGTGTTATATTCGACTGTTATATACAGATGCAATAGCATTTTTTGTCTATTTGATTTTAGAACTGGTTCTTCCAGTTGAGAAAATTACATTTGCGAGAATGCTGTGTTTGATCAGTATAAATCTCTTAGGCGCATTGGCGTTAAGGATGATGTATAGATATGCATATAAATGTAGTAATCAGGAAACGAAGCAGGGGAGATTTTTAGCTTCCTTATTATATACATTCGGTAGAGTGAAGAAAGGAAATGATAAAGAAGTCCAGAAAATCAAAATAGCAATAATTGGAGCTGGACGTGTAGGAGTAAGTTTTGCGAAAGATCTTCTGAATAGTGATGAAGCGGCATACATTCCGAGATGTTTTATTGATATTAATGAAAATAAAGTAGGTCGTGAAATTCAGGGATTACCGGTATGGTCAGAAGATGAAGCAACATTTAGAAAATTGAATGAGTATGAAGTACAGGAAATTGTATTTGCTATACCGTCAATGGATGCAGAAAAGAAGAAAACATTATATGAATACTATAAAAATGCTGGATATAAATTAAAAGTTTATGATTATCCGACTGTTTATGCGGCAGGAGGAAAGCGACATTTAAGAGAATTTGATATTGAGGAATTATTGTTCAGAAAGCCATTGGTAGTATCTGATGAGCATACAAATGAATATTACAAAGGCAAAGTTGTTTTGATTACTGGTGGTGGCGGTTCCATTGGATCGGAGCTGTGTCGTCAGTTGGCAAAGATGCAACCGAAACAGATTGTTATTTTGGATATTTATGAAAATGGAGCATATGACGTTCAGCAGGAATTAAAGATTGCTTACGGAAACCGTCTGAATCTGCAAATTGAGATTTGCTCTATTACACATAGAAAAGCTCTTGAGAAAGTATTTGAGAAATACCACCCGCAGATCATTATTAATGCAGCAGCTCATAAACATGTTCCGTTAATGGAGCATAATTGCGTGGAAGCTATTTACAACAATGTATTCGGTACACAGAACCTGGTAGAACTTTGTGAAGAATATGGAGCAGAACGCTTTATGATGGTATCCACTGATAAAGCGGTTAACCCGACTAATGTAATGGGTGCGACAAAGAGAATGTGTGAAATGATCGTGCAGAGTGCAAGTACACATGGAAAAGTAAAATACAGTGCTACACGATTTGGAAACGTACTGGGTAGTGCGGGATCAGTTATTCCGTTGTTTAGGCGTCAGATTGCGAATGGTGGTCCGGTTACTGTTACAGATAAGAGAATCATCAGATATTTTATGACAATTCCGGAAGCTTCACAGCTTGTTCTTCAGAGTGGAGCGATTGCAAATAATGGAGAATTATTTGTTCTGGATATGGGACAGCCGGTTAAGATTATGGATCTGGCAGAAAACATGATCCGTTTATCTGGTGTCCAAGGAATTGAAATTGTTGAAACTGGATTAAGACCAGGAGAGAAGTTATATGAGGAGCTGTTAGTTAAGACAGAAGAACTTGATAAAACAGACAACAGTATGATTTTCATCGAAAGAGATAATGCACTGAGTAAAGAAGAAATCTATAAAAAGATTGATGTACTTAGAGATGCGTGTGATACAGGCGATGATCTGATTGCAAAAGAAGCTCTCCGAAGTGTTGTTCCAACATTTAAAAGACCGGAAGACGTAAATAAAGAGATTGCTTAATAACAAGTTAATACATTCTGAAAAAATGAGATTGGGCGAAAAGAGGTAGAAAGTCATGTTTAAAGAAAATAATAAATTTGAAAAATTTGAGTCTAAAGTATGGTTGAGCAGCCCAACCATGCATGGCCCGGAAATTGAATATGTGAAAGAAGCGTATGAAACAAACTGGATGTCCACAGTTGGTAAGAACATCAATGAAGTAGAAAGAATGGCATGTGAATATATCGGCTGCAAATACGCAGTTGCATTATCAGCAGGAACAGCGTCATTGCATCTGGCAATGAAACTTGCAGGTATTGAAGCATATGGTATGCCAAAAGTTGGGCATGGTGCATTAGAGGGAAAGAAAGTATTCTGCTCTGATATGACATTTGACGCAACCGTAAATCCGGTAGTTTATGAAGGTGGAGAGCCAGTATTTATTGATACAGAGTATGATACCTGGAATATGGACCCGGTTGCATTAGAAAAAGCATTTGAAATTTATCCGGATACAAAGGTTGTGGTTGTTGCACACCTTTATGGAACTCCGGGTAAAGTAGATGAGTTAAATGCAATCATTAAAAAGCATGGTGCCATTTTAGTAGAAGATGCAGCAGAATCTATGGGAGCTACATATAAAGGCATTCAGACTGGTACATTTGGAAAATATAACACCATTTCTTTTAACGGAAATAAGATCATTACTGGCAGTGCTGGTGGTTGCTTCCTGACAGACGATGAGGAGGCTGCAAATAAAGTTCGTAAATGGTCTACACAGGCAAGAGAGAATGCTGCATGGTATCAGCATGAAGAACTTGGATACAACTATCGTATGAGTAATGTAGTTGCTGGTGTAGTGCGTGGTCAGTTCCCTTATTTGAACGAACATATTGCACAGAAGAAAGCAATTTATGAGAGATATAAAGAGGGCTTAAAAGGACTGCCAGTATCTATGAATCCGATGGATCTGGAAAATTCTGAACCAAACTATTGGCTGTCTTGTCTGATTATTAATAAGGAAGCCATGTGCAAACAGGTTCGTGGCGAGCAGGATGTGTGCTATGTAAAAGAAACAGGAAAGTCTTGCCCGACAGAGATTCTGGAAGCGATTGCATCTATTAATGCTGAGGGGCGTCCAATTTGGAAACCAATGCATATGCAGCCGATTTATCGTTTGAATCCATTTGTTGTCAGAGATGGAAACGGACGTGCCAGATCAAATGCGTATATTGCAGGCGGAGTAGCTGATGTAGGTATGGATATTTTTACAAGAGGATTATGTCTGCCAAGTGACAATAAAATGACAGCAGAGCAGCAGGATAGAATTATTGAAGTAATAAAGGCTTGCTTTGAATAAGGAAGTGTTTTAGGAGAGATTTATGAAGAAAGAAAAAAATCATAAATTGTACCGTAAAATGGGATTTTACGAAAGATACATAAAAAGAGCGATTGATATTTTTTGCTCTGGATTGGCAATTATTGTATTCTGTTGGCTGTATGCAATCATCGCTCTGCTGGTTCGAATCAAACTGGGAAGTCCAGTGTTGTTTACTCAATATAGACCTGGACTGATTGATCCGAAAACGGGAAAAGAACGAATTTTTAAAATGTATAAATTTCGGACTATGACAGATAAGAAAGATGCAGAGGGAAACTTGCTGCCTGATGAAGTGCGTCTGACAAAATTTGGTGCATGGCTTAGATCTACCTCTTTGGATGAACTGCCAGAAGCATTTTGTATTTTAAATGGAACGATGACACTAATAGGGCCACGTCCGCAGTTAGTTCGAGATATGGTGTTTATGTCAGAAAAACAAAGAATGCGTCATACTGCAAAACCTGGATTGTCCGGACTTGCACAAGTAAGTGGTAGAAATGCAATTTCATGGGATAAAAAATTGCAGTATGACTTGGAGTATATAGAACATGTTTCTTTTGGACGTGATTTGAAAATTCTTTTTAGAACCGTTGAAAAAGCATTTATTAAGCAGGAGGGAATTACAGAAGAAGGTAGTGTAACTGCTGCAGATTATGGAGATTATCTTCTCCAAACAAAACAGATAAGTAAAGAAGAATACGATAAAAAACAGAACGAAGCAAAAGAACTACTAAAAGGATTAAAGTAATGAATGAGTTAGTTTCAATAATAATGCCCTCATATAATACTGCGAGATTTATTGGTAAGACAATAGAATCTGTATTAGAGCAAACATACAAAAATTGGGAACTGTTGATAGTTGATGATTGTTCAACAGATAATACAGATGAGATTGTATCGAAGTATGATGATGAACGAATTATTTATCTAAAAAACAAAAAAAATTCTGGCGCTGCTGTATCAAGAAATAAAGCATTAAAAAATGCAAAAGGTAAGTGGATTGCATTTTTGGACAGTGATGATTTATGGTATCCGACTAAGTTGGAAGAACAGATAAAGTATATGAAAAAAAATAAATACTCCTTTTCATATACTAGCTATGAAGAAATTGATGAAAATGATGTGACAAATGGAGTAAAAGTAACCGGACCTAAGAAGATTACGAAAATGGGAATGTATCGTTATTGCTGGCCGGGGTGCTTGACTGTAATGTATGATGCAGAGAAGATTGGCAAAATACAGATTGCAGATATTAAAAAGAATAACGATTATGCTATGTGGTTAAAAGTAATCAAAAAGGCAAACTGTTATCATTATGATAAAGTGCTGGCACAGTATAGAAAACGGTCAGGTTCAATATCTAATCATGGATATTTAAAATTAGTAAAATGGCACTACAAGTTATTCAAGGAAGCAGATAATAAAAATAGTATTGCATCGTTATTTTTGACTTTACAAAATTTAATTTATGGATGCTGGAAAAAGATGCGGTACGTTAAAAAGGTGAGTTAATTATGGGTATGAATGATATGCTGCGTAAAATGGCTGTTCTTTTAGAAAGAAGGCAAGACGCATTATTCTCATATAATGTCGGTCAGCAGAAAAAATACATTGCTAAATTAGGAAATCCACGAGATGAAATTGAAAGATCATATTTTCAGTATAAATGTCAGATGCAGTTTAATGGAAAAGGAATCACTTTTTTGTTAAATCTGGTTTCATTTCCAGTAGCGATTCTCTATTGGTTCAAGTACGGAAAAAAGGTTCAGGTGAATCGGCTAGAGCAGAAAAACTTGGTATTTTTTAGAGATGGTAAACCAGAAAATATTTTGCCAAAGTCTTTGAAAAAAAGATATAAAGCTATTGAATGTAATCCAGTAGAAGGAACTTTATTAACTGCAAAAGATAAAAAGTTTATAAAAGGAATTATATGTAGATACCCATTTTCTTGGCAGTTTATTTTAAAATGTTTGATTAAAATTGGAAGATATAGTTTTGCCATTGAAGAATATTCGCCTGAAGCAATAGCGGTTTGTGCGGAATACTCTTTTACGTCTTCAGTACTGACGGCTTACTGTAAACAAAGAAATATCAAGCATATAGATGTCATGCATGGAGAAAAAATGTACTATATGAGAGATTCGTTCTTTAAATTTGATGAATGCTATATTTGGGATGAATACTACGGAAAAATATTGGCTTCCATGAAGGCAGATAAAAATCAGTTTGTTGTTGAAGTTCCAGCTTCTCTGAAATTCGATGGAGAACTGATCAGAACGCAGAAATATGATTATACATATTATTTAGGCGCAGAATCGGAAGAGGTATTAAAGAAAATATCAAAAATATTGGAACAGCTATATAAGAGTGGAAAGAAAATTTCAATACGTCCACATCCGAGATATTCTAATATGGATATTGTTAAAAAGGTATTTGCTTTTGCGAATGTAGAAGATACAACCAAAATTTCGATAGAGCAATCTTTATTACAATCTGGTGCTGCAATTTCGCTTTATTCAACGGTATTGAATCAGGCATTATGCAATTCAATTCCAATAATAATAGATGATATGAGCAATCCTGAAAATTTTAACAAATTAAAAGAATTGGGATATGTGTGTCTTTATAAGGAGCATAAACTTTTATCAGAAGTAGTGGAGGAAAAGGCATGATAGGAACAATTATAAGAAAATTGAGAACAGATTTTTGTACAAGTATGTGTAAAAAAACAGCTAAGCAGTATGGAAATAGATTACATATAAATCATTGGAGCAAATTTACCTCTAAAACCTATATTGGTGATAATTGCCATTTTAACGGTATGAAGATTACAGGTAATGGAATGGTTACTATTGGTAGTAACTTCCACTCTGGGGGGGTATATTGATTTTAACATCTAATCATAATTATGAAGGAAAGGCTATTCCTTATGATAATACTATGGTAGATGGCAATGTAATTATTGAAGATAATGTTTGGTTAGGACAAAATGTTACTATTTTGCAGGGCGTTAAAATTGGAGAGGGTGCTATTATTCAAGCCGGTAGTGTAGTAGTTTCGGATATAGAGCCTTGTTCGATTGCAGGAGGACATCCGGCAAAAGTTTTCAAAAAAAGAAATGAGGAGCATTATTTTCAATTAAAAACCGAACAGAAGTTTTTTTAGGAGAGTTTATAATGAAAATAATGATACTTGCACCGTATATATATGATAAAGATATGCCAGAGTTTTCGATAAATAAAACGGGTTTTGGAATTATGGTCAACGATATAGTGAAATCTATTGCAGAAATAGAAGAGGTTGAATTAGTGACCAGAGTTATTACTGATGCTCGAAGAAAACATGATGGAAAATATAAATTAATAAGTCATACTTGGAAACAAGTTATAATGTCAGCGAATATTGGCGATTGGGCAATGTCAATAAAAGTGTTCTTTGCTACTAAGGGTACATTAAAAGATAAATTGAGAAAAATGTTTTACTGCTTAGACAGGGGCTATGTAAGAAAGTGCATCATGACATCTAATCCAGATGTCGTACATATACATGGAATTGGTTCGATTACTAAAAGTTATATTGAAATATGCGAAGAATTGCAACAAAAATATATGGTTACATTACATGGACTAATTGGGCTAAACGAGTCTGTTAAAGTATCAGAAGATGAAAGGAATATTGAAAAAAATTTTTTACGATATGCGGATGAAAAAAATATACCCGTTAGTGTTATAAGTTCTGGAATGAAAAATAGAATTGAAAAAAATTATTTAATGCATACAGCGGATAATATAACAGTTATAACTAACGGTACTCATATTCCTGATATACATAAAATTGATGATAAAGACGATATAAGAAGAAAGTATAATCTTTCGGATACATGCAAGATATGTGTTGTGATTGGATCTATTATGGAAAGAAAGAATCAGATTCAAATAGTAGAAGCCTTTGCGCAACTTGATGAAGATATACGTGAAAACTGTGCAGTTTTTATGTGTGGAAGGGATATGTTGGAAGGCGCAGTAGAAAAGCGAATATCCGAGTTAGGATGTGAAAAAAGAATTTTTACGCTTGGTTTTGTATCACATAAAGAAATAGAAAAAATTTTACAAGTTGCTGATTTAAATATTGTTGCAAGTTTAGATGAAGGTTTTGGATTATCAATTATAGAAGCCTATGCATATGGGGTTCCGACAGTTACATTTTCTGATTTAGACGCAATTACGGATTTATATGAAGCTAACGCAATGATTTTGGTTGAGAAGAGAAATACAGAAAGTTTAGCCGAAGGAATGAAAACTGCTTTGGAAAAAAAATGGAATAAAGAGGAAATAAGAAATTATTCAAGAAATTTTTCAATAGAAAATATGGCAGCGTTGTATTTAGAGTCCTATAAAGAAAAATTGATGGGGGGGGTACGCCGAAAAAAATGAGTTAGGAGATTTTTTATGGTGTTGCAAGAAACTTAATAAGCAAATTCTTTTCTGTGTTGGAAATATTTCTGAAAATAAAAATCAAATAGCATTGATTGAAGCATTATATGAAAATAAAAATAATGATTTAATTGCAATCATATTTGGTGGAGAAAACGACAATGGAATTGTAAGGAATCAAATTATTGAATATCAATTGGAGAATCAAGTAGTTCTTATGGGATATTGTGAAGGCATAAATGATTACTGGCAATATGCGGATTTAAATGTATTATTTAGTATTAATGATGGATTTGGTTTATCTATTATTGAAGGTTATATGAATGGTGTGCCAAGTATTGCTTTTACCGATTTGGACGCAATAGAAGATGTGAATGCAGCAGAAGCAATGATAGAGATCCCGGAAAGAAATTTAAATACGGTAGTAAAATTTTTAAATAGAGCATTAAGTCGAGAGTGGAACAAATTAGAAATAGAAGAATTCGGAAAGAGGTTTTCTATTGAAACAATGGCGAAGCAGTATGTAGATATTTATAAGAAAATTTAGAAAGATATAAAAGTAAGGTGAGGATAGTATGGAGCAGGAAACTATAGGAACAAGACTAAATATACAAAAAATTATATTTTCAAAGGAATTTTTGTTTGTTATCTCAATAGTATTTTCGTCATATGAAATATTTGGAATGTCATTAACATATGTTCTTTTGGGTATATATGTAATTTATACATGGTTTATATGTGGGAAACGCTTCATATTATTAGATAAAAGTTTTCTGTTTTTTATGATGGTTTTATTAGTACACGAAATGATAATGATCTTTGTTCATTCTAGTGATGCTAAAACGATTATCAATAATATCATAGGAGCGATTATAGCAGTTGCCATTGTAGGAACATTGAGCAGTGGAATTGATTTAGAAAAATTAAAAAGAGCTTATTATGTAATTGCTGTAATAGTATCTTTGGGGTTGTTATATCATGCTGTTTTAGTGTATGGACTGGGAAGAGCTGTAACACCTATTCAATTAATACCAGGACTTATTTCTCATAGCACATTGCAGTGGGAGCATAGTTTAATGAGGCCAATGTCCTGTTTCATAGAACCACAGGCATACGCAACATTTATGATACCGGTGATCTTTTTTTTGTTAAATGATAAAAAAATGATTGGGGCATTAGCTGCAACGATATGTGTATTGCTCAGTACATCTAGCCTTGGAATTTTGATGTGCGCTGTAATGTGGCTGGTTGTTTTGGTTGATAGCGATTTATCATTACAAATGAAAATGGTAATTGTTGTTTTGGGAATTGCTTTTTTAGTGGCAGTTTTTCAAAGTAATATTTTTCAATTTGCATTTAATAAGATAGAAAATATTGATACGTCATCAGATGCTCGCTTATCTCAAGGATTTATAATATATAGTCAAATGCCTTTTGGAGATCAAGTTTTAGGAATTGGAAAGCGATCATTAGTTAATTACATTTTAAACCATAATATCTATGTGCCAAGAATGAAATATGCTACTGATGCAGGAAAATGGAGTTATGTAACAACAATAGCAGGAATTTTGATTTATTACGGTTTAGCGGGGATTTTTTCTTTTGGAATATTTGTCGCAGGACAAATAAAAAAGAAAGATTTTATGATAAGGGAATTTATTGTGCTTTTAGTAGCTATTTCGTTTGGACAGACTATCTTGTTTAATGTGTATTTTGTGCTATTTTATGTACTGTTATTTTGTCTGGATAAAGATAAAAGTAGGTACATAGTGGTTAAATTTTAAGGAGATTATCATGAAAATAGGAATAATTACGACTCACTGGGCTCTAAATTATGGAGCAGTACTTCAATCATTTGCATTAGAAAAATATTTGCAGGCACAAGGGTATGATTGCGAGATTGTTGATTTCAGACCTCAAATTGGAAAGTATGGAAGAAACTATATTATTTGGAATAAAAATATTAAACAATGGTGCCAAAATATTATCAAATTATTTAAAGTAAAAAATAAAAAGTTATTTCAAGAAAAAGTAAAAGTGTTTGATCAATTTGTGGAAGAAGAATTGGATAAAAGCCCTCAAAAATTCTTTTCCATTGAAGAGATGGAAAATATAGGAGAGTACGATGCATTAATATGTGGAAGTGATCAGGTATGGAATTTGAATCTCTTTGATATGCCTCCGTTTTTTTTACCATATAAAAATAAATTTAAGAATACAAAATTTATTTCGTATGCTGCTAGTGTAGCCGAAAGTTTAAGTGATGAACAATGGAAGACAATTATAAAAAGAACAGATCATTTTGATGCTGTTTCGTTAAGAGAGGCAGAGGCAACGGAACAATATAATAAGTATAATCCAGGGAAAGCAGTAACCGTTCTTGATCCTGTATTTCTACTAAGTAAAAGGGAATGGGATAGTAGAATTGGGGACAATAAATATATGGAAAAGGATAGTTACATTTTATGCTATTTTATTGGATACAGAGGTATAGAGTATGATTTGGTGAAAAAAGTTCAAGAAGTTTATGGTGGAAAAATTGTTAATGTGGGACAAGATCCAACAAATCATTTAAATGCAGATGTTCAGTTGAGTAATGTATCACCATTTGAGTTTGTAGCATTGATTCGAGATGCAAAATATATAGTGACAAATTCATTTCATATGACAGCATTTTCAACAATATTTGAAAAAAATTTTTTGATAGTAAAACATCAAAACAGAAACTCAAGGATGGATAATTTACTAAAATTATTTTGCATAAATGATAGATTTATAGAAAGCAAAGAACAAATAGAACATCTGGAAAAAAGAGATTTTATATGTGATTATTCTCAAATATCTGAAGAACGGAAAAAGAAGGTTGCTTTTTCTAAAGAATATTTGCGTAAATCAATAGAGGAGGATTTATAAAATGTCTAAATCTAAAAATGGCTTACTCAGTATATCGGGCATTATGATCCTGACGCTATTTGGACAATTAATTTCGTTTGTGCGTGAAGCCGTATTTGCAGCCTATTATGGCGTATCTGTTTCAGCGGACGCTTATGTTATTGCAGCACAAGTTCCTGTTACGTTGTTTGCTGTAGTAGGGGTAAGTTTAACTACTACAGTTCTGCCTATTTATACGAAGAAAATTAAAGAAGAGGGAAATAAAGAAGCAAATAGTTTTATAAATAATATGATTAGCATATTTACTATTATTTCAATTTTATTTGTAGTAATAGGTGTTATTTTTGCCCCAGAAATAGTCAATATATTTGCTCCATCTTTTTCACAA
>OHNK01001225.1_pt1 | contig 11888 bp, 8 predicted proteins | sample 1569551 | NCBI WGS metagenome assembly OHNK01 (sample SAMEA3879518, study PRJEB24766) | human gut metagenome | biome: human-associated habitat; feature: feces | place: USA | collected 1985/1987 | reverse complement strand
TGCTATCGATCAGCTTGACAGCATGACTGGTGATAATGTGGTGTCCGGTGCGCTGGCCCTGCAGTCAGGCGTGGACGTCGGTCTGTGGGATGAGGCGTTTGGCAAACTGGAAGAAGCAGTACGCAGAGGTCTTGTAAAAGAAGCCCAGATCGATCAGGCAGTGCTGCGTGTGCTGACCCTCAAATTCGAGAGAGGACTGTTTGAGCATCCTTACCTCGAAGAAGAGGGAGAGATCCATGTGGATTATGCACAGAATCCGGAGAGTGTACAGCTGGCGCGGGAAGGGCTTGTGATTCTGCAAAATAAAAACCAGGTGCTTCCCTTTTGGGAAAACCAGGCATCCGGTAAAAAGATCGCTGTGGTCGGACCAAATGCAGACGATCTGTATAACCAGCTGGGTGACTACACGCCTCCGCTGCGCAGGAACGACGGTATCACGGTATTGGACGGCATGAAGCTGATTTTCAAAGAATCCGATATCCGGTTCTCACAGGGATGTTATCTGAGAAAACGAGATGAAAACCTGCTGAAAGAGGCAGTGGATACTGCGAAAAACAGTGACATTGTGATCTGCGTGCTGGGCGGTTCCTCGAGCCGGTTCGGCGGTGCAAGTTTTGACACAAACGGCGCGGCGCTTTTAGATAATGCTGCGGCCGACGATAAGGGGACGCTGATGGACTGCGGAGAGGGAATGGACTGCAGCGACCTTGAGCTTCCGGATGCGCAGCTGGAGCTGTTAAAGGCATTGAAAGAAACCGGAAAAACTGTGATCGCAGTTGTGATCTGCGGTCGCCCGCTGGTGCTGACCCAGGTGTGTGAGATTGCGGATGGTGTGATTTTGGGGTTCTATCCGGGACCCAGAGGCGGACAGGCAATTGCAGAGGTGATCTCAGGAAGAGTTGCTCCCTCCGGAAGACTTCCGGTTTCCCTGCCGCGATCGACAGGACAGGTTCCTGTTTATTACAATTATAAAAATTCCTACCGGGCGATGACCTATATGGATGAGGAGGCAGGACCGTTGTTTCCCTTTGGCTACGGACTTGGCTATGGGACCTTTGAATGGGGAACCTGCAGCTTAAGCACAGAACGGTGCAATGTGGCTGCGTTGGAAAATAAGGGCCTGACCATCAGCTTTTCTGTGAAAAATACCAGTGAAAGAGGCGGCTATATCGTACCGCAGATTTACGTGACGGACGTTGCAGCATCCACGGTACGGAGAGTGAAAGAATTAAAAGCCTTCCAGAAGGTATGGCTGGATGCAGGACAGGAAAGAACCGTTTCCCTGCAGCTTGGCAAGGAGGCATTCTGCCTGTGGAATCAGAAGATGAAGTATGTTGCGGAACCTGGAGTATTCCAGATTGAGCTGTCTGACAGCGCGCAAACCATATGGAAAGGAGAATTTACATTATGTATTTAATTCCCGCTCCGGCGAAGCTGGAGAAAAAAGAAGGCCGTTTTATCTGGGCCTATGACAGATATGTGACGGTAGATCAAAGCTGCAGCCAGCTGGTGACCCGTCAGGCGTCCCTGTTTTGTGACGGCGCAGAAAAAGAACTGGGCTACCGTCCCCTTCTGACAAGAGGGGCTGCCAAAGCTGGTGACGTCGTTTTCAAGCAGGACGACACCATGAAAGCCCAGAGCTATGTGCTGGATATCACCGAGGATGCAATTGTACTGACCGGTGATGAGGCAGGTCTGTGGCATGGTATGCAGACACTGCTGCAGATCATCGAACAGGAGGGCGCATGCCTGTCCGCTTTACATATCGAGGATGCTCCGGCTATTGTAAACCGCGGCTATTACTTCGACTGCACCAGAGGACGTATCCCGAAGCTTTCCTGGTTGAAGCAGCTGGCTGACCGGATGGCTTATTACAAGTTAAACCAGTTACAGCTGTATGTAGAGCATTCCTATTTGTTCCGCGGCATGACAGAGCTGTGGAGAGATGACACTCCGCTGACTGCAGAAGAGATCATGGAGTTTGATCGTTACTGTGCAGAGCGCGGCATCGAGCTTGTACCGTCCCTGTCAAGCTTTGGACACCTTTACAAGCTGCTTTGCTCCAGAGAATACTCTCATTTATGCGAGCTGGAGGATTCCGAAGGAAAACCCTTCTCCCAGACCGGCAGAATGGCACACCACACAATCAACACATCCGATCCGGAGAGTCTGCAGCTGATCGAGGGTATGATTTCCGAATATATGGAGCTGTTTACCTCCAGACAGTTCAACCTCTGTGCAGATGAGACCTTTGACCTGGGCAGAGGACGCAACAAAGAAGCAGTGGAAAAGCTGGGCAAGGACAGAGTTTATATCAATTATGTAAAGAAGCTGGCTCAGTTCTTATTGGATAACGGCCGTCGTCCCATGTTCTGGGGGGATATTATCGTCGGCTTCCCGGAGATGATCAAAGAGCTTCCAAAAGAGATCATCTGCTTAAACTGGGGTTATATGTGGAACCAGCGGGAAGAAGAGACAAAGTGGATGTACGAAGCAGGCGCGGTTCAGTATTGCTGCCCCGGCTGCTGTGGATGGAATGAATTTTCTGCACTCAACTGGTACGCATACAACAATATCATGAGAATGTGTACCTATGCAAACAAGTACGGTGCGATTGGGCTGTTAAATACGGACTGGGGCGATTATCTGCATGTCAACCATCCCGATTTCACAAGAGTCGGCATGATCTACGGTGCAGCGTTCTCCTGGAACAGCAATATTCCTTCCTACGAGGATATCAACCGTCAGATTTCCAGAATCGAATATCGGGACAGCAGTGAAAACTACCTGGCTGTTGTAGCAAAGATTCAGGAAAACAGCGGCTACGACTGGAATGTTGCAGTACGCTACTGGGAAATGAAGCGCGGTCTGCATGAACAGGATGAAGTCAGCGTTGGCCTGATGAAGGAACGCATCGGTCAGATGGACAACATCGATCAGAAGGACGCAAATCTGAAAGAAATCGCAAGAGAGCTGTATGCACAGATCGAGCAGATGGACAGCAGCAAGCGCGCACTGGTAATGTCCCAGATCGTTGCAGTGGATGCGATCCGCATCTTTAATCAGATCGGCAAATTCGCAACTGCGGATGTGCTGGGCTGCACCTATGAGAGCATGCCGGACAGCTGGGCACTTGCCAAGGAGCTGGAGACATGGTTCTATTTTTACAAGAGAGTATATCGCAGCATCAGTGAAGAATCTGAACTGCGTTATATCCAGGAGCTGGTATGCTGGTATGGAGATTACCTGCGTCAGATCAAATAACAGAATGTACGAAAGGAAAGGGAACAGCAATGAAACAGCAGTTTTTACATGAAAACTGGGAAATGCGGCAGATCGGCAACGACGAATTCCTGCCTGCAGCCGTACCCGGAAGCGTATACGGCGACCTGCTTTCCAACGGAAAAATGGAAAACCCGTTCTGGAAAGACAATGAAAACGATGCCTGCGAGCTGATGGAGGAAGACTACGAATATGTTTCTCACTTCGATTGTGAGGACGGTCTTTTAGACAGCGACCGCGTAGTGCTGCGGTTTGATGGTATTGATACTGTCGGCGACGTTTATTTAAATGAAATCCATCTGGGCAGCCCTCTGAGCATGCATCGTGTATGGGAATATGATGTGAAGGAAATCCTGCATGAAAAGGACAACGAATTGAAGGTTATCCTGCATTCTCCCAACAAATGGATTCGTGAAGCCTTCAAAAAATGCCGCACCCTGGGCAATGACGATACCTTCGAAGGTTTCGTACATCTGCGTAAGGCACACTATATGTTCGGCTGGGACTGGGGCGCACATCTTCCGGATGCCGGTATTTTCCGTCCGGTTTCCCTGCTTGGCATCAACACTGCAAGAATTGACAGTGTATACATTAAGCAGACCCATGAGCGCACCGGCGAGACAGAGCCCGGTACCGTTCGTCCCATCACAAAATCCGTTACTCTGACCTTCGACGTGGAGCAGGAGGTCGTGGGCAATGCAGAGAGAGGACCGAAGCTAAAGAACATTACCGGCGGTCATACCTGCAAAAAGTGCGGCAAGGCTTATACCTACACCGTAGAGATCACTGCTCCGGATGGAAGCAAGACGCTGTATGAGAACTCTCCGGTTGAGGTCAAGATCGACGATCCCAAGCTGTGGTGGCCGAACGGCTACGGCGAGCAGAACCTGTACGAAGTAAAGGTTACCCTGTTTAGCGACGGCGTTGCGCTGGATGAGTGGACCCGCAGAATCGGTCTGCGCACCATGACCATGCACATCGAAAAGGACGAGTGGGGCGAGTGCTTCGCACATCAGGTAAACGGTGTGGACGTCTTCGCAATGGGCGCTGACTATATTCCGGAGGATAATCTGCTTGGCAGAGTGAATCCTGAGACCACCAGAAAGCTTCTGGAAAAAGCAAAATTTGCAAATTACAATGCGATCCGGGTATGGGGCGGCGGTTACTATCCCTCCGACTGGTTCTATGATATCTGTGATGAGATGGGTCTGATGGTTTGGCAGGACTTCATGTTCGCATGCGCAGTTTATGAGCTGACACCTGAATTCGAAGCAAACATCCGTCAGGAATTTATCGAGAATGTAAAACGTCTGCGCCATCACGCATCTCTGGGACTGTGGTGCGGCAACAACGAAATGGAACAGTTCGTATTCGAACGTAACTCCTGGCTGACCAAGCCCTCCGAAGTCAAGGATTACTTCCTGATGTTCGAGCGCATCATCCCGGAAATCGTTCATGAGTACGATCCGCAGACCTTCTATTGGCCTGCAAGCCCGTCTTCAGGCGGCTGTCTGGACGAGCCTAACGATCCGAACCGCGGCGACGTACATTACTGGAAGGTATGGCACGGAAACCGTCCGTTCACCGAGTACCGCAAATACTTCTTCCGTTATCTGTCTGAGTTTGGTTTCCAGGCATTCCCGTCTGTGAAAACGATTGAACAGTTTACGGATAACGAAGAGGATATGAACCCCTTCTCCTATATCATGGAGAAGCATCAGCGTCAGTACAGTGCAAACGGAAAGATCATGGGTTATATGCAGCAGACCTACAAATATCCCAACAGCTTCCCGACCTTTGTATACGCATCCCAGCTGCTGCAGGCAGACGGTATCCGTTACGGTGTAGAACACTTCCGCCGCAACAGAGGACGTTGTATGGGCGCTGTGTACTGGCAGTTAAATGACTGCTGGCCGGTAATTTCCTGGTCTTCCGTAGACTACTGCGGACGCTTAAAGGCACTGCATTACTATGCAAAACGGTTCTTCGCACCGCTGATGATTTCCTGTGAAGAGCAGGGCATGATGAGCTCTGAGGCGAACATGAACCGTGAGCATTTCGTATTCGAGAAGTCCATTCGCTTAAACGTTGCAAACGAAACCATGCAGGATCAGAACGTAACCGTTCGCTGGGCACTGCGGGATCCCGGTGCAGCTGTTTTGGAAAGCGGCGAGCAGGAGCTGACCGTTCCTGCCCTGACCAGCACATGGCTGGATAAGGTAGAGTTCCCGGATGCGGATATCTTCTCCCATTATGTAAGCTACGAGCTGATCTGCGACGGCAAGGTTGTATCCGAGGGTACGGTAAACTTCTCTTATCCGAAGTATTTCCGTTACGAAGATCCCGAGCTTACCTGCCGCGTAGAGGGCGATGAGATCGTTGTATCCGCAAAAGCATATGCAAAGAGCGTTGAAATCCTCAACGAGAACGAAGACCTCGTTCTGGAAGACAACTACTTCGACTTAAATGCAAATGAGAAGCGTGTGAAGGTGATCTCCGGCAGTACCGAAAACCTGCGTCTGCGCAGCGTATACGACATTCGCTGATCGAAAGCATGGTACGCAGACCCATAGGAAAGCCTGGCGTACCGCGCTGTAGCGCGCATCTATAAGTTAAGAAGAGGCCGGTGCACAGACGGTTGTGCACCGGCTTTTTCAAAAATCAGGATTATGGAAGAAAACAACGGGAGGGACGCTTACTATGTTATTCCATAAAAAAGAAAAGGCTCTGGAGGGACAACAGGCGGGGACAAAACCGGAGAAGCCCAGGAAAGTGCGCTGGTCGGAAAGAAGAGAACCGTCAGAAGCGGGGCTGGAAAGGTTTCAGGATTATCTGCAGACCTATTCCACGAACAAAGACCATCCGATAAAAATCCTATGCAGTTTTTATAAAGGCAAGCAGAAGAAGCTGGTAGAAACAGGATTTTTCCTGATCCTGCAGCGCTCTCCGATCTGGATCATTCCGATTGCAACGAGCAACATCATCAATGCGGCGACGAATCCGGATGCAGGCTCCCTGGAGATCATCCTGCTGAATGTGATGGTTGCACTGCTCTTTATTATGCAGAATGCAGGAACGAACTATCTGGCAACGGTTGCATTTGCCAGCGTCAACAGAGGAATCGAAGGCTCTCTTCGAAATGCAATGGTCAGAAAGCTGCAGCAGCTCTCCATCATGTTCCACAAGGAAGTACAGTCAGGACGTCTGCAATCAAAGATCATGCGAGACGTGGAAAATGTTACGGAGCTTTTGAACCAGATTTTCAGGACCCTGTTTTTCTTTGTCCTGGATATTTCCGTGATCATTGTCATTACCCTGCGGAAAAGTCCGATGGTATTTCTGTTTTTCCTTGTGGTCGTACCCTTTGCAGTTCTGACCATGCGGACATTTAAAAAGCCTGTTCGGGAGAAAAACCAGGAATTTCGAAGCGAGATGGAAAACACGCAGGGTGCAGTTGCCGAAATGCTTGAAATGATTCCGGTGGCGCGGGCACATGGTCTGCAGGAAGTGGAAATCAGCAAGATGAATACCTACCTGAACCGGATCGTAGACCGCGGTTACAATCTGGATTTGATCAATGCGCTCTTCGGTGCAGTCAACTGGGTTGTATTCCAGTCCTTCCAGATGATCTGTCTTGCCTTTACTGCGTATCTGGCAGTCAAAGGCAAAATTTCGGTTGGCGAGGTTGTTCTGTATCAGACCTACTTCACCTCTCTGGTGGGACAGATTTCGACGCTGATCAATATTTATCCGCAGATCAGCAAGGGTTTGGAGTCTGTCAAATCCATCGGCGACATCATGGGCAACAGCCATGTGGAGGAAAACAATTCCATCGTGCCGCTGGGGGAATTAAAGGGCGCAGTAAAATTTGTCAATGTGGATTTCAAATATCCTGACAGCGATAAAAATACACTGAGCGATTTTACCTTGGATGTAAAGCCTGGGGAGAGCATTGCGCTGGTGGGAGAATCGGGCGCCGGAAAATCTACGGTTCTGAACCTGCTGATCGGCTTTATCCCTCCGGTCAGCGGAAAGATCCTGATCGACGGCATCAATATGGTCAATCTGGATATCAATGAATACCGTCATCAGATCGCAGTCGTGCCGCAAAATACGATCCTGTTCTCCGGAACGATTCTGGACAATATCGCTTACGGTCTGGAACATGTGACGGAAAAGGATGTGATGGAGGTCATAAAGGATGTCGGACTGGAGGATATGATCGAAAAGCTTCCGGATGGCATCTATACGCAGCTGGGAGAACACGGGGATAAGCTTTCCGGCGGTCAGCGTCAGAGAATTTCCATCGCCAGGGCACTGATTCGTAAGCCGAAGATCATTGTATTCGATGAAGCCACGAGCGCGCTGGATTCTGCCTCCGAGAAAAAAGTTCAGGAAGCGACCAGCAACATGATGAAAAACTGCACGACCTTCCTGGTAGCACACAGACTTTCCACGATCCGCAATGCGGACAGGATCGTTGCGATGCGGGACGGTAAGATTGTCGAAGTCGGCAGCTACGACGAGCTGATGGAAAAGAAAGGATATTTCTACGAGCTGAAAGCACTGCAGTCCTGACGCTGCAGCGTAGCTCGCCGTGGGTGCGGTGCGCATCGACGGACGAAAAAGCGTATCGCAGGGGCGCTGAGCGCGCAGGATAGCGCGACTGGCTTGTGGAAAATTAAGGAGAAATATACGTTATGAAACAATTGAGCAAGGCAAAATGGATTCGGCTGGCGTGCTTCAGCGCCGGGGGGACTCTTCTCTTTTATCTGGTGCCGCTGATTTTGATGCAGCTGCCCGATCCGGCAAAAGGCAATGCCATGGTTATTTTGGTTATGTTCGTCAATCAGGTCTTTATGGGTGTCGTTGGCTGGCATTCGAACTACTTTGGCAAATGGGGCATCTATATTCCGATGGTGCTGATCGTCCTGTATGGGATTTCAGAGGTCCTTTTCTTTGGGGGAATCGGCTGGAATATGGAGATCAATTACCTTCAGACTGCCTATATCATCTATTTCTTAAAACGGATTATGAACAAGAGACAGCGGATGCAGGAACAAAAGAATCAGGTAAACTTCCCGAAGGGAATGGGGAGAAAGTAATAGAATGGACGGCGGATTATAAAAATCCGCCGTCCATTGTGATAATCTGCCCGGTTAAGTAAAGGGGCGATTCTGCAAGCTTTAACGCAAGCAGTCCGACTTCCTCAGGCTGTCCCAAGCGGTCTGCGGGGATCTCTTCGATCAGTGCCTGCAGTTCCTCTTCAGAAAAACAGCGGTTCATGTCGGTGTCGATGACGCCGCAGGCAATGGCGTTTACCGCAATATTGCTGGGCGCAAGCTCCTTTGCCAGCGCGCGGGTCAGACTGTTGACTGCGCCTTTGGAGGCGGAGTAGGCGGTTTCCATGGAAGCGCCGACGTTGCCCCAGACGGAGGAGATATTTAAAATCCGCCCGGAGTGGCGGTGCAGCATGAGTGGGACGGCGAGCTTACAGGTATAAAAGCAGGCGTCCAGATTGGTTGACATAACTCTGTGCCATTGGTCAGGAGACATATCCGTTAAAAGTCCGATATGGGAAATTCCGGCATTGTTGACCAAAAGATTGAGACGGCGGATCGGGGCAAAAAGTTCCCTTACCGTTTCATAGTCGCCGAGGTCGCCGATAAAAGCGGCTGCCTGGATTGAATAAGCTTCGGAAAGGCTTTTACAGAGCGTTTCCAGTTTTTCCCGGTTCTGGCGGCAGGTTAAAATCAGGTCATAGCCTGCCTGCGCAAAGGTTTCGGCGATCGCTTTTCCGATACCGCGGGACGCGCCGGTGATCAGCGCGATGGGGCGGGAGGAGCTTTCCGCCGGAAAAATAGGGGTAAGATCAGAGTACATAGAAAATCTCCATTCCGCAGGCGTTTTCTGACACCTGGCACTACTGTGATGTTACAGTTTACACGTAGCTTCCATGGCACGAGGAAACTGTAATACTAGGATCAGCGTAGCACAGATTTCTTGCGTTGTCACTTGTGAAAATGCCGGATTTTGCGTATACTTTTGAAGAGGCAGTCGGCGCACAGGAAACAGTAACGATTCCAATAGTGCAAGCGTTGTCTGCAGAATGGAGGAATTATGTACGATTTAATCATTATCGGTTCCGGTCCTGCGGGGCTCGGGGCGGCAATATATGGAAAACGGGCGGGATATTCCACGCTCGTGCTTGAAAAAAATCCCATGAGCGGCGGTCAGGTGTTAAATACCTGTGAGGTGGATAACTATCTGGGGCTTCCCGGTATCAACGGCTCTGACGTCGGCTGGGGAGTTTACGGCAAAGGCGGTCATTATTGCAGCCGGTGCGGAGCACAAAAAGCTTGGCGTGCCCGGGGAAAAACGGCTGGCTGGCAGAGGTATTTCTTATTGTGCGACCTGTGACGGCGCTTTTTATAAGAAGAAAGTGACGGCAGTGATCGGCGGCGGGGATGTTGCTGTGGAGGATGCGATTTTCCTGGCGGGACTTTGTGAAAAGGTTTACCTGATCCACCGCAGGGACAGCCTGCGTGCGGCAAAGAGCCTGCAGGAAAAGCTGTTTACCGAATGTGGAGCTGGTCTGGAACGCAGCTGTAGAGGAAATCACGGGAGAAGCGTTCGTGACCGGCGTGCAGCTTTTGGATACACAGACAAAAGAAGAGCGTTTTGTCGCGGCGGACGGAATCTTTATTGCGGTCGGGATTCAGCCGGTGTCCGAGAGCTTCAAGAGCCTTGTAAAAACGGACGAGGCAGGCTATATCTGTGCGGGAGAGGACTGCTGCACGAGCGTGCCGGGCATTTTTGCAGTCGGGGACGTGCGGACGAAAAAGCTGCGTCAGATCGTGACGGCGGTTGCAGACGGGGCAAATGCGGTCAACTCTGTACAGGAATATTTCCAGACACGGTAAAAAAACAGCGTCCAAAGGGAAAACTGCTGGTCGCCGGAACAGCTAAAGATGCTTTGGCTGTATGAAGTCATAAAAAATTCATAAATTTGTCACAGTATTTCCGTCAGATTGCGATCTGCAGGAATTGACAAAAATGACATGGAGTGCTATAGTATATTTCGAATTTAATAATTTTGTAACAAATGTAACAATTTTGAGAATCGGGAGTAATCCATGCATTATCATAAGATTAAAATGACAGCAGCGGCTATGGCGATGGCAGTATTAGTTACCGGAAACATGCCTGCTGCAGAACTAAATACAGCGACGGTATCCGCAAAGTCTGCGATATCAGCAGTCCTGCCGGCAGCAGGCGTTGGCCTGGTATTAAATGACGGTGTTTCGGTATCGCAGATTCGTGAAGAAATTAAAAAGAGAAAAGAAGAAAAAGAGCCGGCAGAGCCGGTTGCATCCAGCGACACCAAGGCATCTGTAACACAGACAGTCGCAGAATCTGCGACAGAGGCAGAGGCTGCAGTGGAGGCAGAAAGCACAGCTGAGACGGAGATTATCGAAGCGGTAGAGCCGGTATTAAAAGAGCCTGAGACGAAGATCTCCGATGAAGAGCGTGAAAAGGAACAGGACGTTCTGATCATCGCGCAGGTCAACGATTATGTAAATATCCGCAGCACCGCCAGCACGGATGGCGAAATCGTCGGTAAGCTGTATAACAATTCTGTCGGCACGCTGGTTGCAAAGGACGGCGACTGGTATCAGGTAAAATCCGGCAGCGTAGAAGGCTATGTGAAGGCGGAGTATTTCAAGACCGGAGACGAGGCGGAAAAGATCGCAGATGAAGTCGGTCAGAAGATGGCGACTGTCAACACCGAGACCCTGAAGGTCAGAAGCGAAGCGAGTCTGGAAGCGAGCGTTATTGGTCTGGTTCCTGGAGGCGAAGAGCTTTCCGTTCTGGATGAAGAAAACGGTTTCGTCAAAGTCAGCATCGAAGAAGGTGACGGCTGGGTTTCCGAGGATTATGTCGTAGTTGCAACGGAGTATGTGACCGCAGAATCCATCGAAGAAGAGAAAGCCAGAATTGCCGAAGAAGAAAAGGCAAGAGAAGACGCAAAGAAAGCCGCGCAGGCAGCGGAAGAGCGTATGAAAGCGAAGGAAAAAGCAAAGGAAGGGAAGAATGCCGAGATAACGGATAAGAGTACTTCTTCCGAATCCACTGCTTCTCAGCAGGCGACTGTTTCATCTTCTGGTTCCGGCTTGGGACAGTCTGTTGCAAACTATGCGGTAAAGTTTGTCGGTAATCCCTATGTATACGGTGGGACAAGTTTGACAAACGGTGCGGACTGCTCCGGTTTTGTTATGAGCGTTTATAAGAATTTCGGCGTATCCCTGCCGCATTCCTCCACTTCCGACCGTTATGTCGGTTATAACGTAGGAAGTCTGGCAAACGCGCAGCCCGGTGATTTGGTTTGCTATTCCGGACATGTTGCGATTTATATCGGTAACGGACAGATCGTCCATGCCAGCACGGAAGCAACCGGTATCAAGATTTCGAACGCAAGCTACAGAACACCTGTGGCGATCAGACGTATTTTCTAAGACGGCTGCAGTAAATACGCAAAACAAAATGATGCCAGGGTCACAAGGTCTTTCACCCACCTATGAGCAAGCTCATGCGGGCTCAGACCT
>OHNK01001221.1_pt1 | contig 11937 bp, 11 predicted proteins | sample 1569551 | NCBI WGS metagenome assembly OHNK01 (sample SAMEA3879518, study PRJEB24766) | human gut metagenome | biome: human-associated habitat; feature: feces | place: USA | collected 1985/1987 | reverse complement strand
TTATATACCTTTTCTCTAATTTTTGAATAGACGATTTGTGTATTTTGCGTCAGCAGTTCTTTTGGCGCTCCAAAATAGCGGCAAAAAAACCGTCTGTGGATGTTTCATGCGGCAGAAACAGTGTGCCGTACTCCCCCACCCGAATACCGGGCAGTGTGATTTGTGGCGCTATAACGGAAAAATCTTGATTGTCTTGCAGGAACTGGCGTACTTGGGCTTCATTTTCATGATGATTCACCGTACAGGTAGAATACACCAAACGGCCGTTCGGGGCAAGATATTTTGCGCCGTTTTGCAGGATTTTTTGCTGTGTTAATAGTAAATTTTCAATCCCATCCAGCGTTTTTTCCCGCATGGCAAGGACTTCTTCTTTGGAGGGTCTTACGTTGTCGGAAGCTGACTTTATTTCCGCTGTTTCTGCATTCGCGTCAGTCTGCTGCTGCATCACGGTTTCCGGAACGCCTGTCTGGGATTCCGTAAAATTACTTTCCGGTACCGCAGATACAGATTCCGAAAAACCTGCCTGCTGCCCGCAGCCGGTCAAGATAAAACATAATAAAATTGACAAAACGTATTTTCTGAAATATTTCATAATGGTCTCCCGCTCGGATGTTTCTCCATCCATGCCATGATACGCCAGCAGCTCATTCCATCCAAAAACAGCGGTTTGAAACTACATCACAAATTTCAAACCGCTGTTTTTCCTGACAATAGACTGCTCACAAAGCATAGGTTCTATTGTTTCACTTTTGTTTTACTGCTCTTTTTGTTCAAAATGTAACTGTTCCATACCCTCACAGTTACGTGCAAAAATCCATTCCAAATCGGCTGTGCCGATAGGATTTTTGCCTTCCAGTTTAAGTTCTCTTACGGTCAGCGCAGTAAATGCGCAGACCTACTGCTCTTTTTGTTCAAAATCTTCAATGATCTGCGTAATCAGCTTCACGGTTCCATCAATGCCGAGAATCGAGCTGTTTAGGCAGAAGTCGTAGCTGTCTGCGCGTCCCCACTTTTTGGAGGAATAATAGTTGTAGTAACTCTGACGCTGTTTATCCTTCTTGACCATCATGTCTCTTGCCTTGGACTCGTTTAAATCAGGATATTTCTTCACCAGACGTTTGATCTTCGTCTCTTCGTCCGCATAGATGAAGAAATGCAGGCAGTTTTTCATGTCGATGCTCTTGATCGCATCAAACTGTGCCAGAAAAACTTTATGGCTAATCGGCATATCCATAAAGGTGGATGTATTGTAGCCGAAAGAATAAGTATCCATGACCAGATTGTAAAGGAAAGAGTTGGTCGGACGTTCATCATGTGTCTTAATCATCTCTTCGCAAAATCCGCTGTCCTTGGCGGCTCTGGATAACAGCTCCTTGTCATAACATTTGATGCCGAAATGCTCCGCAAGCTTTTCCCCGATCTCACGGCCACCGGAACCAAACTGACGTCCAATCGTAATCACTGTATTCATAGCATCACCCTCTCTTCGTTGTTGATACTGTTATTATATACAATTCCCACGAAGAATTCAACTATTTTTTCGTCGTTTCCACCACAATCAACTGATAGGGATGCAGAATCAGATTGTCACCAATTCTCGTCACCTGCGGCAGATTGACAAAAACCACTTCCTCATAATCCTCTTTTAAGGTCAGAAAACGCTCTGCAGAGCTTTCATTGCAGATTACAGTCAGACACTGCTTACCGAGCGTTCTCTTAAATGCAAAAATCCTTTCCTGATCCTCGTACATCGGTTCGAACGTACCATAAGTCAGCAAATCACGGTATTCCTCCGACTTGCGGAAGCACAGCAAGCGCCTGTAAAAATTCAATACAGAACCGTATTCCTTTTCCTGCCGCGCCACATTGATCTCAGGATAATTCGGATTGACCTTCAGCCAGGGTTTTCCGGTTGTAAAACCAGCATTTTCCGCGTCACTCCATTGCATCGGTGTTCTGGCGTTATCACGACTTTCCCGCGCACAGCCAGCAAACGCCTTTTCTTCCGGGAATCCACAGGCAACTGCATAACGATAGTTGTCCAGCGTCATGATATCATCAATGTCTTCCAATTCGAAGGGACAGTTTGTCATGCCGATTTCCTGTCCCTGATATAAAAACGGCATACCACGCTGCAGTACCTGCAGACCGGCAAGCGCCGATATGCTGGCAAAGCCGTAATCCTCGTCCGGGATATAGATCGTCGCACCACGCGCCATATCATGATTTTCGATAATATTTGCCTCAAATGCAATATCCCCAAGCAGCTTCTGGTTGACAAACACATCCCGTTTCCATTCGTCCGGGTTCATGTTCCGGTCAAACTCACACTGACAGGTTCCTTTTTTATAGCTTTGGATCGGATCAAAGGCAAACATCGTGGAAAAATATCCGTCCTCTCCGATAAATTCTTCCAGCTGCTCCCTGTCGACCTCGAACACCTCTCCGACCGTAAACGCATCGTGGGGCGCAAAGCAGCGTTCCTTTAATTCTCTTAAAAAGACACCAATGCCATTTTTCGTCCCGCCGTCGCGCTTCTGCATCCGGGTGATGCTGTTGGTTAAAAAGCCTCTGCCGTCCGGCCCGTCCACCGGAAGATCTTCCCAGGTCAGGTCTTTTTTAATGTTGATGATCGCGTCAATCCGGAAGCCTGCGATGCCGCGGTCAAGCCACCAGTTGACCATCTTGTAGATTTCCTCTCGCAGGGCAGGATTTTCCCAGTTTAAATCCGGCTGCTCTTTGGCATAGGCATGGTAATAATATAAATTCTCCTGTCCGGGCAGCTTTTCCCAAACACTGCCGCCAAAATAGCTGCGCCAGTTGTTCGGCTCTTTTCAGTCTTTTCCCTCTTTCAGGTAAAAATAATCGCCATAAGGACCTTTAGGATCTGCAATCGCTTTCCGGAACCAGGCATGCTGATCGGAGCAATGATTGACCACAAGATCCATGATGATCGAGATGTTTTTCTTTTTGGCTTCTGCGATCAGACGATCCATATCCTCCAGCGTACCAAAACGCGGGTCGATATTCTCATAATCGGAAATATCATAGCCATTATCCACCATCGGAGACGGATAGACCGGAGAAAGCCATAAAATATCAACGCCGAGCTGTTCCAGATAAGGAAGCTTCTCGATCACACCGGTGAGATCTCCGACACCATCCCCATTTGTGTCTAAAAAGCTCTTCGGGTAAATCTGATATCCGATCTTTTCATGCCACCATTTTTTCTTCATTTGTCCTCATCCTCCTGTTTCGGATCGTTTTTATTCCAAAGCTCTGCTCCCTCTGTAAAGAAAAATGCAGCCATCTGGGAACGGGAAGAAAATTCCTGGGTTTCCAACAGTGCCTTTATTTCTTCTTTGCTGTAAAAGCGCGCAGAAATTTCCTCATTATCGGATGTATGGTCTGAAAAATCCCCGCCTGCCTCTACAAAGGCGATATAGGTTTTCGTATCGGAAAAACCGACTGCAGAATAGGAGGGCGGCAGGATCTTCAGCATTTTTTTCACCGAAAGTCCTGTTTCCTCATACAGCTCCCTGCGGATACATTCCTCGATCGTTTCCCCTTTTTCCTGCATTCCGGCGCATAGGTTGAAAATCGCTTTATTGATGCTCATGCGAAACTCCCTTAAAAGGAGCATTTTCCCATTCTGGAATGCCACAATAGAGACACCGCTTGCCCGTCTGCCAAGATCCTGCACACCTTCCAGCTCTTTTCGGCTGACGATTTCGTAGGTTTTTAACCTACCTGCTTTATTTTCATAGGACAGCTCATAATTTTTCAGATATTTGCCGTCCCGCACCTTTTTCATGCCAAGAAATTTCATGCTTTTTCCCTGCCTGTCTGATCGATTTCAGTTATCGCTGTACCCCTGTAGGTTTCAGCCCCTTTAGCTGCTCTGCCAGTGTACCTTTGACCTTTTTGCGCGTCAGCTCCACCAGTCCCAGGGCCGTAATGTCCACGACGCGAACCGGGACCGGATCGTCTTTACAAAGGCTGCGCAGCTCCTCCAACAGTTCTTTTGCCGCCTGCCGGTCCTTCTGATTGATAAAGTCTATCAAAATAATACCGGAAAGATTGCGCAGCCGGATCTGACGCGCTGTTTCCTGCGCCGCTTCTCGATTGATCAGGGCAAAGGTTTCTTCCACATTTTTGGAGCCGTCATATTTTCCTGTATTGACATCGATCACCGTAAGCGCTTCTGTTGGTTCGATGACCAGATATCCGCCGGATTTTAGCCAGACGCGCTTCAACAGCACTTCTTCCAGCTTCCCGGCAAGCCCATAGAGTGCAAACAGGTTCGGTCGGCTGTCTCTGTAGAACGAAATTTCCGGACATTTCGTGCCTCCCGGCAGCTCCTGAGTTCTTTTACCGAACCGCTCTACGGAATCCGCTGCAGCGGCAGGCAATTTTTTCTCTATACCGGATGCACCGCTGCCGTACAAGTCCTCCAGCGCGGTATAGACGAGCGTTTCATCTGTCACGATCTTATCCGGCAGCTGCTTATGTGAGAGAAGCTCTATCAGCCAGCCGGGGCGTTCCTCCGAAATCATGGAAAAGACCGTCCGGCTTCTGCCGACGCTTAAAAGCTTCTGCGCCTTTTCGAGAAGAGCGTTTGCCTCGCGTAAAAGGGCTGTATCCACAGCATCCCCCGCCGCAGTCCGCACCACCAGTGTCATTCCATCCGGAACGGTTACACTTTGCAGCACTTCCCGGAAATGATCTGCCGTCTCTTTTGGGAGCTGCTTGGAATACCGCACGCCGTGTCCGCCGTCCAGAACGACTGCTGCCAGCCGCCCCTCCAGGCTGATCTTCGCTGTCAAGGCAGGCTCTTTTGTCTTTAATGCATCGCGCATCACCTGCACCAAAATCTCATCGCCTGCCAGCAATCTGCCATCCCAGTGGCGGTTCGTCAGCACCGAAGCCTCTGCTTCTTTAAAAGGCAGGTAACAGGTCTGTCCACCGGCGATCTCCACAAATGCAGCGTCAATATTTTTTACCACATGCTTGACTTTTCCGACGTAAATATTTCCCAGAAGCGACCGTCCCTCCAGATGGGGATGAACCTCTGTCAGTTTGTCCTTTTCCAAATAAAAGGAAGTTAAAACCGGTTCTGTATGTTCCTTTAAAACCGCTCTTGTGATCACGCATACACTGCTCAAAATGCTTCTCCTATCGCATCCAGCGGAACAAAGGAAGGCTCTTCTTTCGTTCCCGTATTCATCCAGGTTTCCATGCGCACGGTCTGCAGCTCAATCTTTGACGCCTCCAGACCTGCGAGGGAAAGGACTGCATCCGTTACGAACTCCGGACGGATATTTCCGCCGCTGCTTGCATCTACCATAAATACCAACGCGCCGTCGTCGATGTGACAGTCATAAATACCGGACCGAATATCGACCTCTGCCGTGCTGCGCTTGGTTTCCTTTGTAATCCAAAGTTCCTTTTTGGAAAGCAGCCCGTCCACCGCGCTCTGACAGCCTGCAAAGCTCTTTTCGGGATCTTTAAATGCTACTGCATAGGTTGCCGCAGCGACGCTCGCCATCGCGTTTCCCGCCTTTTCCGGCAGCATCTTTACACTCAGGATATCGATTCCGTAAGGACATGCCTCCTGTAGGCGCTCCTTAAAATCCTCTGCGCCATCAGACGAAGCGATTTCCACGTCCATATATTCACCCACGCTGCACAGTCCGACACCCAGTGGCGCAGCAAAGCTCATGACCTGATGCGGATTAAATCCATGTGTATACACAACATCCAGTCCGGCTCTGCGGATCGCTTTCTGGAAAAAGCGCAGAACATCCAGATGTCCGGTAAAGCGCAGCGGACCATATTTCGCAAATTTTACACGTACCATCATACCGCATCCCCTCCTCTTTGTTCGAAACAGATTCCGCCGCCGAAGCGCGCAGCGCCGCAGCCCTGACACTGCATCTTACAGTTGGGCGTTACGACAGCCTCCGCCGCACGTTTCCATTCCCGCAAAAGGAAGGCTCTGTTTACGCCGCAGTCCAGGAAATCCCATGGGAAAACTTCCTCATCGCTGCGCGTTCTTGTCGTATAAAAGTCCATATCGACATTGCACTCCTGAAAGCAGTCCACCCAGGTCTGATACTTGAAATATTCGCCCCAGGCATCGTAAATACAGCCTTTTTCATACGCCTTTAAAATCACGTCGGCAACCTTTCTGTCGCCACGGGCAAACACGCCCTCTAAAACGCTGACGTCCGCCTCATGCCAGTTGTATTTGATCCGCTTCTGGTTAAGCTGTTCACGCACCGCCTGCTTGGTCAGCGCTGCCTTATCCAAAAACTGTTCCTTTGTACACATCGGTGCCCACTGAAAGGGAGTGAACGGCTTCGGGATAAAGAAGGATGTACTGGAAACGATCTGTACCGGCCCGTTTCTCTTTTCTTTTGGAACAACCTCATAATAGAGGGCTGCAATCTTGTTGGACAGCTCTGCGATCCCACGGATATCTTCTTCTGTTTCAAAGGGCAGCCCGAGCATGAAATACAGCTTCACGCGGCTCCATCCGCCCTCAAATGCAAGTCCTGCGCCCTTTAAAATCACTTCTTCGGTCAGTCCCTTGTTGATGACGTTTCGCAGACGCTGACTTCCTGCTTCCGGTGCAAAGGTCAGGCTGCTCTTTTTGACGTCCTGTACCTTTCCCATAACGTCTAAAGAAAACGCATCAATTCGCAGAGAAGGCAGGGAAATATTCACTTTTTTCTCCTGACAGGTCGTCATCAGGAAGTCTACCAGCTCTTCCAGATGGGAATAGTCGCTGGAACTCAAGGAGCTCAAGGAAATTTCTTCCTGACCGGTGCTGTCCAGCATCGTCATCGCGTAATGCTTGAGGGTTTCGAGGCTCTTTTCGCGTACCGGACGATACAGCTGCCCTGCCTGACAGAAACGACAGCCGCGGATACAGCCGCGCTGAATTTCCAAAACGACACGATCCTGTGTCGCACGGATAAACGGAACCACCGGTTTCTCCGGATACGGCGCATTGTCGAGATCCATCACGATTTCCTTTGTAATCTTTGCCGGAACACCCTCCTTGGTCGGGACAAAAGATGCGATCGTCCCGTCCTCTTTATAGGATACTTCATACAGGGACGGCACGTACATGCCGGGCACTTCCCTCGCCGCGCGCAGAAGAAATTCCTGACGGCTGCCGCCTTTTTCTTTTACTTCTTTATAGACGTCCAGCAGCTTCCGGTACGCAGTTTCTCCCTCTCCGATGTAGAAGAGATCAAAAAATTCCGCGATCGGTTCCGGATTGTAGCTGCAGGGTCCGCCGCCAATCACGATCGGATCTTCTTCGGTACGGTCTTTTGCAAGCAGCGGAATCCCAGACAGATCCAGCACCTGCAGGACGTTTGTATAACACATTTCGTACTGCAGCGTGATGCCTAAAAAGTCAAAATTTTTCACCGGCTCCTGAGATTCCAGGGCAAACAGCGGGATTTTTTTCTCACGCATGATTTTATCCAGATCCAGCCACGGCGAATAAACCCGCTCACACCACACGTCGTCATAACGGTTGAACATATCGTAGAGAATCTGGATGCCGAGGTGAGACATGCCGATCTCGTAGACGTCCGGAAAACACATGGCAAACCGGACCATTCCCGGTGTAAGTGTTTTCATGACGGAATTGACCTCCCCACCGACATAACGTGCAGGAGAAGAAACACTCATCAGGATGTCATCCCCGAGAGCAAGCTTTCGCTCTCTGCCATTTGAAAGTTCTTCTGCACCGATACAGCGCTGTGCCAGCTGCCGTGCCGAAAGCCCTTCAATATTTGATGTTAATCTTTTCATTTTTCCCTGTTTCCTTACCATTTTTTATCTGCTGCCGGTGTGGCTTTAAAATATTCGGTACGGGTTGCTTCCCGCAGCCAGAACACAGAGCCCCGATAGCGCAGATTTTTCCCATTTTGAAAATGGACATTATGGTATGATTATAGGGTATTTCCGGCTTCGTTGCAAGGCTAATGCAGTGCCTCCACCGTAGAATTTCCCATTACAGAAGTTTCCAGCTGCCTGCTTATCACGGCAACTGCACTCTGCCCCTTCCAGTCAATCTGATTTTTATCCAGATAGATAACGCCCGCAAACAGTATCAGGCTGACTGCCAGCCGCAGCCCAAACATAGGCCCCTTATGCCCCTGCTCCCGGATTCTGTCATATTCTGCCAGTTCCAAACCATCGTCTCCATACAGCATTTCACTGTTTTTACCCGTTCCGTACAAAATGTCTTCCCGATTTTTTACCTTCATCCGGTTTAAATTCTGTTCCTGCCGAAGGTATCTGGTCAGCTCCAGCTTTCTTTCCGCATCTTCCATCTTGTCCATCCTTTCCATTTTGTAGTTTACATAATATTTTTATGTAAACTACTATAGTGTAGTTTCCTATTCATCTGTATGATGGCGTATCTGAAAAAATAATCCGCAAAACCGAAAAATGCATGTTCTGGAAGCATTGTATGTCCTAATACAAAAATTTGAGGAACAAAAACGGGCGCCGAACCCTTTTTGCTTTCAAAGGATTTGACGCCCGGTCTTTTCTCTTTTTTATCTAAATTTAATGCGCAGACGCACCTGCCGCGCTACGCTGCTTTCCTATACATTTTTATCGATTTGCCAGCTCTGTCGTGACCTCTTCCCAGGTCACGCCTTTTTCTGCCATCAGCACCATCATATGGTACAGGAAATCAGCGATTTCATATTTAATTTCGTTCGGATTGGGGTTTTTGGCTGCGATGACGATTTCTGTCGCCTCTTCCCCGACTTTCTTTAAGATCTTGTCAATGCCTTTATCAAACAGATAGTTGGTATAGGAGCCTTCCTTGGGATGCTCCTTACGGTCCTCGATCACCGAAAATACCTCTTCAAAGACCTTCATCGGATTGTGCGCTTCCTGCTTGCTGCTGCGGTTCTGAATTTCGTTAAAGAAACAGCTGTAGGAACCGGTGTGGCATGCCGCGCCGACCTGTGTTACTTTTGCAAGGATTGTATCCAGGTCGCAGTCCGCGGTCAGAGAATGCACATACTGATAGTGTCCGCTGGTTTCTCCCTTTAACCAGAGCTCGCTGCGGCTTCTGCTGTAATAAGTCATGCGTCCGGTGCGCAGCGTCTGATTGTAGGCTTCTTCGTTCATATAGGCAACCATCAGCACGGCATCAGTTTTCACATCCTGTACAACCACCGGAACCAAACCGTCTGGTCCCTTTTTCAGATCGGAAAAGGCATAGGCCGCCCCTCTGTCCTCTACCGGAATTTTATTTTCCCGGCAAAGGGCTTTGATCGCGGAAATCTCTGTTATGTTTTCATTGACCAACTTACCGGAAATACCGCTGATATTGGCATAGGAAAGCACCTCGATGAGCTTTTCCAGGGAAACCTCCGGCAAAAAGGTTACCACTGGAGCCGGAGACATCAGCGCAGCCTCCGCCGTTGCACCGGGACAGAACAAAAATACGTTGGAGGTATATTCCTTTAGCAGCTCCTTTTCCTGTTCCAGAAGCGAAATATCTGCAACGCCTGCTGCGATTTTTTCTTTGCCAAATTTCAGGGAGACCTCTTTTGTCAGCTCCAGCTGCACCGGATCGGCATAATCCAGCATCACCTGCTGGCAGCCTGCATATAACAGTTTTTTCACATCCTCCATTCGGAAAATATGTCCGCTTCCAATTACCGGAACCGCCGTATTCTGACAGATTTCCCGCAGAACGTCCAGATCCTTTTCATGCTCTGCATCGTTCTCCGAAAGCAGACCGACATAAATTGCATCGCATTCGTTTTCGCTGTAGCTCTCCGCCAGCGCGACCGGCGTTTCCTCGATTCTGCATGTGCCCTCTCTGTCCTGATACGCGACCTCATTTTTGAGGTACATGCATGCCATAAATTTTTTTGTATTCATTCTGATCCTCATTTCCAGACAGCTGTTCTGCATCCGGTCTGGTTCAGCCAGACGACTGCCCGATATGTATTCTGTATGTTACAGGCTTCCCTTTGTGGAAAGCACGCCGTCTAACCTCGGTTCGTTGGATACTGCCATATCAAGTGCCTTGGAAAACGCCTTAAACATCGCCTCTGCAACATGATGTCCGTTGATGCCGTCCAATACCTTGATATGCAGGTTCATACCTGCACTGTAGGAAACGGCATAGAAAAACTCCCGGATCAGCTGAGTATCCAGCCCGCCGATCATCGGAACATTAAATTCGTAATCAAAATTGAAATAGGGACGTCCGCACAGATCCACTGCGCACGCAACCAGCGCGTCATCCATCGGCAGCAGAAAATATCCGTAACGTTTAATTCCTTTTTTGTCTCCGACTGCCTCAGCGATTGCCTGCCCAAGTACGATTCCCGTATCCTCTACGGTATGATGTCCGTCCACAAACAGATCTCCGTCCACTTTTACAGACAAATCAAAAAATCCGTGCCGTGAAAAGCCGTCCAGCATATGGTCGAAAAATCCGATGCCGGTATCAATATCCGCGCTGCCGGTGCCGTCTAAGGAAAGTGTCAGTGCAATTCTGGTTTCTTTTGTATCGCGTTTTATACTCGCCGTTCTTTCCATCATCAGTCCTCCTTTTCAAAACGGACACGGATGGAATTGGCATGGGCCGTCAGTCCCTCATTTTCTGCAAAACACTCAATATCCTGATGGATCTTTTCCAGCGCCGGTCTGGAATATGAAATGATGCTCGTCTTTTTCAAAAAATCATCTACATTTAACGGGGAGAAAAATCGTGCCGTACCATTTGTCGGAAGCACATGGTTTGGACCTGCAAAATAGTCCCCCAAAGGCTCGGAGGAATACTCCCCAAGGAAGATCGCTCCGGCATTACGGATTTTTGTCATCATGGCAAAGGGATCCTTCGTCAGGATTTCCAGATGCTCCGAAGCAATCTCATTGGCAGTGTCCGCTGCCTCATCCAGAGAATCTACCAGCAGAATATAGCCATAATTGTTGAGGGATTTTTCGATGATCTCGCGTCTTGACAGGTTTGCAACGAACCTGTCCACTTCAACAGAAACCTGATCCGCTAAAGTCTTACTGGTGGTGATTAAAATGGCACTGGCCAGCTCGTCATGCTCTGCCTGGGACAACAGGTCTGCCGCCACATAACGGGGATTTGCCGTTTCATCTGCGATCACATACTCCCTTCCATCTCCGGCAATATGATTGTATACGCCTAATTCCAACGCATTTAAAAGCGTAGATTTTCCATGATAACCGCCGCCTACGATCAGAGTGATTCCTTTTGGAACTCCCATTCCTGTAATCTTACCCCGGTGTGGCAGTTCTAATGTCACACGCATTGTTTCCGGAGAAACAAATTTCACAGGCTGCTTCATTGGCTTGGAAGAGATACCGCTCTCCCTTGGCAGCACAGAGTCATCCGCCACAAACGCAGCCAGCCCAAGTTCTGGCAGCTTCTCACGGATTGCCTGCTGATCTTCTGCCAGTTCCACAACCTCTTTTACTTTTTGCGCATTCAGATTTTTATAATAAAAAGACTGCTCCACGCACTGTGGCAGATATTCAAATAAGATTTTTTCGAGTTCTTTTGCATTGATCGTTCTTCCATTTGCAGGAAACCCGACTGCAAATCTGGCGGTAATCTCTTTTTCACTGATTTCACATGCTGTCCTCTGCAGCACTTCCTGTCCGCAGTGTGTCACTGAGATCAGCCCGCTTTTCCCGGAGCCCTTCGCTTTAAAGTTGAACTGATTCACTTTTGCCGCAAAATTGCGAAGCAGTTCATCCGCCAACACGGTTCTTGTCAGCTTATCTTTCATTGCAAATGCCGGGAATCCGGCTGCCTTCGCATCCACTGTCACCCTCACATCCGATGGCGCCGCAAACGGATCGCCCTGCACATGGTCAATCGACAATATGTATTTGGGGAAC
>OHNK01001219.1_pt1 | contig 11956 bp, 16 predicted proteins | sample 1569551 | NCBI WGS metagenome assembly OHNK01 (sample SAMEA3879518, study PRJEB24766) | human gut metagenome | biome: human-associated habitat; feature: feces | place: USA | collected 1985/1987 | reverse complement strand
ATACCCCTTATATCGTTGGCCTTGGCCTTGCTGCGGCAAAGGGAGCCAAAAACCTGAGCGACCGCAATGCGCATATCTGCGCCCTGAACGCCCAGCTGCGCACCGGGCTGGAAGAGCTGGCCCAGCAGGCACCCATCACCCTGAACTCCCCGGCGGATGCCGTGCCAGAGGTGCTGAACTTTTCCACCAACTGTGTCAACAGCCAGACCTTTATTGAATATTTGAGCGGGCGGCACATTTATATTTCCGGCGGCTCCGCCTGCGATAAGGGCGAGCCGAGCCACACCCTGATGGCGATGGGCGCGCCGGACCTTGCCGTGCGCACGGCGCTGCGCGTCAGCTTTTGCGGGGACAACACCCCCGAAGATGTGCAGGCCCTGCTGGACGGCCTGAAAGACGGCCTGAAAGAGCTGCAGCACATCTGAAAAGATAACGCTATTGAATGAAACCATAACACCAGACACGAAAGGTTTGCCATAAACATGAAAGAAATCATCCTTGCCTATCAGGGCGAAATGACCCTGAAAGGCCTGAACCGCAGCAAATTTGAAGCCCGCCTGGCCAAAAGCATCCGCTACCGGCTGGAAGACCTGGGCAAATTCAAGGTGACCCAGGCGCAGTCCACCGTGTTCATTGAGCCACTGGAAGATGATCTGGACATGGACGAAGCGTTCCGCCGTATTTCCAAAATTTTTGGCATTGTCAAAATGAGCCGCGCTGCCTGCTGCAGCAAGGATTTTGACGAGATCTGCGCCACGGCGGAAGCTTATCTTGGCGAAACGCTGTGCGGCATCCGTACCTTTAAGGTGGAAGCCAAGCGCGCGGATAAAACGTTCCCGATGAAAAGCCCGGAGCTGTGCCGCGAACTGGGCGCTTACCTGCTGGGCAAGCACCCCCACCTGCGGGTGAACGTGCATGAGCCGCAGCTGGAAATCATGGTGGAAATCCGCGATAAAGGCGCATATATCCATGGCCCCAAGGTGGAAGCCGCGGGCGGCCTGCCCGTTGGCACCAGCGGCCGTGCGCTGAACCTGCTTTCCGGCGGCATCGACAGCGCCGTAACCGCCGTTATGTATGCAGATATCTTGGGCCCGGAAAATATCCTGCTGCTCAACCTGCCTTCACGCTTCAACTCCGCTGCCACACGCAACAGTGCGCAGCAGCTGGCGCAGGCACTTGGCGCCAACTACGCCGTAATGCCCATCAGCGAAAGCTATGAGCTGACAGTCAAGCAGCTGGAAGAAACTCCCATCACCCATCTGGCAGACGGCAGCAGCTTCAATCTGCAGCTCAGCGGACTGATTAAAGAAAATATCCAGGCCCGCGACCGCGGTGCACGTGTCATCGCCGCTGCGTCAGCAGCCTTCGGCGGCGCCTTCAGCTGTAACTCCAATAAAGCAGAGCTAGCCATTGGCTATGCCACCTTCTACGGCGATATCTGCGGCGCTATGGCCATGATCGGTGACCTTTGGAAGCATCAGGTATACGCTTTGGGACGCTATCTTAACGAAGTGATTTACAAACGCGAGGTAATCCCCGAAGCTATCTTCAACATCCGCCCAAGCGCCGAGCTTTCTGACGCACAGACAGTAGGCAACGGTGGTGACCCGTTGGTTTACGCTTATCACGATTACCTGCTGCGTGCCTTTATCGAAAACTGGCACAAAACAACTCCGACAGATATCCTGCGCTGGTACAAGGCCAGCACGCTGGCTGCAGAGCTCGGCTGTACGCAGGAAGCGATTGACGAAGCCTGCCCCGATGCCGCTGCGCTGATTGCTGATTTGGAGCGTTGGTGGAAGCTGTTCGCCGGCTTTGCCGTTGCCAAACGCATTCAGGCACCGCCTGTATTATCCCTCACCAAACGCGCCTTTGGCTATGACCACCGCGAAGCACAGCTCACGCCCTATTTCTCACGCGAATATTACGAGCTTAAGGAAGAGCTGCTGAAATAAGCAATCTGTCAGGCAGAAGAAAAATATGATTTCAAATATTTTTCTTCTGCTTCATGATTAACAAAGTATATATTTTCTCTTGACATCTGTTTAATTAAATAGTATAATACCTTTTGTATTCGGGGTGTAGCGCAGTTTGGTAGCGCACCTGCCTTGGGAGCAGGGTGTCGCAGGTTCGAATCCTGCCACTCCGACCATGCGGGTGTAGTTTAGTGGTAAAACCTCAGCCTTCCAAGCTGATGTTGTGGGTTCGATTCCCATCGCCCGCTCCAAGTTAATATGGTTCAGTAGCTCAGTTGGATAGAGCAACGGCCTTCTAAGCCGTGGGTCGGGGGTTCGAATCCCTCCTGGATCACCATGAGAGAAACCCCGCAACCATGCAGGTTGCGGGGTATTTTTGTGTGCAAAAATTGCGCTGCAAATCCACCTATATTCTATAAAACTGTTTCTCAATGCAGTTTATCTTTTTAAAACAGTTTAATAGCCTCCCACTCCTCAATATCCTTTTTCTCCCTAATTACGTTTAGTAATCTTCATTGATTATATAGAACAATTATGTTACTATAACCATATATGAAAAAGGAAGAAATTGACCATATTATTGATGGTAAGCTGGCCAATCTCCAGAGCAAGGCGGAAGAAGACGTGAATAGTTTAGGATAATAGATTTTGAAAGTGAGGAATGAAAATGAAAGACGTAAAATTATTTCAGTCCAGCCAAATTCGTTCCATTTGGAACGAAGAAGCCGGTGAATGGTTCTTTTCTGTAATTGATGTTGTCGGCGCTTTGACAGATAGCGCAGATAAATCAGCATACTGGCGCAAGCTAAAACAAAGATTAAAGGCAGAAGGAAGTGAAACCGTGACAAATTGTCACAGGTTGAAATTGCAAGCCGATGACGGCAAAATGCGTCTCACTGACACTGCCAATACAGAGGGCATCCTGCGAATTATTCAATCCATTCCCTCTCCCAAAGCTGAACCCTTTAAGCAATGGCTTGCTCAGCTTGGAGCCGACCGTATTCACGATCTGGAAGCAGCAGAAGCTTTTAACAAAGAAATAGATGCCCGCATAGCAGCACGCCATGATGTAAAACAACAAAATGTCGCTCTTGCTGATGCAGCCTTTGCTGCGGGCGTAAAAACCAATCTTGATTTTGCTAAATTCCAAAACAGCGGTTATATGGGCCTTTATGGTGGTGAAACTGCCGGAGATATTAAGCGCAGGAAAAAGCTAAAGCCCAATCAGGAAATTTTAGACCATATGAGCAGTGTAGAGTTAGGTGCTAATCTGTTCCGCATCACACAAGCAGAAGATAAGCTGCGTCGCGAAAATGTTAGCAACAAAGAAGCTGCTAACAAAGTTCATTATGAAGTAGGACGCACTGTACGCAAAACAATAGAGGAGCTCGGTGGCACAATGCCAGAGCAACTTCCTACACCAGAAGAAAGCATTAAACAGTTGGATAAACCTAAAAAGTAACACTGCCAGTCGTATGTTGTGTGCTTCCTGCATACCTTCTCTTCTGCATTGCACCGCCTGCCATATTTTCCAATCCGTCAGCCAGTGCTTTCCGATTGCTCTTCACCTTTTGCTATTATTTTTTTATTCCTCTAAGATGCTTTTCAGCTTTGTCGCACTCTGCTCTCCTGCCGTGCGGTGCTTCTTAGCTTCGTTGTTGAGGGTGTTAATTTCGCCCTTGATAGCAGCGATGAGGTCAGCACCGTTATTTCGGCAGGTCCTGCCTGCTGATAATATCCTTGCCGCCGTTATATACGTTTTGGCCATTTGTCTATAGCATTTTATAAATCGTTTTGTAATTTTTCTGGCATACGTTGCATTGTATAAATAAAAATTTTATATTTATCTAAACGAAACTTGCATCTTCTTCTAGCCATAAACGCCTCCTGCTGTTATAATATAAATAGAGGATGGTGATAGTTATGTATCTTTTCGGAATAAAAAATGGTATTTCAACTGGGTTCTGATGATTTTAACTCTTGCTGTTTTCCCGCCGTTAACCATATACATGTTATATCGCATGATTAAAGATTTCTTTAACGAATCCAATAAACAAGCATATTACGACCAACTTGCCGAAGATGTACGTGAAGAAACACGTTTAGAAGAATTAAGAAAAACACGTGAAGCTATAAAACAAAATAAATAATTTTCATTCCCGCTCATTTGGGCGGGTTATTTTTATTCGCCGGCGAACGCTAACAGCCTCCAAGATGCTTTTCAGCTTTGTCGCGCTTTGCTCTCCTGCCGTGCGGTGCTTCTTAGCTTCGTTGTTGAGAGTGTTGATTTCGCCCTTGATAGCAGCGATGAGGTCAGCACCGTTCTCTACTTTTTCCAGTGCTTCGTAAACCTGTTTCATTTCCATTTTCTGATACCTCCATATCATGGGCCTCCGCCCTATATTGTGCCCTCTCCTGGGCAATAAAAAAGCACGCTGTTACACGTGCTTAATTAACGATGTTAAATTAAATGTTAGCTATTGCCAATCCCATTTTTACCAGAGTAGCTGTAAGACTAGCCAACTCCTTAATTGTTTCTTTTGCCTTTTTCATGTAGTCATTTTCCTGCAGATATTCAATTCCCTCTGGCGTAATATTGAAATAATCATCATCAAACCTAATAGTATACCCACCCTTGTAATATTCGCAAGCAACACCTTCAATGTAGTTGCTTTCTGCCAAATGTCTAACAATATACACCCAATAATTATCTGGAATTCCCAACTTTTTAGGATTCATAAGTTCCACATCTACAGGCTTGCCATCTTTGAGGCATTTATACATATATGCCAGAATTATGCATACTATAACATTATAATCATTTTTTGCCATCTAATCCCTCCGGGTAATATCTTTCCAAAAACGCCTGACATGCTTCTGCTTCAGTGTTAAATTGCTTTACGTCATGATATACGCATCTATCTTCTGTTCCTATTTCCCACTTATCAGCTTTTTTTCTAATAAAAATCACCGTTTCCGACAGAAAATTCTCATCCGGATAAATACTGTAGTAGTCCTTATCAATTCCAGATTTTTCCATTATAGATTTCACATCATTAACGCAACTAACTTGATATTTCAACTAAAAAACCCTCTTTCAATAGTTCGTCAATAGATTTAAGTAATCTATATTGAGTTCCATTTCCCTTCTGGTTAAACCAGGGGGCAACGCGACTCTCATAACAATGTAATTCTTTTACCACTTTAAATTTATGTAAATCATTTTTAGCTCTTGCACCTTTATCTAAAGCTCTTGCTTCAAGCGCAGTTCCTTCTGGAGATGTGTAATAACCATAATTCCCGCCAAATCTATCTATGATAGTATTTACCTTCAACATCGCTTTTTGTTCTTTACCAACAGCACCATTATTCGGTGGATAGATTGCCTTGCCATTGTCAGCATAAAATCTATCCTCGCCTTTCTTACCCTTAGTATACGTCATACCATACTTTTTCGCAATAGATTCTATAAATTCATCTGTAGGCGGCACTAGGTTTTCTGCCATCAATTCTTCGTTTGATTTCTTCCCTGCATGAAGCTGGAGCTTAATACCACTCAGCCTGCTCTCCGCTTCCCGCAGTCCAGCATAACCACGCATATACTTGCGCCAATCTTCACCGTCTTCCCAAGCCTTCAAGCCTTTACGCCCCAGCACCTGCGCCCTACGTGATTCCGGCAAGCTATTCAGCCATTTGTCGCCTGCTTCCCGCACCTGATCACGTTGCTGCTTCATATCAACTTCGCCTTCAATGACTTCCATGTACCGGCATAAGCAATGCGTGTGTACCGGCAAAGGCGGCAGCTTATCCTTGGGATATATGCCTGCGCCTAAGCCATACATATCAGCTTTGGCGTACATATCGCAGATATCAAAAATAGGGTGACGGCTTCTTAATTTGAATTTCACAGCCACAATATCAGCGTCTGTTTTCATTTTAGCTATAAAGCCATCAGCCCATGCCCTCGCCATCTCGGTTCTGGTTATACGTTCGGCAACATAGCGAGATTTTTCATTGACAGCAACTTCCACGGCCTTTTCATTGCCTTTTTGCACTGCTTCCAGTAATTTGTTATAGGCTGCCTGCAGTGCCTTGTTAGGTGCGCCATTTTTGTCCAGACGATTGATTTTGTCAATAGCCTGCCTTTGTTCAGCCAATGCCTGCAGGTCGTTGCCTGTAGCCTCCCTTACCTTCTGCAGATACTCTGGCAGGTCCTGCCTGCTGATAATATCTTTGCCACCGTTATATACGTTCTGGCCATCATCTTTTCAACCAAAGGTCTTTTTATTTTTCAGCTACAATATGCTCTTTTAAATAAAATATGCTATAATATAGGCAACAACAAAAGCAATGGAGAGATTATTGTGAGAGAATTTATTCACTACATATACCTTGTTTTAAAATTGATAGTCATTGTAATTTCCCTGTACATCTTTGTTGCCTTAGCTTTTGTGATTGTTGGCGGAATTTTGATGGATTTATTTTTGAAATAAATAGATTTTAAAAAGAGGACAGTTTTTATACTGTCCTCTTATTGTATGCAAAAAAACCGCCTGCGCTAAGCAAGCGGTTAAATAATTTTTTTATTATTTGTGTTTAGCAGCCCATTCGGCTCGAGCCTGGTTTAGGGAAATCCCTAACTCTCCGCCATCGAAATCCGGCTCCAATTCCAACACTGCGTCATCAATCCATCCACATATCTTGCAGCCCAAATAGCAGCCATCGAGCGGATTTGCACTACGCCTTGTAAATTCATATTGACCACAAACAGGACATAAGTGTTTCATTTTTTGTTTCCCTCCGCCTTTCTACACGTTTCGTAGTAAATAATTTTCTTCATAGGCTTAAACATAGTAACAACTCCAGTAAAAACATCAGCTTTTACATAGTCGTTGTTGTACGAATCATAGCGAACCACAATGTATTTACCATCTTCGTAACCACAGATGCCGCCTGTTTCAGGAGCTTGTTCTGCAAGACATTATATATAAGGCCTGCATCGTAAGCAAGCTCTCGTTTCAGTCCTTGCATCAGGTGCTCATAGTTTTAACTCAAATATAAGCGCAGCAAGAAAAATATCTAACTATGCTTAAAGAATTAAATCTTTGATACCTTTTTAGGAAACTTCTAGTTCTTCCTACATTTTGCACAAATTGCAATTGTGGCATTCCAATCGATGATTTCAGGATGCATGTCTTTTTTTATGTCGCCATAACCACAATGAACTATTTCATAACAATCGCCATCATAAATTTTCTTTTGGAAAATCGGGCAATATACCATCATTTCATCTTCTGCATCCATTTCTTAATCCCCTCTATTTTTCTTAACTGTCTTCCATCGTACCATGAAGGTTGAAATCGCCCATAGGCTACTCCTCAACTATCTCAAAATAACCTTCAGAAAACCAACAAGTCTCGCCCATATCATTAGTGATTTTATACCAAGTAACACGCTTAGTTTTCCCAAGGGTACACTGCCCTAACACGTCATAGATTTTCCCCTGCGTACCATGAGGGAAATCACTTTCAGCTATCCATTTTACCTTCATTCAACCACCTACTGACCACAAGATAAATAGCTAATTCCTTGAATTAATATTATATCTTTCCGAAGTATTTTTCAAGGGGTTTTCTTTAGTTTAGGAGGTCTTTCAAAATTTAACCATGATACGCTCTTTTATATAAAAAGTGTTATAATATAAGTAGCAGTATTACCACTACCGGTTTCAGACGTATACTGAGGGCTGATTTCATCAGCATGACGTTTAGTGGTTACTGCTTCTTTTCTTGTTCAACACGGTCTTGATTGCAAATCAGTAACACTCATGGCAATATATGCTAAGGTGGCGCTTTTTACTATTTAACAAATTGATTTCTTCATTTCATATAATAAAACAACGCAGAATGTACTCATCTTCTCAGTACATTCTGCGTTTTACTTTACAGGCTCAAAAAGTTTTTTAAAATCGTCCGTCCCTGCGGCGTCATAATCGACTCCGGATGGAACTGCACACCATACACCGGCAGAGTTTTATGCTGCAGCGCCATAATCTCATCCTTCGCTGTTTTTGCCGTAACCTCCAGGCATTCTGGCAAGCTTTCCGGCTCCACAATCAGCGAATGATAGCGCGCTGCCTCAAAGCCATCCGGCATATCCTTAAAGATGGGGCTTGCAGCCTCCAGATACACCTTATCTGCCTTGCCGTGCACAATCTCCGGCGCATGCACCACGTTACCGCCAAAGGCTTCACCAATCGCCTGATGCCCCAGGCAGACGCCCAAAATCGGGAACTCACCTGCCAGCTGACAAATAACCTCCAGACAAATACCTGCCTGCTTAGGATTACCGGGACCGGGCGAAATAATAATATGATCCGGCTGCATAGCTCTGATATCCTCAATCGTCAGCTTATCATTGCGCACAACCTTGATATCAGGATTAATTTCACCAATCAGCTGATACAGATTAAAAGTAAAGCTATCGTAGTTATCTATAATCAAAATCATTGCTTACTCCTCCTCTGCCGTCATGCGCAGCGCTGTCATGCAGGCGCCCGCCTTATTCACGGTTTCCTGAAATTCATTATCCAATACGGAATCCGCAACGATACCGCCGCCAGCCTGAATATAAACCCTGTCGTTCTTTTTAACCATAGTGCGAATCGTAATACAGATATCCATGTTGCCGCCAAAATCGAGATAACCCATGCCACCGCCGTAAATACCGCGGCGCTCCGGCTCCAGCTCGTCAATAATCTCGCAGGCGCGAATCTTCGGCGCTCCGCTCAGCGTTCCTGCCGGGAACACTGCCCGTAGCGCGTCCAGTGCGTCCTTATCGGCGCTCAGCTGGCCTGTAACCTTGCTCGTGATATGCATAACGTGCGAAAAACGCTTAATCGCCTTGTAATCGCTCACCTTAACGCTGCCAAAGTCGCAGACACGGCCCACATCGTTGCGCCCCAAATCCACCAGCATATTATGCTCCGCGATTTCCTTGGCATCTGCCAAAAGCTCCTGCTCAAGCACCAAGTCCTCCTCGCTCGTACGTCCGCGACGGCGTGTGCCGGCAATAGGCATGCTGATGACCTTTTTTCCTACAACCTTCACCAACGTTTCCGGCGAGCTGCCGGCGATTTCCATATCGTCATTATGTAAAAACACCATGTACTGCGAAGGATTCGTTGTTCTCAAATAGCGGTAAGCGCTGAAAAGGCTTTGGTCATAGGTTGCGCTGAATTTTTGCGCGTAAACAATCTGAAAGGCATCGCCGTTTTTGATATATTCCTTACAGCGCAGCACATTCTTATTATACTGCTCACGGCTCTGGTTACTGGTGAACTCGCCCAGCTTAGCCTTCACAGGCTTCTTCGGCTGCACAGGCTGCAGCAGCATTTCCTCCATCGCCGCAATTTCACGCTCTGCTTTAGCGTAATTGATGGCAGCATTATCCGTTTTGACATTCACAATCAGGAAAATCTTCTGCTTGAGATGGTCAAAGGCAATCAGCTTGTCAAACAGCATCAAATCAACATCGGCAAATTCCGCCTTGCGCTCTTTATTCACACGCATATCCGGCTCGCAGTAGCGCATAAAATCAAAGCCAAAGGTGCCAACAAGACCGCCGGTAAAGTTAGGCAGGCCATCAATCTGCGGCGCCTTGTATTCCTCAAGAATATGGCGGATGCAGCCCAAGGGATCGTTCTCCTGATACTTCACGGCAGCACCGCTGATGATTTCCGCATTACCGTCGGTTATTTTCAAACGCAGCACAGGATCATAGCCTACAAAGGAATAACGCGCCCAGTGCTCACCGCCCTCAATGCTTTCCAAAAGGAAGTAGTTGCGGCTGCTGCGTCTTACATTGTCCAAAAACGCCAGCGGCGTCAGCATATCCGCCAGGCATTCCTTAGCTACAGGCACAGCCTTGTAGTCCTTTGCATACTGCATGACCTGCTCTAAAGATAAATTCAACATTTTGTCACCTCATCTGCTTATTTTCACCCGTATCAACAAAATAAGCCTGCCCTCGTACTGCTCGCTTTGAGCAATATCAAGGACAGGCTATAAATACTTATTCCTGCGGTACCACCTTGCTTCGCCGTACATCGGCGCTCTCTCGCAGAATGCTGACACATTCCTCACCCTTAACGCCGGTGTAGCGTTGCCGAATACTCTCGCCGAAGCGATTTGACAGCACCCTCAACGGTCCATTTATCAGCCTGCATCTCTATCCGGCTTCCACCTGCCCGAACTCTCTGTAAGCGCATCTGCTGACTTGATCTCCGTCTCAACGGTTTGTGGTCTTTTTTGAAGTTGTGCCTAGTGTATCACTCTGCATTAATAGTGTCAAGAAAATATTACACTTTGCGTACTTCCGATTATTTTGCAGTAAATAATGTAAAGCAGGTTACAGTTTCAAAATAACTGCGCAACAGCAAGCAATGTATATATTACGCAAGTTTTTCTTCTGCATGAGAAAAACTCACTCAAAACTCAAAATTTTTCTTTTCTAAACGAAAAACTTCTGATTTTTAAGCATTGTTTCTTCTGCAGGCGAAAAACTTTTAGATGTAGGAAACAATATAACTACTTGACTCAATTTTCTTCCAAAAGAAAATCTATGATATTCTTTTGCTCAATCCCATCCTCACCCATAGGGAATTCATCAAGAGTAAGCACATACTTCGGATAGCTGTCATTAATCTTTTTTAGCGGAGCAAACTCACGCTCATATGTTTTTTCATCTAAAACTGTTGCTGATACTTGATAATAAATGCGCTTATCCTCTTTTTGAGCAATGAAATCTACTTCGAGCAAATCTAATTTGCCTATGCTGACCTGATATCCTCTTCGCAAAAGTTCCAGATAAACAATATTTTCAAGAATATGTCTGATATCGCGAGTGCGTTCACCCAATAAAAGGTTACGCAAGCCTATATCAACGATATAATATTTTTCCAGTGATTTCAAAAACTCTTTCCCTTTGATATCATAGCGATTTGCTTCATACAAAATAAAAGCATCTTTTAGTGCTCGAATATAGTTATCAATAGTCCCTGATGTAGTCCTTCTGCCATTACTGTTCAAGGTATCAGCTATTTTTTTAGTTGAAACTATATTTCCTATATTATCAAATAAAAATCGTATTACATCTTCTAAGAGCTTTACGTCTGAAATCCTCTTGCGTTCAACAATATCCTTAAGTAAAACAGTGTTGAATATACCTCTAAAGTATTCCAAGCGAACTTCTTTGTTATCAATAGTTGCAGCATAAGGAAAGCCACCATTAAGATAATATTTATTAAACGCCGTCTTTTTATCTCCACCGACTAATTCCCAATACTCCTTAAACGACAACGGTAGTATGCTCAGTTCAATATACCTTCCAGACAACAATGAAGATAATTCACCAGAAAGCAAATATGCATTAGAGCCAGTAATATAAATATCTACATCATCACGTAAGAACAAACTGTTGATAGCCTTTTGAAACTCAGGAACAATTTGTATTTCATCTAAGAATATGTAATTTTTTTCATTGGGGGATAAGTTTTCCAGGATATGATTATATAAAGCATGATAATCCTTAAGACTTTCCCAACGCAAATCTTCAAAATTTATATATTGACAGCATGAAGGATGCACACCGCTGCTTACTAAAAAATCTCTATACATTTCCAGCAGTGTCGACTTACCGGAACGACGCACACCTGTAATAACCTTGATAATCTTTTTATCTCGCATCAATTTTAGTTTTTCCAAATATGTCTGACGTACAATCATACAAATCCTCCTCTCCCAAACTAGCATTATACTTCTTTGTCCTTTATATCATAACAGAAAGGATAATCCTACGCAAGTTTTTCTTCTCCATAAGAAAAACTCACAAAAATCTCAAAGTTTTTCTTTTGTAAACAAAAAACTTCGGTACTGTCAATAGTTTTGCGCAAATTTCTTCAGACATCCTAGCAGAAGTTT
>OHNK01001207.1_pt1 | contig 12033 bp, 15 predicted proteins | sample 1569551 | NCBI WGS metagenome assembly OHNK01 (sample SAMEA3879518, study PRJEB24766) | human gut metagenome | biome: human-associated habitat; feature: feces | place: USA | collected 1985/1987 | reverse complement strand
CACCCTGCTGACCGACTCTCAGGGCAAGAAGATGGGCAAGACCGCTGGCAACGCCGTCTGGCTCGACCCCAACAAGACCAGCCCCTTCGAGTTCTACCAGTACTGGCGCAATGTCGGCGATTCGGATGTCATGAAGTGCATCCGTATGCTGACCTTCCTGCCGCTGGAGCAGATCGACGAGATGAGCACCTGGAAGGACCAGCGCCTCAACGAGGCCAAGGAGATCCTCGCCTTCGAGCTGACCAAGATGGTCCACGGCGAAGAGGAGGCCGCCAAGGCCCAGAATGCGGCCCGCGCCCTGTTCAGCGGTGCTGCCGGTGATGCTGAGCATATGCCCAACACTCAGCTGACCGAGGCTGACCTGACCGACGGCTCCATCGGCATCCTGACCCTGATGGTCAAGGCCGGTCTGGCTGCTTCCAACGGTGAGGCCCGCCGTCTCGTCGTGCAGGGCGGTGTTCTGGTGGACGGCGAGAAGGTCGCTGCTCCCACGGTCAGCTTCACTGCTGAGCAGCTGTCCAAGGGCATCGTCATCAAGAAGGGCAAGAAGGTCTACCACAAGGTGAGCCTGTAAATCTTCTGATAGAATAAAAAGACCCGGCTGGTTCCTCTCCGCAGAGGGGAGACCCGCCGGGTCTTTTGCTGCAACAGCACCCATGCCTGTTTTATCAGACACGGGTGCTGCTCAATATCGTTGTTACAGCTCGTAAGCCTTTTTCAGGGCCTCATAGGCTGCGTCCTCGTTCTCCGAACGGACCAGAAGGGAAATGTCCAAATCGCTGGTGGTGATGAGCAGAACTTCGATGCCTGCCATCGCCAGAGCATTCAGGGCGCGGGCGGCGACGCCGCAGCTGGTGACCATCTCTTCACCGAAGAGATTCAGCTTGGAGTAGCCCACACTGATGAGGGGAGAAGCCTTGGCGTCCTTGTCCAGATTTGCCGCAGAGATGGCCTTCATGACCAGCGGCAGGTCGCTGCTGGATGCCGTGAAGCTGAAGTCCATGCTGGTGCCGTGGGGAGCGCTCTGGCTGATCATATCCACCACGACGCCGGTGTCGGCGAAGATCTGCAGATAACGTGCCATCGTGTTGCCCTTGAACTCGGCATCCTGCACACTGATCATCATCAGGCTCGGCTCAATATTGATTTTGGATACACCGTACATAGTAAACACTCCATTCTGCCCACCGGGCGTTCTGATACAAGCTTTATGCAAGCTCCAAAAATTCGCTGTTGATGTAGGTCTGTGCCGTCTGGCGGATGTAATCGTACCCAAAAGAAGGATACGCGGCGCGGACGCCATGGGCCTGTGCAAGCTCCGGCGTGTAATCCCGGAACAGATACGTGCGGACGTTAGACTTTCCGGCGTCATAGTGGGTCACTGTCACATGGAGCTTCGGGCCGCGCACCGCGCAATGGACGCTGCCGTCCGGCTCGGTGGTCTGCTCCAGCTCCAACGTCAGGACCGCGCCGATGAGCTGGTCAGGCTTGCTTTGAGTGCTCAGGAAATTTCCCAGCGAATAGGCCACAAATACGTTCCGTCCATCGGCTGCGGTGCGCCATTCGGCGTCCTGCAGGACGTGCGGGTGGGTTCCGATGATCACATCCGCGCCCCAGTCGGCCAGAGACTGAGCTAAGGTGCGCTGCGCCTGTGTGATGTTGTGGCTGTCCTCGACGCCCCAGTGTACGCCGACTACCACAAAATCGGCCTCCTGCCAGGCCGCCCGCACCTGCTGCTCCATGACATCCTGCTGGCTAGTGTAGATGATGTTTGCGGTCATCTTGCTGTTCCGGGGGATGCCGTTGGTGTGCTCGGTGTAGGAAAGGTACGCGATCTTTACGCCGTCTACTGTCTGGATGGGGATGCGGCCATAGTCCGCCTCGCCCTTCCACAGGCCGGTGGTGATCACATCCTCGGGCATCGTCTCCCAGAATCGGAGGGTGGCGGCAATGCCCGCAGCTCCCTTATCGTAGGTGTGATTGTTCGAGAGACTGAACACCCGGAAGCCTGCCCGGTAAAGCGCTTCGGCGCACTCGCCGGGGGTCGAGAAGCAGGGATAGGTAGAGGGCGCAAGCTCTTTGCTGCAGAGTGTCTCCTGATTGATCCAGTTGATGTCCTGCTGTGCATAGAAATCGAGCAGATTCATATAGCAGTAATCAAAGCTGTATCCTTCGCCCTCTGCAGCCCGCCGGGCGGCCTGCGAATAGATGGGCTTATGAATGAGGTTGTCCCCTGTAGCCGAGAAGCGCAATGTCGTGACGACAGGCTGCGGCTCAGGTACAGCAAGCTCCTCCGAAACAGCAGGGGACTCCACCTCCACTGCCGGAGGAACTGCATCCACGATGCGGCGGGGCCAGAAGCGCAGAGAGAGCATCACCGATACAGCTACCAGCAGGACCCCCAGTGTGTACAGGGTGACGCCCTTATGTGAGGTGTGCTTTTGCGCGGAATGCCGACGGCGGGGAGGGGCTGCGTGCTTGGCCATAGGCTCGTCTCCTGACGCACGATACCGTGCCTTATGATGCCATGCGCAGAAAAGCTTACATCTCTGCGATCATGTTACTCATATTGTACAGGCCGGGCTCCTTTTTTGCAAGATAAACGGCGGCATTTATTGCGCCATTTGCAAAAATATTGCGGGAATATGCCGTATGGCGGAGGGTGATGACCTCGTCCGGGCCGCAGAACAGCACCTCGTGGTCGCCCACGATGCTGCCGCCGCGCACGGCGCTGATGCCGATCTCCTTGGGGTCGCGCTTCTGGCGGACAGCGGAACGGTCATAGACGTAATGGTATGCGCCGTCGTTCTCTTCGTTGATGGCGTCAGCCAGCATCAGAGCCGTGCCGCTGGGAGCGTCCAGCTTGTTGTGATGGTGCTGCTCAACGATCTCGATGTCGTAGTCTGCGCCCAGAATGGCCGATGCACGCTTGCACAGCTCGGACAGGACGTTGATGCCCATGGACATATTGGCACTCTTGAACACCGGGATGCTGCGGGTGAGCTGGACGATCTTCAGCTGCAGTTCCTCGGAAAGGCCGGTGGTGCAGACCACGATGGGCAGCTTGTGAGCCTCACAGTAGGGCAGAGCCTTCTCGACCGCTGCCGGAGCGCTGAAGTCGATGACGACGTCGCCCTTGCCGTCCAGCTTGTCCAGACTGTCGTACACGGGAATGCCGTTCATCTCGCCGTCCTTCATGTCGATGCCGGCCACGACGCGGCAATCCTCACGCTGGGCGATCATCTCGCACAGCACATGGCCCATCCGGCCGCCGATGCCCTGAATGATAATATCCGTCATTGTTATGATCCTCTTTTTTATCATACGGCAAATGCCCGGAGACCTGTCTCGCCGGGCATTTGCACATAAAATCGTTTATTCCTTGATAAGACCTGCAGCCTGCAGAGCCTGCTCGATCTGCTCCTTGTGGGCGTCGCCGGGCTCCACGAGGGGCAGCCGGCACTCACCGGCCTCCCAGCCCAGCACATTCATGGCGTACTTGACCGGGATGGGGTTGACCTCGCAGAAGAGCGCATCGCACAGGGGCAGCATCTCCAGCTGCAGCTCGCGGGCCTTGGCGGTATCACCGTCGAACCATGCCTTGCAGCAGTTGTGAACAAGCTCAGGCTTGACATTGGAGACGACGCTGATGACGCCCTTGCCGCCCAGGGACAGCAGGGGGACCACCTGGTCATCGTTGCCGGAGTAGATGTTCAGCTCGTCGCCGCAGAGGGCCACGATCCTTGCCACCTGGCCGATATTGCCGGAGGCTTCCTTGATGCCGTTGATGAGCGGGTGCTTGCTCAGTTCCCTGACCGTCTCGGGGGCGATGTTCAGGCCGGTGCGGGAAGGCACGTTATACAGGATGACCGGAATGCCGCCGGCCTCTGCCATTGCGGTGAAGTGGGCGACAAGGCCAGCCTGAGAGGTCTTGTTGTAGTAGGGGGTCACCAGCAGCAGAGCGTCTGCGCCGCAGGCGGCAGACTTTGCAGCCAGAGCACAGCCGTGGTCGGTGTCGTTGGAGCCGGCACCGGCGATGACAGGCACACGATGGTTCACGAGGTCCACGGTATACTTGATGGCGGCCAGCTGCTCCTCATCGGTCATGGTGGAGCACTCGCCGGTGGTGCCGCAGATGACGATGGCGTCGGTGCCGCGGGCGATCTGATCCTCAACGATGCGGCCCAGCTCATCGAAATTGATGCTGCCGTCCTCGTACATCGGGGTGATGATGGCAACACCCGCACCGGTAAAGACAGGATTCTTCATAGCAAAAACTCCTTTGCAGCGTGTTGAAGTTCAAAAAGTGCGCAGATCAGTCAAAATAGCCCTTGGCTGCCAGCAGCTCAGCCAGCAGCACTGCGCCGCCGGCAGCGCCGCGCAGGGTGTTGTGGCTCATGCAGGCGAACTTGTAATCAAACAGGGTGTCCTCACGCAGACGGCCGATGCAGACGGCCATGCCGTGCTCGGTGTTGCGGTCCAGCTTGGGCTGGGGACGGTCGTTTTCCTCGAAGTAGTGGAGGAACTGCTTGGGTGCGCTGGGCAGGTCCAGCTCCTGTGCGGGGCCGCGGAACTCGGCCCAGGCCTTGAGGATCTCTTCCTTGCCGGGCTTCTTATCAAAGCTCACGAAGACAGCGGCGGTGTGGCCGTCAGAGACAGGCACACGGAAGCACTGGGCGGTGATGACAGGCTTCTCGGCGTTGACGATGTGGTCGCCCTCGATGTGGCCCCACAGCTTGAGGGGCTCACGCTCACTCTTTTCTTCCTCGCCGCCGATGTAGGGGATGACGTTGTCAATGATCTCAGGCATCCGGTCGAAGGTCTTGCCGGCACCGGAAATGGCCTGATAGGTGCAGACCAGAGCCTTGCTGACGCCGAAATCCTTCATCAGGGGGTGCAGGGCAGGGACATAGCTCTGCAGGCTGCAGTTGGACTTGACGGCGATGAAGCCGCGCTTGGTACCCAGGCGCTTGCGCTGAGCGGGGATGATGTCGATGTGGTCGGCGTTGATCTCAGGCACGACCATCGGCACATCCGGGGTGAAGCGGTTTGCGCTGTTGTTGGAGACGACGGGGCATTCTGCCTTGGCGTAAGCCTCTTCCAGAGCCTTGATCTCGTCCTTCGGCATATTGACGGCGCAGAAGATAAAGTCCACCTGAGAGGCGACCTCCTCCACCTTGGATGCATCCAGCACCACCAGCTTCTTGACGCTCTCCGGCATCGGGATGGTCATGGCCCAGCGAGAACCGACAGCCTCCTCATAGGTCTTGCCGGCGCTCCGGCCGGAAGCGGCCAGAGTCGTCAGCTTGAACCAGGGATGATTTTCGAGCAGAGTAACAAAACGCTGGCCTACCATACCGGTGGCGCCGACGACGCCCACCTTATACTGTTTATCCATTTCCAGCACCTTTCCTTTCAAAAAAGCCAATTCGCATAAGACTCCGCTTGCAAAGCAGACGTCTATGCAATATAATAGATACCGCTATACAGATTTTATGATAACATTGATGCGGCATTCGTGTCAATCATCGGAAAGGCAAATGCTAACTATGTTAAAAAAAGATTTTTGGTATGATTTACCCAAAGAGCTCATTGCACAGGAGCCTGCATCCCCCCGTGATGCGGCCCGTCTGATGGTCCTGAGCCAGAAAGACGACAGCATCCAGCACCGCATCTTCCACGACCTGCCCGAATACCTCGAGCCGGGCGACCTGCTGGTGGTCAACAACTCCAAGGTCCTGCCCGCCCGCATCGTGGGCATCAAGCAGCCCACCGGTGCTGTCTGCGAGCTGCTGCTCCTGCGGCAGGTGAAGGGCGACCAGTGGGAGTGCCTTGCAAAGCCCGGCAAGCGGATGCAGCCCGGTACCAAGGTCAGCTTTGGCGACGGCAGCCTGACGGCCATCGTGGACGAGACGCTGGAAGACGGCAATAAGTTCGTCACCTTCTACTATGACACCGAGACCCTCTATGAGAAGCTGGACGAGTTCGGCAAGATGCCTCTGCCGCCCTATATCACCAAGCAGCTGGACGACCAGAGCCAGTATCAGACCGTCTATGCCAAGGAGCTGGGCAGCGCTGCCGCTCCCACAGCCGGCCTCCACTTCACGCCAGAGCTGATGGATACCATCCGCGCCAAGGGCGTCAACATCACCGAGGTGACGCTCCATGTCGGCCTCGGTACCTTCCGCCCCGTGCAGGAAGACGAGATCGCCGACCACAAGATGCACAGCGAGTGGTACTCCGTCAGCGAGGAGACTGCAAAGCTCATCCATGATACCAAGGCCGCAGGCCATCGTGTCATCGCCGTAGGCACCACCAGCTGCCGCACGCTGGAAGCCGTCGCCGCCAAGTACGGCGAGATCAAAGCCTGCAGCGGCAGCACCGACATCTTCCTCTATCCCGGTGTCAAGTTCAACTGCATCGACGGCCTGGTCACCAACTTCCACCTGCCGGAGAGCACCTTGATCATGCTCATTGCCGCACTGTATGGCTACGACAAGACCATGCATGCCTACAAGGTGGCCGTGGAAGAGAAATACCGCTTCTTCAGTTTCGGTGATGCGATGTTTATACGAGGCGGGAACGACCCGGAAGATAAAAAGTAATGAAAAAGTCCAGAAGCCATGCGGGTTTCTGGACTTTTTTCTTATTCTGCGGTTTTGTACGAAAATCGTAGTTCAATGCCGTTTTTGAGCAAAATCGAGGTGGTAAGGCCATCTTTTATACAAAAGTTTGAGACCGTTTCGTTGAGGAAATCCTTGACGATTTTGGGGTCGATCTTGCGGATGAAACGCTCGTAGTTCACATAGCGCTTGTCCAAGAGCTGCTGCGTCAGGATGAACTGGCTGGCCTTCTGCATGAATGCCTCATCGGAAAGCGACAGGTCGAAGGCATTGGCGATGTCCAGCTCGTTGATGCGGGAGTCTACCTCGCTGAGAGCTTTTGTGATGCGCTCACGCTCAATGTTGAAGTCTTTGCTTGCCATCTCGTCATCTCCGTAGAGATAGATGGTCTTCAGGCGGTTGAGGGCGCGCTCAAGCCGGCGCTTCTCGGAGAGCAGCAGATCGCGTTCGCTCAAGTCCGCGCTGGACTCCGTGGCCGCGATGGTAGGAGATTCAAAGCACTTCTCGTCAAAGCCGCTGCGCAGGTGGTTGTATAGTTCTTCGAGGCCCGGACGCTCGATGTGGTCAACGCAGGAAAGCGCTTCGCCACGCAGCAGCTTCTTCTCCAATGTTTCGATGGATGTCGTTCTGCCGAAGGAGTTGGATGCTTTTATCAGGTTGGCGAAGAAGTTCAGTACGAATGGGCCGAGGGTCACATCGGAGACGTACTTGTTGGTGCAGTCCTCGGATTTGCGTCGCCGCGAGCAGATATACATAGACGGTCTCCAGCCGTCTGCCCGGACTTTATCGGTGGTTGCAGCCATCGTGGCACCGCAGCAGCCGCAGGTGAGTAGCCCAGCGAAGACGTGGACGTTTTTCCGCTGATAGGTAGCATTCTTGTTGTAGCGCTTGCTTTCCAGAATGAGACCGACAGCAGCCTGTCGTTCAGGGGACACAATGGCCGGGTGGTGGTTCTCGACCAATACCCATTCGTCCTTGCCCTTTTCGCGGAAACGCTTTGTGTTGGACTCGTCGCGGTAATTGTACCGATACGTTCCAGAGTAGAATGGACTGGAAAGAACCGTGTGGACGGTGGTCGGACTCCAGTCGTTTCCAGCGCGGGATTTCAGGCCACGCTCATTCATAATCCGAGCAACCCGGACAATGGACTTTTCGGACTCGTACAGGGAGTAGATCAGACGGACGATTTTGGCCTCGTCCTCGGCGATGGAGAAGGTCTTGCTCTCTTTGTCGTAGGAGTACCCGTAGGGAACCTTGCCGCCGTTCCAGATACCATCATTGGCGCGGGACACGAAGACGGCGCTGACTCGCTCAGAGGTCGTTTTGCGCTCCAGTTCCGCAAAGATCAGGATGATTTTGAGCATGGCTTCGCCCATCGCAGAGCTGGTATCGAATTGTTCGTTCTTCGACACGAAGACCACGCCAAGCTCTTTCAGCTCGGCGTACATGACGGAAAAGTCCAGAAGGTTACGGCTGATACGGTCGATTTTCCAGACCAGCAGGTGAGAGAACTCGCCGGTCCTCATTCGGGACATCATCTGCTGATAGTCTGGACGGTCGGTATTTTTGGCAGAGTAGCCTGCATCCTCGAAAATCACATAGTCTGAGATTCCGAGGGCGTATTTTGCATAGTTGATGAGTTCTTCTCGCTGGACGGGCAGGCTGGCCCGGTCAACTTGATATTGCGTTGAGACTCGAACGTATATGGCGGCTTTCTTTTCCTCAAAGCGTTGTGCCGCCTTCTTCGTCACATAGCCCATTGCGAAACCTCCAGAAGATAATGATAGCTGAAGAAAAAGCAGCTCCGTGCGTAGTGCGGGGCTGCTTTTCTGTTATGCACAAAAAAGAACGCTAAGAATTATGCAAATTGTCGGGAGAGTGGAGGGGGGTACACATCCAGCGAATGGATAACGGCATCTCGGATGCCGCCATAGTCAGCGCGGTATGGCTCCAACTTTTGTAGCATGGTGAGAGAGATGGTCTTTTGGGGGCCACACTGTTCGTCCAGAATATGAGTCGGTACGATGTAGAAGTCCCATCCATCCAACACCAGCGGGTCGGCACGCTCGCGCACGGTCTCCGTATATAGGCAGAACACATACACGTCAGATTGCCGCTTGACCTCCTCGGCATAGCCGTTGATGGAGTCCCATGCTCTTGTTGGGCGGATGCTGAACTGGATGTTGGACAGTCGGCCGTCACCCTGCCACCATGCCTGAAGGTATGCGCCGCTCTTGACCTCGATACGCACTTCATCGCGGGCCTCGCCGTTGTACTCCCAGTTGTGGGGAAAAGAGATGTCGTAGGGAGTCCAGTCATCGTTGGTTCCGCTCAGATCAACGCCCAGTGCGGCCGATACGATGAACTCGCAGTAGGAGCCTCGTAGGGTGTTGTTGAGCAGGTCTGATGCGTTCCAGCGCCAGTAGTCCCCCAAGGATTTGCCGATGGGCATATCATCGAAGACGATAAGCTCGTCCCCGGTACATTGCTTCGTCATGGTTTTCATCTCCTCGAAAAGTCAACTCGTATTAGCCTACGTCGGCTTTTTCCTCACGCTGCATGGACGTTATGATGTTGACGTCGGGCGGTGTGCGGCTTGCAGCGGGCAGATCAGCACCGACCAGAACGTCCAGCGTCACGCCCAGTACAGAGGCCAGCTCCACAGCGGTCTCGATGTTCGGCGTTCTATCGCCGGAAACATAACGTGAGATGGTCGTCTCCGTCGTGTTGATACGTTCTGCGACAGCACGCTGCGTGAGGCCGCGCTTGTCGATGAGTTCCTTGAACCTGTTGGCGAACATGGCTTTGCTGTACATAGTGATACCTCCCAATGTAGCTTACTTACCAAGTTTATAACATACTTGTCAAAGAGTAAACAAAACTTACCAAAATTATCATTTTAAGATTGACATATACCATATTGGTAAGCTATAATGAAGACATGGAAAGGGGGTGAGTAGATGAATAGCTCCAAGCTCAAGGGCATCCGGGTCGAGAAGGGAAAGACCCAGAAGAACATGGCCGAATTGATCGGCAAATCGCTTGTTACCTACTCCAAGAAGGAGCGCGGAGAAGTCGAGTTCTCCAATGAGGAAATGAGCATTGTCGCCAAAGCGCTTGACCTGACCAGCGATCAGGTCAACGCTATTTTTTTCGACGACAACTTACCGAAAGGGTAAGCATACGCATGGCGGTTTGCTGATGTCTAAAGTATAACGCATCAAGGGGGCAAAGAAAATGGGACGCGATGCCGCAAAAGCCTGTGAAAACCAGTGCTTCCGGTGTAGGAAAGAGGCCGCAAAGCACAACGATAAGCTCGGTAGCCGTGAAGGCGCTGCGGAACTGCTCGGAATCTCGGTTTCGAGCCTTGCGGATTACGAGCTGGGCAATACGAAGGTCATCCCGGTGGATAAGGTGGTGCTGATGGCAGACATCTACAATGCACCGGAGCTGATGGCGTGGTATTGCTCGTCGGAGTGCCTTATCGGAAAGAGCCTCGAAATGCCGTCCCCTGAAATTGCCTCGGTAGAGCGTACGACCATGAAGCTGCTGAAGCAGCTCCGGCAGGGTGACATCGAGCAGGTCAAAGAAAAGCTCATCGACATCACGTCAGATGGCATCATCTCCAAGGATGAGTGGGCAGACCTGACCGAAATCCTCGACTACCTCGACGGACTGATTCGGGCGGCGCGGGAACTGAAGCTCATTGGCTCCAAGCTCCTGAACGGAGGCACAGACGATGGCTGACATCCAAACGCTGAAGAAGCTGCTGGCAGAAGAATATGGCATCACAACCGCAAGAGAACTCGACGAAGCCATGAAGAAAATCGGCGGATTGAATATCGGCGTGTTTGCATCGCCGGTAAGAAAGGATGGAACGAAACATGAAAAAGTACGCAGTATTGTACGAGCCGGGTGACATCGTTACGCTGGCAGGAACCAGATTTGTGGTGCTGGATGTTGAGCGTCGTGGTAGCCTGCCGGACAGCCTGTTCCTGCTGGCGCTGGAATCGGTTGGTACTTCTGAATTTGGCAGCTACAACAACTACGCAAAGAGCGACCTGAAGAAGGCCGTGGAGAAGTGGTTGGAGGACATGGGCAAGAGGGGTCTCGACAACGACAAGCTCATCCCCCGCGAGATCGACCTGACCACGCTGGACGGTTCCGGCTATTATGGGAAGCTGTCGGTTAAGGCTGCGCCGCTTACACTGGATGAAGCTGGCAAGTACGCTGACATCATCCCCAATGCGGAGCGGTGGTGCTGGCTGGCGACCGGTTGGAGCGATCCCAGCAAGTCGGACAGTGATCTCGTCCTGGACGTCAGCTCCAATGGCGACTGTTGCCGCGACTTCTGCGGCAACTTGCTCGGCATCCGCCCCGCTTTGAAGGTTCCCTCTATCCTCTTTGAGGACTCTGAGGCCGGTCTGGACTTGAGCAAGATTCCAACCGATGAGCTGCTTCAGGAAATCCACCGCAGACTCGCGGAAAAGGCATGAGTGCCGATAAGCTGGCAGAAGCACGGCAGGCGGCGGAAACATCGCTGGGGTTCAAAATCCCGGATGTGGTAGCCACAAGCGTTCTCTGGTATGCCCGGCGCAAATGTGAGCTGGCAGAGCAGCCGGAGAGCTACCTTCCGCTTCTGTACGAAACCGAACTGACCGACTACTATATGCGGTTGGCAATCAACCTGAAGGGAGAAAAGCAACGTGAGCAACGAATGCGTGAAGCCCGAAATTCCGCAGTTCCCGGAATTGACATTTGAGGAAGAACGGCATCTCTACTACCTGAACGGGCTGGAAGTACCCAGCGTGACCACCCTGATGAAGCCGCTGTCCAGTGACTTCTACAGCACGGTGGACCCGGAGGTTCTGAACAAGGCCGCAAAGCGCGGCACGGCCATCCACAATGCGGTGGAGAACTACGCCAAGTTCGGCATTGAGGACATTCCGCCGGTGTATGCCGGGTATTTTGCCGGCTTCCGGGAGTGGTGGGATAGCCGCAAGCCGGAAGTTCTGGCGACCGAAACCAAGGTCTACCACAAAATCCTGCGGTATGCAGGCACGGTCGATCTGCTGTGCATCATCGACGGCAGGGTGACGCTGGTGGACTACAAGACATCGGCACAGGTGAACAGCAAGCTCTGCGCTGTGCAGCTTGAAGCCTATGACAGGGCATGGGAGAGCCACGACATCAAGGTCGATGACCGGCTGATTCTCCACCTGTCCAAGAAGGGCTATCAGGAAGTGCGCTTTCCCCGGAGCGGGAAGTGCTGGTCGGTGTTCTCGTCCTTGATGACGATTAAGAACTACATGAACGAGTGATTTTTAGGAGGTTCGACAGATGGAAAAAGAAACTATGGTTGCAACCGTTCCGCAGGCCGAAATCGTTGATGAGCAGCAGCTCTCCCGCG
>OHNK01001204.1_pt1 | contig 12083 bp, 9 predicted proteins | sample 1569551 | NCBI WGS metagenome assembly OHNK01 (sample SAMEA3879518, study PRJEB24766) | human gut metagenome | biome: human-associated habitat; feature: feces | place: USA | collected 1985/1987 | reverse complement strand
GCCGATACGGGATATTTGCATCCGATCAGGAGAACCTGTTCTACAAAGTATCGGAGAACAATTAAACCCCTGCTCGCTGATAAGAGACCGCATCGAGAAAGAGATAAATCCCGATGCTCCGACGTTAGTCAACAGAGGAGGAATTATCTGCAAAGGTGTAAATACTGAACTCGATGAACTGAGAGAAATGTCTTACTCCGGAAAAGATTATCTGCTTCATATCCAACAGAGAGAAATAGAACGAACAGGCATTCCGAGTTTGAAAATCAGCTTCAATAACGTATTCGGCTACTACATAGAGGTTCCCAACTCATATAAAGAGCTTGTACCCGACGAATATATAAGAAAACAGACCCTTGCAAACTGCGAGAGATTCATAACTCAGGAGCTCAAGGATCTTGAGGCAAAGGTTCTCGGCGCGCAGGACAGAATCGTCAAGCTCGAATACGAGATTTTTGACGATATCAGAAAGCGCACCGGTGCGGAGCTCGCCCGCGTTCAGCGCACGGCGGCGGCAGTGGCGCAGCTCGATGTCCTCTGTTCGTTTGCCCAGGCAGCACTTGAAAATAACTATGTCTGTCCGCAGATGTCCGCAGAGCCGATTGTGAAAATAAAAGAGGGACGCCATCCCGTTGTCGAAAAGATGCTCAACGGCGAGCCGTTTGTGCCGAACGATACCGTTCTCGACTGCGGCGACGACCGCTGTGCGATAATAACGGGTCCCAATATGGCGGGTAAGTCCACATATATGCGCCAGGTAGCTCTAATCTGCGTCATGGCGCAGGCGGGAAGCTTTGTTCCCGCCGCAAGCGCGGAGCTCGGTATAGTTGACAGCGTGTTTACTCGAATAGGTGCGTCCGACGATCTTTCCGCCGGTCAATCGACGTTTATGGTCGAAATGAGCGAAGTCGCGTCCATACTGAATAACGCAACATCGAGAAGCCTCATAATTTTCGATGAAATAGGCAGAGGCACTTCGACCTTTGACGGCATGAGCATTGCGCGCGCCGTGCTCGAATATGCCGCCGACAAAAAGCGCATCGGCGCAAAGACCCTTTTTGCCACGCACTATCATGAGCTTACGGAGCTTGAGGGGCAGATAGACGGCGTGAAGAACTACAATATAGCCGTCAAAAAGCGCGGCGACGACATAACCTTCCTGCGCCGTATAGTTCGCGGCGGAGCGGACGGAAGCTACGGAATTGAAGTCGCAAAGCTCGCAGGAGTTCCGAAGCCCGTTGTAGACAGAGCGAAAAAGGTTCTCAAGGAGATTGAAGAGAGCGGACTTGTGCTTGTGCGCGAGCGTGAGCCGAGCACCGCGGCCGAGCCGGAGGCCGGGCAGATATCGTTCGGTCAGAACAGCTCAAACGAGATAGTCGAAAAGCTGAAGGTGCTCGATGTCAACACCTTAACGCCGATAGAGGCGATGGGCGTGCTGTACGAGTTGACAAAGAGCGCAAAGGAAATATAACGGGAGGAAGCCATGCCGAAGATTAAAGTCCTGCCAAAAGAAATAGCGGAGCTCATAGCTGCGGGCGAAGTGGTCGAGAGACCCGCGTCCGTTATAAAGGAGCTTATGGAGAACGCGATCGACGCGGGCTCTTCTTCGGTCACGGTTGAAATAAAAAACGGCGGAATAACTTATATCCGCGTAACCGACAACGGCTGCGGAATAAGCCGCGAAGATATACGCAACGCGTTCATAAGTCACGCCACAAGTAAGATAAGCACGCGCGACGATTTGTACGCGATAGGTACTCTCGGATTCAGAGGCGAGGCACTCGCCTCCATAGCCGCCGTTTCAAATGTCGAGGTGCTCACAAGAACCACTGAAGAGGAGACGGGAACGCGCTACTGCATAAGCGCCGGAGAGGAGACGCTGGTTGATGATGCCGGCTGCCCGCTCGGGACAACGATAGTAGTCAGAGATCTTTTCTTCAACACTCCCGCAAGAATGAAGTTTCTCAAAAGGGATGTCTCCGAGGCCAATGCAGTCGCCGGTATAGTTGACAAGATTGCGCTTTCGAACCCCGATGTTTCGATAAGATTTATAAGAGAGGGCAAGAGCGCCCTGTTTACCTCCGGAAGCGGCGACCTCAAAACCGCAGCCTATGAGATTTTCGGCAAGGACTTTGCGGACGGACTTATTGAAGCGGATTACAGCTTCGAGTCCGTGAAGATAAGCGGGCTTGTTTCGAAGCCGACAAAATCGCGTCCGAACCGCAATATGCAGTTCTTTTTTGTCAATGGCAGACTTGTGAAGTCCGGCACGGCTTCGGCGGCTCTGAGTGAAGCATATAAAAATTCGATAATGGTCGGCAAGTTCCCGTACTGCGTGCTCAATATAACCACCGCACCGGGTCTTGTCGATGTGAACGTCCATCCCGCGAAAATCGAAGTGCGCTTTGCAAACGAGCGCACGGTATTCAGTGCGGTATATTATGCCGCCAAAAACGCGCTTGAGCATCGGGACGAAGCGCCGAAGGTGACTATTCCGAGAACGGCGCAGACGGAGCTCTTCGAGCCTGTGCGCCCGAAAACCGAGCAGATGAGATTGCCGGAAAAGCAGCCCGATTTCTGGAACAGGATGTCATCCTCCGAATACCGCTCGGCGCAGCAGCCGGAAAAACCGACATATCAGCAGCCCGTTGCGCGCGAGGATATAATTACAGTTGCAAGCCCGGATAAAAAGCCCGAAACCGCAGACTCCGAGCCCTCGACCATTCAGCATTTTCTTGACGCTCAAAGGGCAAAAAAAGAAGAGACCGCCGTCATCGAAGCGGATATACGGCCGGAGCTTTCGGAAAAAGCCGCAACGCTTCCCGACGAAAAGCCGGAAGAAACGGCTCGGGCTCTCGATACGGCTGTTGACGAGAAGCCCGCGGAGCTGCCCGTAACCGTTATCGGAGAGGCGTTCAAAACATACATTATTGTTCAACAAGGGGAGAGCATCTTTCTTGTTGACAAGCACGCGGCGCACGAAAGAATGCTGTTTAACGAGCTCGTCAAAAACGACAGCAAGCGTTCAACGCAGATGCTTTTGACCCCAATAACCGTGACACTCAGCAAAGAGGAATATTCTTCGGTGCTCGATAACCTTGATATGCTTATGCAGGCGGGGTTTGCGGTCGAGGATTTCGGATATTCCGTCGTGATAGTCCGCGAGTGTCCCATGGAGATATCGGCGGATGAGGTCGCCGATGTTGTCGCGGAGCTTGCGGGATATCTTGTTGAAAACAGACAGAAGCTCATATCCGAAAAGAAAGAGTGGCTTTTCAGTCTCATGGCGTGCAAGGCTGCGATAAAGGGCGGAATGTACACCACGGAATACGAACGCGAGCTTTTTATAAAGCGTCTTTTCGCAAGCCCGGAGATAAGATACTGCCCGCACGGCAGACCGGTCATGATCGAGATAACCAGGCGTGAATTGGAGAAGAATTTTGGACGGGTGTAAGAAGATTAAAATAGCTGCGGTAGTAGGTCCCACGGCGTCCGGCAAAACGAAGCTGGCGGTCGATATATGCCGCGCACTTTCCGGCGAGGCCGTTTCCTGCGATTCAATGCAGATATATAAATATATGGATATTGCGACTGCCAAGCCGACTGAGGAGGAGATGGGCGGTATACCGCATCATATGCTCAGTTTTCTTGAGCCGGGCGAGAAGTACAGTGTCGCAGCCTACTGCGAGCAGGCGGGCAGGTGTATAGAAGAAGTATCCGGCAGGGGAAAGCTTCCCGTTTTGGTCGGCGGAACAGGACTTTACTATTCATCCCTTGTTGACAATATAACCTTTGCCGAGGAGGACGACGGTATATATATCCGCAGCGAGCTTGAACGCCGCGCGGAAAGAGAGGGCATGGAAACGCTTCATAAGGAGCTTTCGGGCATTGACCCGGATACCGCGGCGCAGCTGCATCTCAATAACCGAGGACGTATCATAAGAGCCCTTGAGGTCTATTATAAAACCGGTGTCACAATGAGCGAACAGCAGCGCAGGTCGCGCCTTGCGGAGCCGAAATATGACTGCACGGCTATATGCCTCGATGTGCACGACAGGCAGTTTTTGTATGACCGTATCGACAGCAGAGTTGATATGATGATAGACAGCGGACTTATCGACGAGGCGAGACGCTTTCTTCCGGGCGAGCTCGGAAAGACGGCGGGTCAGGCGATAGGCTATAAAGAACTGCAGCCGTATTTTTCCGGAGAGATATCCTTAGGCGATGCAATAGACAATCTCAAGCGCTCCACGCGCCGATACGCCAAAAGACAGCTGACATGGTTTAAGCGCGACGGGCGTATAGAGCATTTATACATCGACGAAATGCCGTATGACGAGCTGCTGAAAAGAGCCGTTGAAATAATAGAGAGGGGGACTGCGGAATGAAAAAGGTAAAGGTAAACAAAAACGGCGTAAAAAAGATAATCGCGGCCGTTGCGGTGCTTTTGGCCGTTGCCGTGCTGTGCTACGAGATAAGCAATTTCAATTCTTCGAACGTGAAAACCCAGCCCGCCGCCGCCACGACATACCGCAACAGCATAACGGTAAAGATGTTTGCCGTGCGTGACGAGTCCCTGATAAACGGTTCGTCCTCACTCACTTATGTCCCGCTTTTGCAGGACGGCGAGCGCGTGGCGGGCGGTCAGGCTATTGCGGCACAGTTCGTAAAGGCCGATTCGGCTTCTGCATATGTTGACCTCGAGAGTCGTAAAAGCGAGCTTGCGAGGTACGAGAGCCTTAACAGCCAGCAGAATTTGAACGAGCTTGACATATCGAAGATAAATCTCCAGGCCGATTCGTATTTCTATGAGATGCTCGACGGTGTGCGTTCGGGCAAAATCTCCGGGCTTGAGAGCAGTGCGGAAAAATTCAGCGACAAGATGACCGCAAAGCAGATACTGATAAACGGAAATATCGATTTTTCAAAGAAGATAGCGTCGTTAAAGTCCGAAATAGCCTCTCTTACCGCAAAGGTCGGAAGTGTCGACTACCTCAAGGCAGACGATACGGGATATTATGTCTCGTCCGCCGACGGATATGAAAAATCTCAGCAGCGACAAGATAAAGGCGGCGCTGTCCGCCTCTCCCGCCGCAGTGCCCGCCAACACAAAGGGCAAGCTGATACACGGATATACATGGTACTTTGTCGGGATAGTCAATAAGTCCGACGCCACAAGATTAAACGATGGAGACAGCGTAACGCTCAGATGCGACAATATGTCGCGCGACAGCATAAATGCCTCTGTGTATTACAGAGGCCCGATAAACACCGACGAGACGGTTCTTATACTTTCTTCGAAGATAATGGATTCCGACATAGCGAGACTCCGAACGGAGGATGTCGAAATAGTGATAAACGAGACCGACGGAATAAGAGTAAACAAATCGGCTGTCAGAGTTATTAACGGAGTTCAGGGTGTATACGTGCTCACCGGCAATATCGTCCGATTCAAAAAGCTTGACATTATATATACGGGCGAGGACTATGTGATTTCCAAGATGATAAAAGAGGACGTATACGATGAAAATAAAGTGCCGTATCTGAAAATCTACGATGCGGTCATACTTGAGGGAAAGGATCTTAAAGATGGAAAACTTATCGGTTACTGATGCGCGTTTGAGACTCCTTGAGGATAATCTGAAAAGAGTTCGCGACGAGATAGCGGAGACCGCCGTCAAAAACGGCAGAGACCCGCAGGAAGTGAAGCTTATGGCGGTGACAAAGACAGTTTCCGTAGAGCTTATAAATCACGCGATAGCCTGCGGAGTCGACCTTATAGGAGAGAACAAGGTTCAGGAGGTGCTGTTAAAGCGCCCCGAGCTCAATCTCGAGCACTGCAAGCTTCATCTCATCGGTCATCTGCAGAGCAATAAGATAAAGAAAATAGTCGGACAGGTTGATATGATACAGAGCGTCGATTCATTTGAGACCGCCCGTCAGATAAGCCGCCGTTCGGAGGAGCAGGGGATAAAAACCGATATACTTCTCGAAGTCAATATAGGCGAGGACGAGAAAAAATTCGGCTATTCCGCCGACGAGGTCGCCGACCGGCTCGCCGAAATAGCCGAGCTTGAGCATATCAGGGTGCGCGGAATGATGACAGTTGCTCCGAATTTCAAAGATTCTGCAAAAAATCAGTGTGTTTTTGATAATATGCACAAACTGTTTATTGACATTGGTGCCAAAAAAATGGATAATATATATATGGACATATTGTCTATGGGTATGTCCGGCGATTTTAAAGAAGCGATAGCGGCGGGACGCTTGTGCGTGTGGGCTCGGCGATATTCGGAGACAGGCAATATTAAGTTTTTTTATAAATACGGGAGGAAAATATTATGAGTATCTTTGATAAGGTGAAAAATTTTATCGACAATTCCGATGAAGACACTATCGATGAAAATATCGAAAACGTCTATGACGATTCTGCCGATGACACATACGCATCCGACAGCACCGATTCCGCGAAGTCTTTCGGGGATTTCGGTGCAGCCTCAAGACCGTCTGCTGCGTCTTCGATGCCCAATATAGTCGACCTGCGCTCTTCCAGCCGCACTCCGGTCGTACTTAAGAAGCTTGACAGATATCTTGATGTTCAGAGCGTAGCCGATGTTCTCAACGAGAAGAGAATAGTTATCCTTAATCTTGAAACCTGCCCCGCAGACGATTCGAGACGTATTATCGACTTCCTTTCCGGTGTCGCATATGCAAATTCCGGCGATATCAAGAAGGTTGCCGGCAAGGCTTATATTATTACTCCCGACAGCGTACCGCTTTCAGGTGACGTGCTCGAGGATATCGAGAGCATGAGCGAAGGATATTTCGATTGATGTTTATTTCCCAGTTAAGAGGTGTAGATAATGCTTAAACCCGAACAGCTCAAATCTCATCGTTTTATTTCCGCCGGACGCGGGACTTACGAGGCAGAAGATGTTGATTCGTTCTTACGCGAGGTATCCGCATCTTATGAAAAGATGTTTAAGGAAAACGGGGATCTCGTTAAAAAAATGAGCCTTCTTGCAGAGAGAGTTTCTCAGTATAAGAAGGATGAGGACAATATCAGGCGTGCTTTGCTTACCGCAGAGCGCATGGCGGACAAAATTCAGCGCGAGGCTCAGCAGAGCGCGCAGGAGCAGCTCGATTCCGCCGAAAAGAGAGCGCAGGAGCTTGTTTCTTCGGCGCAGAACAGAGCCGATGTCCTTGAAACAGCGGCTTCGGTAAAGGCGTCGCAGCTCACGGAAGAGTCAAACCGAAACGCAACCGAGCGCATAACCTCCGCAGAGCGCACCGCCTCCGCCATGATAAGCAATGCGGAAGCAAAGGCTAACGAGATAATCGAGAGCGCAAAGAAAAATGCACAGCTTGAGCTTGACAGAATAAATGCCGCTATACGCGTAAATTCGGCGGCGCTCGAGAAGCTTGAAACCGAAGTTGCGGTATTCCGCAATTCCGTGCTCGACGCTTACCGTAAGCATATAGATATCATATCTTCGCTTCCTGAGCAGCAGGATGTGCCTGTTATCCCGACTGTAAATACGGACGAGTATATTTCGGACAGCCCCATATCCGTCGAGGATGAGACAAACAACGTCGATATCGTTGAAGAAGTCGAAGAAGCAGAAGTGACAGAAGAGCCCGCAGAGACCGAAACCGCGGAAAACGACGGCGATTCGGTTGAAGACGCCGAACCGCAGGACGCTGTTGCAGCGTTTGAGGACGAGCCCGAATTCAGCGAAGAGAATGCGGCTCCCGATGAAATTGTAGCCAACGATATACTCATGCAGTCGCAAGATTCGGAGAGCGATACATACGATCCCATGGCCGCGGCGGAGGAGACTGTCTCCGATTCCGACGAGACGGAGGACGGCGACGATTCCGCAAACGGCTTTGTGATAAACTTCGGCGTTATAGAGCATCATATCACGCCCGACGAGTTTGAGGATGACGACGACGCGGAGGACGACACCGACGAAGTTCTTGCCAATGTCGATAATTTTTTAGACGGCGACGATGATGACGATAATGACGACGATGATGATGACGACGATCATCCCCGCCATTCTCGCTTCAGAGGTTTCTTTAAAAAATAAGTTTTTGAGGTTTTTATGATTCAAGCAATAACCCTTCTGGTGATTGCCGCGCTTGTGGCTATCGACCAGGTTATAAAAGTTGCTGTTGTCAACCGCTTTGCGGCGGGCGACAGCATGGATATTCTTTTCGGTCTTATCCGCATCCGCTATGTCGAGAACACCGGTGCGGCGTTCAGCTCCATGCAGAATCAGACGGTTTTTCTGACGATTTTTACGGCGGTTGTTATAGTCATGTTTATTTTCCTGCTCATGACGAAGAAAATTAAGCCCGGTTTTATTTACTGGTGTGTGGCGGTTATTATAGCCGGCGGTGCGGGTAACTTTGTTGACCGCGTTGCAAGGGGATTTGTTGTCGACTATATCGAGCCCACCTTTGTCAATTTTGCGGTTTTCAATTTTGCCGATTGCTGTGTTACCGTCGGCGCCGCTCTGCTTATAGTGAAAACGGTATATGACTTGATAAAAGAAAACAAGAAATATCTGTCGGACGACGACAAGAAAGCCGAAGACGGCGGAGATGAGAAAAATGTCTGAGCCCTTGCCCGGAGGTTATTCGCTGAGCTTTTCGGTCGATTCCGAAACGGCGGATCAGCGTATTGACCGCACGGTAGCGGATGCTTTCCCGGAGCTCTCGCGTTCCCGTATTCAGCATATGGCGGAAAACGGCTGTATAACGGTCAACGGAAAGACTGTCGGCAAGAGCTTCAAGCCGAAGGTCGACGATGAGGTGGCTGTCTATATCGAACCCGCTCAGGACGATACGGCGCAGCCGGAAAATATTCCGCTCGATATACGGTATGAGGATGACTGTATGCTCGTTGTCAACAAGCCCAAGGGCATGGTGGTTCACCCTGCGCCGGGAAACAGGAGCGGAACGCTTGTCAACGCGCTGCTGTATCACTGCGGCAGCAGCCTTTCGGGAATCAACGGAGTTTTGCGCCCCGGCATAGTTCACAGGATAGATAAGGATACGAGCGGATTGCTGCTGGTTGCGAAAAACGATATGGCGCACGCCTCGCTTGCGCATCAGATTAAAGAACACAGCCTGACCCGCGAATATGCGGCGGTGGTTTACGGTAAACTGCGCGAGCCCGAGGGGATAATAGACGCTCCGATAGGCAGAAATCCCAATGACAGAAAGAAAATGACCGTTACGGATAAAAATTCCCGACCTGCGGTCACTCATTATTACACAGTAGAAGAATATGAAAAATTTACTTTTGTCCGCCTGCGGCTCGAAACAGGCCGAACTCACCAGATAAGAGTTCATATGGCGTATATCGGTCATCCGGTGGCGGGCGATGCGGTATACGGCCCGCAGAAGAATGTGATAACAGAGCTCGGCGGCCAGTGCCTGCACGCAAGGCTTTTGGGCTTTGACCATCCGGTAACAGGGGAGAGGATAGAGCTTTCCTCCGAGTTGCCCGAATATTTTGAAAAATTTTTAAGAAAAATCAGAAAGTGATAAATATGAAGACAGACTTTTCCGATTGGCTGATAATTTCCGATGTTGACGGCACTCTGAACACCAAGCTCAGAACATTGCCGGAGCGGAATCTGAAGGCTATTACGCATTTTGTCAAAGACCTCGGCGGTCATTTTACTCTTGCCTCGGGAAGAAATATATCTTCGCTCAGAAAGCATTATGAGCGCCTGCCGATAAAATCCACGCCTGCGGTTATCTTAAACGGTGCCGGAATTTACGATTATGAGCATGAGAGGATGCTTTCATTTCATGCTATAGACGAGCGCGGCATAGATATAGTAAAGCGCGTGAACGAAAACTTTCCGCATATACAGATAGAAATTTGCACGGACAAAGAGATATTTATTCTCAATCCCGGCGTTTTCAGCGGTGCGATGTCGCTTGCGGATCGCATACCGCATCAGAATTTCAAAAAGTTTGATGATGTCCCGAAGAAGAATTGGGGCAAGGTTATATTTATGGGACTTCCGCCCATAGTCTCGCGTATGGTGAAGTATCTTAACTCCACAGACAGCGACGGTGTCACGTATATGTCGTCCTCGGTAGCGAGCTACGAGATGCTGCTCGAGGGAACCAACAAAGGCACATCGGCGCTTGAAATAGCCGATATGCTCGGTGTTCCGCATGAGCACACCGGAGCAATAGGCGACTATTTTAACGACTTTGATATGATAAAGAGTGTCGGTGTTCCGGCGGTCTGCGGTCAAGCGCCGCAGGAGATGAAGGATGCAGCAACATTTGTTGCGTGTCACTGTAATAAGGGCGCCGTTGCCGATTTTCTCGAATATATTGAAAAAGATTGCCAATAAATACATTATTACAGGAGGTGGCTGTTGTGGACACAATTGTCAGCAAACAGTTGAAGATCAAAGCTTGTAAGGTGAGAATGGGTGCAATTGAAGGCGTTTATAATGCAAAGTCCGGTCATCCGGGCGGCTCGCTTTCAATCGCCGATATCCTGACTTACCTCTACTTCCATCGGCTCAACATCGACCCGAAGAATCCGCAGTGGGAAGACAGGGACAGGCTCGTCATGTCGAAAGGTCATGCCGCGCCCGCCTATTATTCCGTGCTTGCGCACAGAGGATATTTCCCCGTCGAGGAGCTCAAAACACTCAGAAAGAGCGATTCGAGACTTCAGGGTCACCCGAACATGAGAACCGTTCCCGGCGTCGATGCCAGCACCGGTTCGCTCGGTCAGGGAATCTCCGTAGCCGTCGGTATGGCTCTCGGTGCAAAGCTTTCGGGCAAGAGCTTCAGAGTTTATACCATTCTCGGCGACGGCGAGATTCAGGAGGGTCAGGTCTGGGAGGCGGCAATGTATGCCTGCGCTAAGGGTCTCGACAATCTTGTTGCGGTTGTTGATAACAACAATCTTCAGATAGACGGAACGATCGCAGAGGTCAATTCGCCTTATCCGATAGCCGAGAAATTCAAGGCTTTCGGCTGGAATGTTCTTGAGATATATGCGGACAGCTTCGATGAGATGGACGCGGCTTTCAATGCGGCTATAGAGTTCAAGGGTAAGCCCACTGCAATAATCGCCAAGAGTGTCAAGGGCAAGGGCGTTTCCTTCATGGAAAATCAGTGCTCATGGCACGGTAAGGCTCCCAACGAGGAGCAGTACAAAGAGGCTATGGAGGAGCTCAACGCTACTCTCACAAGCCTCGAAGCCAACTAATTTCAGTGAAAGGAATGTCGTGCTATGGCAGAAATTATAAAAGCGGCAACGCGTGACGGTTACGGCAAGGCGCTCGTAGAGCTCGGAGCCATAAATGATAAGCTCGTCGTTCTTGATGCAGACCTTGCAGAGGCGACTAAGACAGCAATGTTCAAAAAGGCATATCCGGACAGATTCTTTGATACTGGCATTGCCGAGTGCAACATGATAGGTGTTGCCGGCGGACTTTCGACCATCGGATACACTGTATTTGCCAGCTCGTTTGCAATGTTCGCCGCAGGCCGTGCTTTTGAGCAGATAAGAAACACTGTGGGCTATCCCCATCTTAACGTCAAAATCGGTGCTACCCATGCGGGTATATCCGTCGGTGAGGACGGCGCGAGCCATCAGTGCTGCGAGGATATAGCTCTCATGCGTACCATCCCCGGTATGGTTATAATCAATCCCGCCGATGATGTTGAGGCGAGAGCGGCTGTTTTCGCCGCTGCGGAGTATGACGGCCCCGTCTACCTTCGCTTCGGTCGTCTTGCAGTGCCGAGATTCAACGATCCCGACAACTACAAGTTTGAAATCGGCAAGTCGGTTCAGCTCGCAGACGGTAAGGATGTGACTATAATCGCTACGGGTCTTATGGTCAACGAGGCTCTTATGGCAAGAGATATGCTTGAAAATGAAGGCATATCCGCAAGAGTTATCAATATGCACACCATAAAGCCGATTGACAGGCAGGCAATTATCGACGCCGCAAGAGACACGGGAGCCATCGTTACCGCAGAGGAGCATTCCGTTATCGGCGGACTCGGCGGAGCCGTCAGCGAGGTTA
>OHNK01001198.1_pt1 | contig 12125 bp, 8 predicted proteins | sample 1569551 | NCBI WGS metagenome assembly OHNK01 (sample SAMEA3879518, study PRJEB24766) | human gut metagenome | biome: human-associated habitat; feature: feces | place: USA | collected 1985/1987 | reverse complement strand
GCAAATTCAAGCACTTTCATACCCGGAAAACCCGAATCCCTCAACAGCTTATGCACGTCCTCCGTCAAAAATCCCAAATCCTCCGCTATAATCGGCAAATCGCCCAATTCATTTTTAACGGCATTGAACAATTCAATTCCCGGACCTTTCAGCCACTGACCGTTTTCGGCGGTTTTATCACCGTAAGGAATCGAATAATACCCCTCAAATCCTCTGAAATGGTCGATACGTACAACATCATACAATGACGTTGCACTCTTTATTCTGTCTATCCACCAATTAAAGCCGCATTCTCTGTGCCTGTCCCAATTATACAGCGGATTTCCCCAAAGCTGACCTGTCGGAGAAAATGCATCCGGCGGACAACCTGCAACAGCTTTCGGCACAAGATTTTCGTCAAGTTCAAATAAATCGGGATATACCCACACTTCCGCACTGTCAAGTGCAACGTAAATCGGGATATCTCCGATAATAGAGATCCCTTTTCCATTGGCATAGGCCTTGAGTGCCTGCCACTGTTTTGCAAATAAATACTGTAAAAACTGCCAGAAGCAGATTTCATCGGACAACTCATGTCTGCAGCGTCTGATTGCTTCAGGCTCCCGCAGCTTTAAAGGTGCGTCCCATTCCAGGAAGCTTGCGCCGCCCTGACTGTCCTTGATCGCCATAAACAACGCATAATCAGAAAGCCACCAGTCATTTTCCTCACAGAATGCAATAAATTCAGCATTCTCTGCGATATGGCTGTTGTGGTATGCCTTGCGCAGCAGGGGAAAACGTCCCTGATACATTTTTTCATAATCCACATAGGACTTGCTGCCGCCCCAGTCTGTATTCTCACATTCCTCTTCTGTCAGCCATCCATTTTCGATCAGCTCTTCAAGATCGATCAGGTAGGGATTGCCCGCAAAGGTAGAAAATGCCTGATAGGGGGAATCCCCATATCCAGTGGGTCCCAAGGGCAGGATCTGCCACAGCTTCTGTCCCGCTTCCTTCAGAAAATCCACAAAAGCATAGGCTTCTTTGGAAAAGGTTCCGATGCCGAATCGGGATGGCAGGCTGGTAACCGGTAATAAAACACCGCTTCTTCTCATTCTTTTTTCCTCTCATCCTTTGAACGATATGTTTTGTCACGCCATGCAGGGCGAAAGATCAGAACCCCCGTGCAAGCACAGTCGTTCTTCTGACTTTTCGCCCTTTTCATCATTTGAAATCTCCGATTTCTCATGTCTGACAGGTCAAGAGGTCTTTCCCCCACCCAGGAGCAGGCTCCTGGGTGCTTAGACCTTTTTCCCCGGGTATCCTTATTTTAATTTCCAAATATCGCGGTTGTATTCTGCGATAGTACGATCGGAAGAGAAGAATCCGGCTTTGGCGATATTTACCACCATCATACGTTTCCACTTTTCCTGATCCTCGTAGTCTGCAAACATACGGTCTTTGGTTGCAATATAGTCTTCCAGATCCAGCAGGGTCATGAACCAGTCCTTATTCAACAGCTCGTTGTAGAGGCGCTCCAGATTCTCCTTATGACCAACTGCCAGCGCCTGATCGCTTACGATGAAGTCCACTGCTGCTTTGATCACAGGGCTCTTCTCATAGAAGCTTCTGGACACGTAGTCTGCCTTTGCATAGTGATCGATAACCTGCTCGCTGTTTTCGCCGAAGATATAGATGTTGTCATCACCAACAAGGTCGTGGATTTCAACGTTTGCACCGTCAGCTGTGCCCAGTGTCACCGCACCGTTTAACATCATCTTCATGTTGCCGGTACCGGATGCTTCCTTGGAAGCCAGAGAGATCTGCTCGGAAATATCGCAGGCAGGGATCAGCTTCTCTGCATAGCTTACGTTATAGTTTTCTACCATAACAACCTTCATGTAGTCCTTTACATCCGGATCGTTATTGATGATCTGCTGCAGGACTAAGAGCAGATGGATGATATCCCGTGCAATGACATAAGCCGGAGCTGCCTTCGCGCCGAAAATAAAGGTCAGCGGACGGGCAGGCTTTTTACCGCCTTTGATCTCCAGATATTTGTGGATGATATACAGTGCGTTCATCTGCTGTCTCTTGTACTCATGCAGACGTTTGATCTGAATATCGAAAATGGAGTCGGGATTTAATTCCTCGCCTTCGTGCTCTTTGATATGAGCAACAAGTGCTTCTTTCTTCTCTCTTTTGATCTTTACCAGATCGTTTAAGAATTCCTCGTCATCCTTAAATGCAAGCAGCTTTTCCAGCTCCATCGCATCCTTCTGATAGCCGGTTCCGATCTTTTCGGTAATCAGGGCAGCCAGCTCACGGTTGCAGGAAAGCAGCCATCTGCGGAAGGTAATGCCGTTTGTCTTATTATTGAACTTTTCAGGATAAATCTCATAAAATGCATGCAGCTCGGTATCCTTTAAGATCTCGGTGTGGATCGCAGCAACGCCGTTTACGGAGAAGCCGTAGTGGATATCCATGTGAGCCATGTGCACGCGGTTCTGATCGTCGATGATCTGCACCTTCGGATCGCTGTATTTTGCAGCAACACGGGCGGACAGCTCCTTGATGATCGGAACGAGCTGAGGAACCACCTTTTCCAGATAGGACAGCGGCCATTTTTCCAGAGCCTCTGCCAGGATGGTGTGGTTGGTGTATGCGCAGGTCTTGCTGACAACCTCGATTGCCTCGTCCATTGTAAACGCTTTATCGTTTACCAGGATACGGATCAGCTCCGGAATAATCATGGACGGATGGGTATCGTTGATCTGGATGACTGCATAATCGTACATCTTTCTCAGATCGTACTGCTTTTCCTTCATCTCCATCAGGATCAGCTGTGCAGCGTTGCTGACCATGAAATACTGCTGATAAATACGAAGCAGGTTGCCGGCTTCATCGGAATCATCGGGATATAAGAACAGGGTCAGGTTCTTTTCGATGGCTTCCTTATCAAATGTGATACCTTCTTTTACGATGCTTTCATCTACGCTCTCGATGTCGAACAGGCGCAGCTTATTGACACCATTGTTGTAGCCGACTACGTCAATATCATACAGACGGGAGGTTACCTTTCTGTCACCGAAAAAGACATCAAAGGAAACATCGGTTTTATTCAGCCAGGAATCCTTCTCGATCCAGTCGTTCTTTTCTGTGGTCTGAAGGCGATCCTTAAATACCTGCTTAAACAGACCGAAGTGATAGTTTAAGCCGATGCCTTCGCCGGGAAGACCCAGGGTTGCAATGGAATCCATAAAGCAGGCAGCCAGACGTCCCAGACCGCCGTTACCAAGAGACGGTTCCGGCTCAATCTCTTCGATTCTGGACAGCTCCTTGCCCTTGCTCTTTAATACACTTTCTACTTTTTCATAGATTCCCAAATTGATCAGATTGTTGGACAAAAGCTTACCGATCAGGAACTCGGCAGAAATATAGTAGATTTTCTTGTCACCGTCGTTGGGTACGGTTGCCTCTTCCAGTCCCTTTACCAGATACAGCAGTGCAACATAAACCTGCTCATCGCTTGCATCCTCCAGCTTTTTGCCGAAGAGCTTCTCAGACAGAGCTTCCAGCTCCCTGTCAATTCTCTGTTCCAGAATTTCTCTCCGGATCGTTTCTTCCTGTCTCATTCTTTCCTCCGTTTCTGCCGCCTGGCGGCAACTTTTGATTCATGACAATAGAATGCTCACAGAGCGTGCATTCTATTGTTTACTCTACAATGTCCTGGTAGCGCATCCGCACCAGTTCATATCCTAGCACTACGTTTCTTCCCTCTTCCAGATGCAGCAGGCGGTCAACCTCTTCCACCGCAGCAGCCGACACGCCATAAAAATCCTGACGCACCGTATTCATCTGCTTGCCCGCATAGCTCATGAGCGGGATTCCGTCAAAGCCGCAAACCGGATGGAACACATCCAGCTCCATCAATGCCCGCATCGCGCCGATGGCCATCAGATCCGATGCACAAACAAACACATCCATTCTGTCTGCATAAGAGAAGGTCAGCTCCCTCGCTTTTTTCTCACTGAAATCTCCGTATTCGATGGTCAATTCCAGCGCAAGCTCCTCTGCCAGCTTCTTCATCCCTGCAATCCGTTCTCCGGTTACAAAGGACTTTTTATCCCCTGCGATATAAAGGACCTTTGTACAGCTTTCATTGCCGAGGATCGTCTTTTTTGCAATTTCGTACTGGGCATTTTTCTGGTCAATCCAGACCGAAGACGTATTCCTGTCATGATAGGGTGCGTCAACCAGCACGATTTTAAACGCACCAGACGCAATCAGCTCTCTTAGAAATTCATCTTCCTCATTCATCCCATATGCGATAATTCCTTCGACGCTCTGAGCTTTTAAATAGCTGGTCAGCTCATCCAGTCCCATATCCGCTACCATGGAAAAAAACAGCGTTACCACATCAAGCTTTAATTCCTTTGCCCGGTGGATCGCGCCGGAAAGATACTGCAGGTTGATCTCATCCACGCAGCCAACTGTTTCCTCCAGCTTTAACAACAGGGCAACCCGCCCAAACTGTTTGGAGGAAAGTGCTGCTGCAACCGCATTGGGCGTATAGTTCAACGCTTCGATCGCCGCATTTACCTTGTCTTTCGTGCTTTCACTGACGCCTTCATAGCCGTTTAACACCTTCGACACCGTGGAGATCGCCACGCCTGCCTGTCTCGCCACATCTTTTATGGATGCCAAGCTTTCTCCTCCTCTCTGTTGGAAAACGTTTTCTAAATACATCCCTATCATAGATCAGAAAACGTTTTCCGTCAATATCAATATTTTAAGAATCATGTCAATTTTTTGTAAAAAAAGGCGGCAGGAGCTTTCGCTCCTGCACTCCTCGAGCGGGCATGTCCTGTGTTGTATCTTCCTCCTTGTTCTCTTTTCGTGCATCCTTATGCCTTATGGAACAGTCCGCCGTATGCCTGGCTGTAAGCTGCGACAAGTTCTTTTGCAAGAGAGTAGGAATTGATCAGCGGATGCAGCATCAGCGCCTGGACCGCTTTTTCCTCGGACTGTTCCTGTACCGCCTCTACGGTTTCCTTTTCGTACATCTTAATCAGACGCATCAGCAGATAGCAATGCTCCGGAACTTCCTCCACCCTCACCGGATGAATCCCGGTTTCATCCACATGACAGGTAATTTCCACCACATCACGATCCTCAAGACCGGGGATGCTTCCCTGATTTTCTACGGAAAGCACCAGATCGCGTCCGTCCTTGCTCTGCAGCCCCTCGATGCAGTCAAGCATAACGCCTGCATATCCCATGCCATCAGGCACTTCCAGCTGCCCTTTTTCCAGAAGCGGGCGCTTTGCAAGACCGGATTCGATACTCATGTAGGAATTCTCACGAACCTGCATATAGTACAGGAAAATCTGCAGTGCGCCTTCGGGATCGGCGTCCATATCCATCGCCTTTAACTCTTCCATCATCTGCTTGTTGACCTGCTCGATCGTCTGACCTCTGGTCGCGCCGGATTTTAAGATATTGGCGAGCGCTTTTTCCCGATGATAATAGTAGTAGAGATATTCGTTCGGCAAAAATCCGATCATCCGCAACAAATCGGGATCGAACATGGAAAATTCCTGAATGCTCTTTAAAAATGCGTCGTCCGCAAGGAGCCTGGGCAGAATCTCCTCGTCCTTGATCTTCACGCTGCGAATCCAGGAAAGATGATTTAATCCGAAGAATTCCACATACAGGTCTTTTTCATCCACGCCGAGCTTTGCTGCCATACGGAATTTTGTGCTGCTGGGCGCATCGCAGATGCCGATCACCTTTTCATAGCCTGCGCTCTTTAACGCCTGTGTCACCAGACCGGACGGGTTCGTGAAATTGAAAATCCATGCGTTCGGTGCAATTTCATTAATCAGCCTGCAGTACTCCAGCAAAATCGGAATCGTGCGCACTGCCATCGAAAATCCACCGACACCGGTCGTTTCCTGTCCGATTACGCCTGCGTTTAATGCGATTGTTTCATCCATAACACGGGAATGGTCGCCGCCGACGCGCAGCGTTGTTACCACATAATCCGCGTCCTGCAATACCTTACGCACATCCGCAGATTCCGTTACAATCAGATCCTTGTGATTTCTGTTTACCACATGGCGGCACAGCTTTGTGATGATCTGCTGTTTCTCCTGATTGATGTCATAGAGCGCTACCTCGTCAATATGAAGTGCCTTGTATCTTGCCAGCAGGCCATTGATAAAAATGACGGTTCTGACGCCTGCTCCCCCGATGACTGCGATTTTCATTTTGTTTCCTCTCCTTTCTTTTTTCCCATAAATTCCTTCAGTCCCTCTTTGTCCGGAAATCCGGTGTTGCCGCCGTACGCTGTCACGTTTAACGCGCCGCAGGCATTGCCGCAGGCCAGACATTCTTCCAGACCTTTTCCGGTCAGAAATCCGTATACGAAGCCCGCATTAAACGAATCCCCTGCGCCAGTCGTATCCACAGCCTTTACCCGGTACGCCGGGAGAAAGACCTCTTTTCCGTTTTCGATTGCAAGAGAACCGCTGTTGCCAAGCTTGATGACCACCCTGTCACAATCCTTCGCAAACTCCCGTGCCGCTTCCTGTGCGGTCTTCGTCCTGCCATAGTGAATCGCTTCCGTCTCGTTCATGAACAGCACGTCGATATACGGAAACAGCTCCTTGATCTGAGGATTCCATTCCCCGGTTGAATCCCAGCCCAGATCGAACGAGACAGTCGCTTCTGTCTCTGCTTTGACGCGTTTTAACAAAGAAAGATACGCCGCGTGGTTTTTGCTTCCCTCATAGCCTGTCATATGAATATGCGAAGCGTTTTTCACGCCCTCGATATCCACCTTGTCGATGGAAATTCCCGCGTTCGTGCCGCGATACGTCAAAAACGACCGATCCTTTTCATTGGTAAAACTGATCGAAATACCGGTTTTTTCCGTCCTGCTCGTCCCAAGCAGACTGTCGTCGATATTTTTTGCGGCAAATTCTTTGCGGATCAACTCCCCGTAGCAATCGTCCCCGACCTCTCCCTGAAATACCGGATGCAGACCGAGCTTTCCAATGCCAAGCGCAAACAGCGCCGCGCCGCCGCCTACATAGGTATCCATAACCGGCACTTCATCCTCCTGCCCGGGCTTTGGCAGACTGGAAACGCCCGGAACAACAAGGTCTATATTTACATCGCCGTAAACATAGACGTCCCATTTTTTCCCTTCATAGTCCCCTCCATCTCTATTTTTCATTCTTTTTCAGCATACCATAAAGCACCGGGAAAATCAAAAGCATCTCAGGGCAGACAATCCCTTGACTTTTCCAAAAATTCTCTATACGCTAAGGAAAAGAGATCAGAGTTCCATTGTATTGAAATGGGCTATCGAAGCATTTACAGGGAGGTTTTATAAAAAAGAATATGGTACAGAATCCTTATCAGAACGCGCTTTTGCCGGCTCCGGTCGGCGGCGGTTATTCCGACCCGGACTACTGGATCTGGTGCGGCTCCGTCGTACAGGGGGAAGACGGAGCCTATCACATGTTTGCGTCCCGTTGGCCGAAAGATCTCGGCTTTGGTGCAAACTGGCTGTTTAACTGCGAAATCGTCCGGGCTTCCAGCAAAAATCCGGAAGGTCCCTATACCTTTCAGGAGGTCGTGCTCGGACGCCGGGGACGCACTTTTTTTGACGGCATGAACGTGCACAATCCGTACATCCGCAAATGGAACCATACCTACTACCTTTATTATATGGGAACGACCTTCGGCGGTCCGATTCCCGGTCCCGGTGACGAGGTGGACAGCTCGCGTTTTACCGAGGTCTGGAACCGCAAACGGATCGGTCTTGCAACCGCACCGTCTGTTTTTGGTCCATGGACGCGGTGCGATGAGCCGCTGATTTCTCCCAGAGACTGCTCCCACTGGGATTGCACGGCGACGACCAATCCGGCAGTCGCAATCCAGCCCGACGGAACGACCTACATGCTCTACAAATCGCGTTCCTTCGCAGACGGTCCGTTAAAAATCGGTGTCGCAAAAGCGCCCCGCCCGGATGGTCCGTTTGAACGGATTTTGGACGACCCGATTTTTAATTTCGAGGACCCGAACATCCATCTGGAAGATCCGTACCTGTGGTACGAGGACGGAAAATTCCGCCTGCTGATCAAAGACGACTTCAAAAACGGAGGTCCCGGCATCAGCGGCATCTGGGGTGCAGGCCTGTACGCTGAAAGCGCCGACTGCATTCACTGGGAATTCGCCGAAAATCCTGTCGTTTACTCCCGCCACGTTATCTGGTCCGATGGCAGGCAGACCGATCAGGCAAACTGCGAACGCCCTTACTTTTTGCTTGATGAAAATAACCATCCCACGCATCTGTTTCTGGCAACCGGGGAAGGTCCTGCGCCCTACCAGTTCTCCAGAACCTGGAACATGGTGATTCCGCTGCGCTAAGCGCCGAGCTGATACGCTTCCGCATCTGTCTTGGAAGCGTCTGACTGCAACTATACATTTTGGAGAGGAACGTATGACAACCGATCAGAATTATCAACAAATTTACCGCGTCGGCGGCATGCTGGACGCAGGCTTTGTAGGACAGATCACCTACACCATCAGTCTCGATCAGGTCTATGACGAGCTGGACATTCATTTTAGCTTTGACAAGCGGCTCTACAGTGAAAGCGACGTTACGCCTGAGCTCATTGACAGACTTCAGACGCTCTGCACTGCAAAATATGACGCCCCAACCTATCCCGTCGAGGAGTTCAGGCAGACCATTCTGCACGAAATGAAAACAGAAATTCACACAATGGCGGAATTAAACGACAATTTCATCGGCTGCATCCACCGCCAGCTGACGGACCGCCACATGTTATACACAAAAGAATTCACAAGCGACGGCTGTCTGGCACAGGACACCTTTTCCGGCGTTTTAAAAGTGACCGTCCTTGTTTTCAACGTGCTGCTGGACAACACGCAGTACACGCTGACCGTTTCCGGACATCCGGTCGGACAGGGTGTAATCGCACCGAACTTTAATCTAATGGATACGGTAAAGACTGCAGCGGGAAATACGGGGGCTTCGAATGATGCCGGGAGCGCTGACAACTCGTGCGAAGCTGAGAGTGTTCCTGCCTCCGCTGTTGCCACGGCTGGCAGTTCGGGCGTCTCCGGCGCTGGCTCTGCTGCCACGGCTGGCGATTCGAGCACCACTGGCAGTTCTTCTGCTGGTAATACCGTCACTGCATCCACCCGCTTCAAACGCCTTGAGCTGCACAACCACACGGTCGAATCCGACGGCAGCTTAACCTGTCAGGAGCTGACGGAATATCTGGCAGCCGACCATGTCGATGCGTTCGCCATCACCGACCACAACACCACCTCCGGTCAGAAAAAGATCGAACAGCTGCTGGAAGAAAAGCATTATCCGATCAGCCTGATCCGCGGCATGGAATATACGACTTATTTCGGGCATATCCTCTGCTTAAACCTCGCAAAATATGTTCCCTGGAACTCGATCGACCAGCACCGTCCCGAGCTGTTGTTCGAAGCTGCCCGCGAAAAAGGCGCGCTCGTCGGCATCGCGCATCCGTTTTCCTATGGCGATCCTTTTGCTCGCGGCTGCCGCTTTGAAATGACCATCTCGGACTACTCAAAGGTTGACTTTATCGAGATTTTCAACAATCCGGAACCGCTCCACGAAGTAAATGAACGCGGCACGAATCTCTGGATGTCCCTGATTTTTTCAGGCTATCAAATTACCGCGACCAGCGGCATGGACTTACACAACCGTGCGAAGCTGGCAGGCTGCTATGCAACCTACATCGAAGGCAAAAGCGGCGGCAACATCGCTTCCGAGCTCGATACCGCCATTCACACGCACCGCACCTGGGTTTCCAAAGGCGCTCTGCTGCTGACGGAGGTTCTCCCGGAAACAAACGAACTGCTCCTGACGTTTACAGATGCTCATAAGCCCGGATTTGCTGTTCCAAAAACAGCTCAGGTCGTTTTAAAAGGAAAAGACAAAACATTCACAACGAGCGTTTCGCTCGACAAACCGGTACGCGTTTCCCTCAACCAGCTCTCCGGAACCGATCCGATCATTCCGCTGCTGTATGAAGCTGCCTCGGATTCCTGCGTCAACGCTGCCGCAGCTTCGACATCCTGCAGCAATACTGCGGATGCCAGCTCTGCTGCCGGGCAGCTGAAAGAAATCGACGCGCTTCCTGCAATCGAAGGACTGCTCTGCGTCAGCCCGGTTCTTTACAGGGATTGAGGTTCTTTGGAAAACAGCTTTTAAAACGCTGCTTTACGCTGCGACAGCGACATTTCAAAAACGCCCGCTTATTCTGTGAAAAACACAGCGTAAGCGGGCGCTCTCTATTTTCGTCTGATTTTCACCGGATCGGACGGTTTTAGGATCTGACATTTCGCCCCTCATTGCGCAGGTATGCAACGTATTGGCGGTCATGTATTTGAGCCATCGCTTTCCTGCAGGCGCTGTCAATTACGAATTCCGTTCCAGAATTCTTTTATAGCTTCGATACATCAGATAAACCCCTGCCGTACAGTCCAAAACAAGCATCACAATCCCAAAGCCTAACGAAATCAGGCAGCAGATTCCGGAAAGCATAAATGCGAACGCGCACTTTTGATACAGCATCCCCATTTCCAGATTGTAAGCCGTGACATCTTTTACCTTCGATTTTAACGTTTTATCTCCGCTCCAGAAAGTGATGGGCTCTTTGCTGTTTTTTTCAAAGATCCCGATAATCAAAAACGGAACCGCGCATAAAAGACACGATATCAGTCCGACGATTTTTTCTGCCATAATAATGCCTCCGATTATTTTGCATTTCTATCAAATTTTACTGCGCCCGGCTCTGCAAAATCCTTTTATCTTTTCCTCTCATTTCTATTTCTACGCACGCTTTTTGCGCATAACGAGTTTATGTCAAGTGCTACGCACGGAGCAATCCGGTATCAAAGGGGTCAAAATACCTTTTGACCTCAACATCTTATAATACTATAGATGGAAGGAAAGGTCAAAAATTCATTGAAATTACCCTTACCATCCAGTATAATAATAGATTGCACGGTAACTGCGCGCTATTCGCTCAGTTCCATTATTTACGAAAAAAACGATGTGACTGCCTTCTGAAAAACAGGAGCGAAACTGCAGTTGCGAAAGGATGAAAATAAAGATGGAAAATAAAAAAGAAACTCTTACCGCTGCTGAAGAACAGAAACGCCAGCAGCCCCACCGCCAGCAAAAACAGGATATGGAACTTTAACCCATCAGGCGCTTGCCATTTTCCCCGTGAGAATGACAGGCGCTTTTCTTATTTTCAGGAGGATTTGCCTATTGAACGTATTTGAAGCCGTGAAGCAGTCTGTTACCACCCGGCAGGCCGCCGAGCATTACGGTGTCCGGGTGGGAAGAAACGGGATGTGCGTCTGTCCCTTCCATGACGATAAAAACCCCAGCATGAAGGTTGACCGGCGCTTCCATTGTTTCGGCTGTCAGGCAGACGGGGATGTGATTGACTTTGTTTCCCGTCTGGAAAACGTCAGCCCCAAGGAAGCCGCCCTCATGCTGGCGCAGGACTTCTCCGTCCCCTATGAGGACAGGGAGCCACCCGGCAGGAGCCGCCGTCCCAAGCCCCGGCAGGAAAGCCCGGAGCAGCAATTCAAGCGCATGGAACGCCACTGTTTCCGGGTACTGTCCGACTATTATCATCTTCTGCGCCGCTGGGAGAAAGATCTTGCCCCGCAAACGCCGGAGGATGACCTGCATCCTCTCTTTGTGGAAGCCCTGCAAAGGAAATCCTACACAGAGTATCTGTTGGATAGTTTTCTGGACGGATCGCCGGAAGAACGCCGGGAGATTGTAGCACAGCAAGGAAAAGAGGTGATGAAACTTGAGCAGCGAATTGCAGAATGGACAGCAGCCGGAACTCTGCACCGTGGAACAGGTCAGAAGCAGCCTGGAACAGACCGAGAAAGGTAAGGTATCCAATGCCGCCGCCAACTATAAACGGGTGTTTCAGCTTGACCCTCTGCTGAAAGGAGCTATCCGAAAAAATCTGCTGACAGAACGAGTGGATATTGTGAAGCCCCTCGGCTGGTATCGTGACAGCCCGACATTGACGGATGTG
>OHNK01001192.1_pt1 | contig 12181 bp, 9 predicted proteins | sample 1569551 | NCBI WGS metagenome assembly OHNK01 (sample SAMEA3879518, study PRJEB24766) | human gut metagenome | biome: human-associated habitat; feature: feces | place: USA | collected 1985/1987 | reverse complement strand
TGATAACGGCCGACATATTTTTCATATTCTTCTTCTGTAATCCCATATTCTTCCAACATGCTGTCATTATATTTTGTAAATGATTTTATCTGTGCGAATAAACGGTCAAATGTCTGAAACATCTTGGCAAATACTCTCTTCTCATTCAATGACATATGTGCAACATCATCCGGTGTTTCTGCTGACACACGTAAAGCTGCCAATGATTTTTTGAATGCCGGTTCTACTTTATCCCATTCTGCCAGGATCGCTCCTTCCGTGCTTCCGGCAGAGTATAATTTCACTGCATTATCCACGCTTTCTTTGAACAATTTCGGTGCCTGAAATGTCACAATCTGTCCATATGTTTTATTCTTATCAAAAATACGATTCGTTCTTGAAAAAGCCTGAATCAGATCATGTGGACCCATCGGCTGTCTGTCTATGAAAATTGTGGATAGACACGGAGCATCAAAACCAGTCAACAGTCGGTCAACCACGATCACCAGATCCAATTGCTCGTTTCTACTTTTGAACTTTGTGTCTTTTCGTGCAAGCCGTTTATTTAAATTGCTATTATATCCCTGAATCTGCGAAAAATCATATTTAGTACCAAACATTTGATTGTAATTATCCAATGACTGCTGCATCTTTTGCTGATTCACATGTGAACCTTCCTCATTTTCTGTCACAGAGTATGTAATTGCAAATTTGGGGAAATCCGGAAGTACCTGCTTTATCTTTTCATCAATTTCCAAAGAAGTCTCACCTTTTTTTACTCTTGTAAGCAAATCATAATATTTCTGGGCCATCTGAATCGAACTTGTCGTCAGAATTCCTTCATACGTCTGTCCTTTACCATTCTGAAATCCCAATTTATGATAAGATTTATTTAAAATGATATCCAATACTCTTAGCATATGAGTCTCATTATCATACACGTTGACATTCGTCTCCTCTTCCACATTCTTTGGTCCATTATGCTCTACCTGGAACCCAAGTACTGCATTATCATGAATTGCATTCTGAATCGTATATTTGTGAAGTCGTTTACCATATAATTCTTCTGTAGTACGTGGAAGATCACCTAACTGAGGATACGGATTTTCCCCAAATCTAGGTGTGCCGGTGAATCCGTACCACAGTGATCTGCCAAAAAATCTTTCCAATTCTCTCTTGGTTTTTGGCGTAACTGCTCTGTGACATTCATCTACAACAAATGCAATTTTAAGATTTTTTATTTTGCTATACTCCGAAGTTCCTTCTTGCAGTCTTTTACTGATCAATATCTGCATTTTCTGGATCGTCGTTACAATAACCTGCCTGTCATCTGATTTCAACTTTTTCTTAAGGTCATTTACGTTATCCGTCTCATCAACATCTACCAGATCATTGTTCGCATATGCCTGAAATGCCATCGTTGTCTGCGTATCCAGATCTTTTCTGTCAATCAGAAAAATTGCCTTATCAATCGCCGGAATATCCATTAACAGATTTCTCGTAGCCTTGTAAGATGTCAATGTCTTTCCTGAGCCTGTTGTATGCCAGACATACCCGGATTTACCAGTTTTAGAAGCCTCTCGTATAGACTCAATTGCGTGAATCTGATATGGTCGAAGCAATATTAATCTCTTTGCATCCTCATCCAGTACTGTATATCTTGCGATCATTTCATGTGCTTCTGGAATTCGAAGTACACTTTTAGCAAAATCAAGATAATTTGTTACTGCATTATTATCCCTGTCTACCCATCCACTCATAAACTTAGGATTTAATTCTGTATCATTTGCTGCCGCAAAATATTTGGTATCTTCCCCGTTACTAACTACAAACATCTGTACTGCAGAAAATATTCCCGTAAACTTACCTTCTCCAATATATTTCTTTATCTGATGGAATCCATCCATATACGAATGTTGTCTGTTTTTCAATTCGATGTGAATCATTGGAAGGCCATTAATCATCAAGGTTACGTCAAACCGTCTATCTCTTGCCGGTAATGTATCATCTTCCTCATTTTTTAACGCACTATACTGATTAATCACTTCATACACACTGCTGCCGCCTGCGATATGTTCATGATTCATAACCACAAGATGCAACCTTTCTGTATCTCTTTGTACATGAACCTGTACTTTTCCATTCTCACCAACTAACCACTCGCCAGCTTTGTAGAAAGAAGAAAACTGCAACTGATTCTTCACCTGTTCAAACTCTGCATCCGACAAAGCTTCTCCATTCAGGCGATCTTTATTATTCTGTTCCAAAATATACTTGAAATTTTTCCAAAGATCGTCCTCCGTCTTTAAATCTTCCCGGTAAGTCCACTGAGACTCTCCATAAATCAATTGCTCTATTAACTTTTTTTCGATTATTTTCTCCAATTCTGGCATTTTCGTTCTCCTTTTACGTTTATCAGAGTTTTTTTGTTTGGTTAAACATATATATATGGTAAAAATACTTCTGCTGGTGAAGAGTGATGAGGTTGTCAAGGGCTTCAAAAAACTCTGCTATTTTTGCTTGTTCAATCTGCGAAACCGGCATAACAATCTCACTTCGCAATATATTATCATTATATAAATGCTTGACTGTAGATCCTTCTATCAGCCACTTTATTACTTGATAAGATGTCTTGAGAAACTTTTTATTAATGCTTCCATCTGTCTTAAGCCATACAACATTTGAATCCTGAAAATACTCATCTTTCCCTATATATTCAGCAGTTCTTCCAATGCTTCCAACTACTGAAATCAGGGTATCTCCTACTTCTGGATAAGGATATAATCTACGAAATTCTTCATACATTTCTCTCGAAATATATGAATCAGGTTCTAAGCCAATAGTTCCATTCTTAAAAAAAGGAATATCCCCCTGTTCAGATGTTTGTTCTTTAAAAATTCGTTTGCACGTCTGAACTGTTCCAAGTTCTCCCAACTTACGCTGTTCCCAAGCGAAAATGACTTCCGTATGCAAGCCAACATGACTTACGCTGGTGAAGAGTGATGAGGTGGTCGAGGTTGCTAAAATACCATCCAATTCGCTGTTGTTCCTCTTTTGTAGGAAACCAATTTTCTAACTTTACCAGCTTATTTACCGCTAATCCTGGCTGTGCAGATTGGTCTGAATACTGTCCTAAATTCATTGTATCCAACATGTAATATAAGAACATGGTATCATTATTTTCATCAGCTTTTACGACTACCGCATGTTCAGTAAAATAAGCCTTTCCAACAGAATAATTCATATTTCCGCATAAAGCTCCCTGCCGACCAATTAACGCATATTCGCCATCATGATTGTATGTCGAAGTATACCCTCTTAAACCATTCCCACCATAGACTGGATAATCACCTGTTATATCTATCTCATCTGCCTTCAAAGAGGTTCCACTTTTGAATTCTTGAGCAACATCTCCCAACTTACGCTGTTCCCAATCATATGGATCATATTCTTTCTCTCACCATCATCAAAGTGTAACCAAGTAGATTTTGACCTTGCCATTTCGTCCAATCAAGCCGGTCTGGGTCATGCATTGATAAACCAATCCCCCATATTCGATCTTTCACTGCACACTCTGCCAGAATTGCTTTTCCCGTTTTTTTCAATTTTTCCCGCAATTCAGAATTTTGTGAGAACTTCGCCAAGAGTCCCTCATAAACAATAATCTGTCGAACACCATTCCACATATTATCGTCATATCCAGTCACATTCCTTCCTAAATCCTTGATTTTTGCACAGTCCTCCGTAGCAAGAATCTGCTTTGCAACCTTATCATCATTAAAGCATACTGCCTTACTGTACATCATATACTGTTCCATTGAAGAATACCCAATACCATTAATAGAAAACGTAGATGGATACCAGTTACTCAGGTATCCATTTTCTTCGTTTTCGTTATGAAAACAAACTATTGCCATTATACCACCCCAACTTTTTTCACTGCCAAATCAAGCTCCAGGTCATGAAGTCCTGTATAAGCTTTTTTCAAAAAGGAAACCGGAATTTTTCTAACTACCTCCGCACTCGGTAAGTTATAATACCACTGATAATAGGCATAGAATTCCCCAATCCAAAATGGCATGAATCCTTCCATCGCATTGCCATCTCTCAAATGATAGTTTTCTGTCTTATTAAAATAATTCCAAAGTTCCTTTGCATCCATCGTATTGACATAAGCTTGGGCTTCATCAATACTTTTTCTTGTTTTGCTTGCCATATAAGTATTGATAAATTCCTTCGTATCCTTATCAGGATACATCTGTGCAACAAAATCAAAGAGCTTTCCTTGATTTTCTACCACATCATTTAAATACTCCTCTGCATATGCCCGCATTATCATCACCTCAAAATAAAGTACTGAATACTTTTGTAACCTTATTTGCATCAGAGTCAACAAGATCACGCATATTTTTTCTAGCCATCACGTCTCTCTGATTATATCTATCATTAAACTCAGCATATGGAACAATACGCAAGTCATCGCTCTTCTCCGTCAGATTCGCATACGCTTTTTCTGATTTGATGCAATACTGGATTCCCAAACCACCCAGTGAAAGAAGTTCTTCAAGAATATCGATATCAATATTATCCCGAACAAACTCCTTCGCAATATAAAAATAAGATGCATTTGCTCTCCACCCTCGAATAACGTCATATTCGTTTGTATCTACTCCATATTTTTCAATAAACTTTGCTGCAAGCATGCGATATCGTTTAGAATCCGCTGCATCCCTATGCTTCATCAATTCAGCAAGCCATGAAAGTACATCCTTCTGCTGAAAATCTAAAATTTTTAATCCATCTGTTTCAAGTTCATACTTGTGAACCCAGCCATTTATTTCATTTGGGCGGCAAACCGCCCACTCCTTAGCAAGTTCAATACTTTCCGTGAGATAAAAACCTTTTCCATAATCGTGTTTTTCATCCCCACCACCGTATTTCGGCACAACAACCCGATCCGGAGTCCCGTGATAAAGAATTATTTTTCCCATTTTCTACGTTCCTCCCTTATACAAACATCTTTTCAAGCATAAATTTCTTGATATTTTGGAGATTTTCTAACTCTCGCTGATGAAGGGTGATAAGGTGGTCGAGCTGTGTCAAATACTCGCCAATTCGATACTGTTCTTGTAAGCAGGGCAGTCTAAACTCAATGCTCATTAGGGTTTCTGCATTCAACTTTGCTCGACCGCCACCTACCAAAAGTGATTCAATATCTGATTGACTTATGGCAAAGGCAAGAAAACTATTATCGGCAATTCCCGCCTTTCCTTGAAGGACGTGAGCGTGATTATTGACCCAAATACGCCCGTTTACGCATTTTACAGGGTAGTTTTTTAAGTCATTCGCTCCATCTTCAGCAACAAGGACAAATTCTCCATCGTGTGTAAATCCCTCCACATAATCCTGAATTCCGTTTGCACCATAATACGGCGTTGTTCCGTGAACTCGAAGATTTGCTGCAACAGGGATACGCAGATTATCAAAGCGGTCAGCAACATCTTGAACCTTACGCTGTTCCCAATCATCAGTAAATCCTGAAAATCGAATTTCTGGAACTTTTTCCCCATTTTGCGGAAACATTTTTTGAAGCATATATTTTTTCAGTCTTTTTGTTTCATCACACTTTCGCTGGTGAAGAGTGATGAGGGTGTCGAGGCCATCTAAAAATGACGCAATCTTCTCTTGTTCTTCTAATGATGGCATATATAACTGACATTCACATAACTTGTCATAATAGAAGTATAAGCGAACACTTCCCTCTTGAAGTTTATCAATCCATCGTGGAAATTCATCAGACTTGAACCAATGCCAAAGGAACCTATCGTTCACATGATTATCTGTTTGAAAAACTTCATAAAGTGAGCTAACTATCACATTTTCCACGCCTTTATAGTATCCGATAGATCCTACATTGATTCTTGCTGGATTATAGGCAAATGAATTTGGTTGAACAATATTATACGCTTTTCTGTCCGTATCTTTCATATATCCAAAATTGTCATGTGCATCACGCTGACGAATAAATCCATACTCATTTGTAATAGCATACGGTTCTAAATCTAAATCTTCCTTGTTCCGTTTTCCAGCATTCCATGTGAAATCCGCAAACTTACGCTGTTCCCAATCATCCTGATATCCTTTAAATCTAATTATAGGTTTTGCCATATCCATTACCTCTCCATCCTTCCAATCAGCTCATTTAATGAAGACATAATAGCCTCATCTGATGATGTCAGCTCTTTTAAAAGTGATACAAATTCTCCATGCACCTGTTTCAGCTCATCATCCGTTTTTTCCATATCTTTTAAAAGTGCATCAAGATCGATTTCTTCTTCTTTCTCAAAATTATCAACATATCGCGGGATATTCAGATTGAAATCATTTTTTTCGATCTCATCAAAGCTTGCTAAAACTGCTTCTCCTTCTACAGTTTCTCTCTTGCTGTACAATGCAAGCACTTCATCAATATGGGCATCCGTCATCTCGTTTTGTTTTTTGCCTTTATTAAATTTCTTAGAGGCATCAATAAACAGTACATCCCGTCCATCTCTGTGTTTCTTTAACACAATAATACAAGTCGGAATGGACGTATTATAAAATAAGTTTGCCGGAAGACCGATTACCGCGTAAATATTGCCGGAGCGCAACAATTTCTCTCTGATTTTTCCCTCTGCTGCTCCTCTGAAAAGGACGCCATGCGGAAGCACAATTGCCATTGTCCCACTGCTTTTCAGATGATACAATCCATGCAGTAAAAAAGCATAATCTGCTTTTGATTTTGGTGCCAGTACACCATAATCACTGAAACGCTCATCCTGTAAAAATCCTGCCGCCGCGCTCCATTTTGCAGAATATGGCGGATTCATAAGAACCATATCAAAATCCGTTTCTTCTCCAGTCGGCCAGTCTCCATCCAGTGTATCACCGTTTCTAAGCTTTTGGTTCTCCGCTGCAATTCCATGTAAAAACATGTTCATTCTTGCCAAATTATATGTCGATGTATTCAATTCCTGTCCGTAATACTTAATATACTTTGGCTTAGCCGCATACTTTTTTGCATTTAATAGGAGCGATCCTGATCCCATACACGGATCATACACAGACAGTCCAATCTTATCTTCCTGTCCCGAAATAGCGATTCGTGTCAGGATTTTCGATACAGCTTGGGGCGTATAGAATTCTCCTGCTTTCTTTCCAGTTTCAGATGCAAACTGCCCAATCAGATATTCATATGCATTCCCAAGTATTTCTGCATCTGAATTCAGTAAATCGGCTTTATCAATTTCTTTTATAAGACTGGCAACTGTATCGCTCTGTTTCTGATCTCCTGTACCCAATCGATTGGAATATAAATCAATATCAGCAAACAAATCAGCAAAAATAGGAGCACTCTGCTCAATGTTGTTGAAGCCTTTTTGCAACTGCTCCCGGTTAAAAGAATTATTTCTTGCTTCCTCCGCAAAATGCGTATATGTAAGTTCTGGTTCCATCACATAATGGCATTCTTCTGCAAGCTGTTTTTTTAATACTTCTGAACTTTCTTCGTCATTCAGTGCCTCTTTGTATGCCTCTACTGCATCCTTCAGTGTAGATGGTTTTTCATCGTAAAGCAGATCATATGCCTTGATCAGGAAGGAATCAGAAAGGTATTTATAAAACACGATCCCCAGCAGATAATCTTTATACTCATTTGCGTCCATTTTTGAACGTAAGATGTCTGCCCCACTCCATAATACACTAATCAGATCTTTACTATTTTCAATTTCTGTCATTTTCTTTCCCTCACATTCGTTTTATCTCTCAAGCATTTTACTTTTTATGATGCCAGAGTCGAAAGAGCTCACATGAGCTTCCTCATAGATAAGTGAAAGTCTTTTGATCCGACATCTTTTTATCATTGTAGCACATTCCCTGTTCCTTGTCAGGAAACAAAAATGCAGTGCTGTATAACACACTGCATTTTTGCTTTCCAAAATACATTTTTACTTTTCCACGATCACCGGTGCAGACAAAATGCCGACCTTCTGCAGCACATATTCCTCCGACCAGCCATCATCCTGTGTGCGCCAGCTGCCGGGATTCAGGAATCTGTCATCTTCTCCAACCATATGGACTGCGCCAAAGGTATTGACGCGGTTTCCAAACAGCACCAGATCAATCGAATCAGCCTGTCCAACTTCCAGATCATAGGGTGCAAATGTCGTTTCACCCAACCGTTTTCCATTTTTTTCTATTGCAACGAGTGCGCCGCGATAATGAGGAATATGTACAACAGCGCCATTTGCTCCGATCGATACCGGCAGATGATAGGTAATATTTCCACCATAAAAAGGAAGTCCCTGGGGTACGATATTCCCAAAGCTCAACGCTCTGACAGGTGCTGTCACAACACCGACTCTGCCTTCGATACGCACGCCAAAATCACCCAGCAGATAGCACCATTCCAGACCGATTCTGTGCGTGAAAGGAACTGTCGCTTCCACTATATTTGTGCCTTTCTGAAGTATGCCGATTTCAATCGTCCCGATGCAGTGATCCGTATACCAGCCGGACACCTTTTCGTTCACTGTTTTCCCATTCAGTTTTACAGATGCATGCTCCGCTTCCTCCAGTGCCAAACGTACCGGTACTTCCACTTCACTCTCTACCGTAAAGCGAAGGGTCGCAAAATGTTCCGTCTTTTCCTCCGGCAATACCCATGGCTGGGCAACTTCTCCGCCGCGCGCCGGGAAACCGAGCTGACTGCGCAGGACATTGTCTGCCCGCAGCAGCTCCTGTGCAGGCTGATATGCTCCGCCGTCCATACAAAATTCCGCACGATCCAAAAGAAGAACGTTCGGCTCACTTAAAGTAACAGCAACACGATTCGGAAGGGCTTTCGGCGCTGCGCCGGACGCAAGGAGCTGTTCCCGGAGGGCTGCAGCTAAAGCAGAATCGCCGCATGCTGCGCAGCTTTCTGCCGTGCTGGATGCGCCAGATACCGCCTGCATCGCGCCAGGCACGCCAGTTGCTTGTGTTGCATCGTTCGCATCAGCCGCCTGCACGCTGCCGCTCGTCTCGCCCACCGGCATCAGCTTTAACAGCAAGCTGCTCTGATTATAAAAGATATGATTTACAACCGTCTGCGCCCCTCTTTTTGCTGTCTTCACATCCCGGATTCTTCCGGTCATGGTATCGTATTCTTTCACCGTGAACCTGCCGTTTAACACGATGTTCACAGGATCCTTTTTCACAAAATCCGGATTTCCCGCAGGCTCTCCCACTGCAATAAACAGCCAGCTGCAGTCCTGATCTATGCGCAGCTGATAGATGTAATGGTTTGTCAGGCTTCCCATCTCATTTTCCAGGCGCAGTGTGCGATACGGCTCAACCGCTTCCAAAAGCGCCGCTTTTTCAAAGACGATCTGTCTGGAAAGCGCTGCAAGCTCTGCACCATCGTTACCGGGCACTGCATCGGTCATAGTCGGTGCTTCTCCCATCAGGATCAGCTTACCGCCCGCTCTTGCAAAGGTTTTCAAACGTTCTATTGTCGTACTGCGCAGCGTTTCACAGCCGGGAATGATAACAGCATCATAGGACATTGCACCGACCTTCAGCGGGTTTCCTGCTTCCGTACACAAATCAGGCAGAAGCGATTCATCCAGAAAGTCAAAGTCACAGCTGCCAAACAACAGCCAGCGGGTCACATTCTGGAACCGTTCCTCCATCTGCTCCCGGATCGATCCGGTCTGGGACTCCGGTCCCCAGTGAAGCCAGTAGCTTTCGATTGGATGGATGACGCCGACACGCACAGCTGCCTTCCCACGTGTCATGGCTGTGTTTACTCTTGCAAAATGATCTTCAACTGTTTTATATTCCTTACACCACGGCGACTGATAATTGATGCTCGCCGGATAATCACGCTTTGCCTCCCCCTTCATAGAAACCCAGGACAGATGCGGCACACGCAGTGTAATGCCCAGCGCCGCCTGCCAGTCTCCCTGCAGCTTATGGCGTCTGAAATCAAAGCTCCAGCTCGTTACACCATAAAGCTCGCTCATTACGCCTTCACGCCCAAACTGATGAGATGCAGACTGTGCCTGCTTTGCCGTCGTGTATTCATGGTTGTCACACAGCATGTCGATACCGGGCAGTTCAAAGCTTCTGTACGCACGCATCGCCTCGCCCAGTGCTGCAGTCTGACTGCGCAGTGTGGGCTCTTCCATCATATGTCCGGTCAGCGCGATATTGTGCTTTTTGCACCATGCTCCCACATTGTCTGCAAACGCGCGGGTAAAACGCTCCGTCACATGATCATGATAATGATACCGGATCGTGGAAACGCTTCTGTCTGCTTTTTCCCAAATCAGCTCAGGGAGCTTTTCCAGAATATCCTCCTGATACATTTCCTGATAGGTCTGAGCAAAATCCTCTGTCCATGGCAGGATCACATCCCGTTTTTCCTGCGGAAACTGCAAAAGTGTTTTATGAGAGAACTGTGGCTCATCCGTAAAGATCGTCGGCACAGTTTTTCCAAACTTGTCCCCGATCTCCTTTGCATAAGCCTCGTGGGTGATTTCCAGGAAACGATCCATTGCCGCTTTGTCCAGCGTATTTACATAGGTCTGATGGTTGTACCAGGTGCTCGGCAGCGGGCGTTCCAGATAAGCGTACCAGCAGGTTCCCCGGGGCTGCATCCCTTCCTCCAGTTTTTTACCGGAAACCAGATAACCCTTTTCGTCCAGAACGACATCGTAAACCTCAAGCAGCCTGCCATTTAAGGTTCTTGCTGCTCTCGCACTGGAATCTGTCTGCATCTGTGCCTCTTCCCCTGCTTCATAAGGCTTGTTTGTAAACAGAAGATACTGCGCACGGTATTTTTCCTCCTTCGTCACAAGACCTCCCGCAAATCCGGATGGCCAACGATCCTCATCATACAAATAAACCTGTAGGTTTTCCTGCTTTGCTTTTGCCAGACAGCCTTTGATCCGATCCATAAATTCCTCGCTTAAATACGGTGTTTCCAGACCGGTACGCGGATGCAGATGTGCACCGCCAAAGCCCATCGACTTTAAGACCTCCATCTGTCTGTCGAGCTCTTTTTGCTCCAGCCTCGTATTCCACGCCCAAAAGGGAGCTCCCCTATACTCCGCTGTGGGCTGCTTAAACAAGCTGTCTTCCAGTTTCTCTGCCTGATTCTTTTTGTACAGCATTTAACCGCTCCTCCTCTTATGTTTTCCCCTTTATCTTTATCGCTTATTTCTGCTGCATTTTTCTGATCGCTTCCAAAATGGCAGCATACGCTGCTTCAGGACTGCCGCAGGAAGAAACTGCGCATTCCATTGGACATAATCCGGTATTTTGACGATTTCGGATGTTCTCTGTCAGTTCGTCTGCTTCTGCAGGTATGTTGTATTCCGCAAAAAGCTCTTTCGCACCCCTGCTCATCACAGGTGCATACACCCCGGCTGCTCCAAGCTTCACATATAAAAATGCCGCCGCGCGTCCGACGATTTTATCCGCCGCGTAAAATCCGCTCAAATCCTTCCCCTCCCGGATGCGTGTCAGCAGCGGACGCAGACCTGCTTCCTTACTCGTCAAAAGCTCGTCGTCCCTGCACCAGACACAGGTATAATTTCCCTGTGCAAAAGTTTCCTTTGCTTTCTTCATTGCCTGATTCATCTCTGCTGTTCCTCCCCTGCCTCTTTGCTCAAGAGGCATACCATTTCGATATGTGCGTCATTGTTCAAACTCAAGCTCATATCTTCCGCAATGATTGGAGCTTGAGCTGATTTTCCGTATCCTCGATTTTATCATACATCTTGTAAAGCCGGTCATCAAGGTCTGCTTAGCGTTTCATGTAGTGCTTATCATCCGGGTCGAGGGAATCAATCTCCTCCATCAGTCGTGCCTTTACGGAATAACTCTGCCGAAGCTGCTTTTCATGCGCCGCGATCTCCTGCTCAATGGCAGAGGTATCCACCTTCATGCTGATCTTTTCCCGCATCATGGCGGCGAACTTCGGATTGCTTACCAGCTTTACGATAACCTCTACAACAGTGCTGTCCGGCAGCTCTTCATTTTTTCTCAGGGTGCTGCGGTAAAGCGCACTGGTGTACTGGGTACCACGATCGGAGTGAAGCACTGCACCTCGAATAAGCGTTACAGCGGCTTTTGAAAAATCTGTATTGATTTTTCTGCGCGAGGTGATATAATCGGT
>OHNK01001191.1_pt1 | contig 12182 bp, 7 predicted proteins | sample 1569551 | NCBI WGS metagenome assembly OHNK01 (sample SAMEA3879518, study PRJEB24766) | human gut metagenome | biome: human-associated habitat; feature: feces | place: USA | collected 1985/1987 | reverse complement strand
AGCAGATTTTTTCCGCTGACAGAAACAGGGGAAGAAAGTCCTGCCATTGCAAGGATCGTAGGATAGATGTCTACAAGGTCAGCCGGGGCTTCTACGCTGATGTTGTGAGGAAGGCTGCGTCCCTGGGGAGGCATAATCAGAAGTGGTACATGGGCGCTGCCTTCAAAGAACAGATTCTTCTGGGACATATGGTGGTCTCCCAGCATCTCGCCGTGGTCTGCAGTAAAGATGACCCAGGTGTTTTTGAACAGGTCATTTTCTCTCAGACAGCCAAAGATACGTCCCAGTGCATAGTCGACCTGTGTGATGCAGGCATAGTAGGCGCGTTTGGAAGCAGCGCGCTGCGCTTTGCCGAGCAGATGCAGGTTCGTGTTTTCGTAAGAGCCTGCAAGGAAGCCCTGGGGGGTCTCTTCAACGGTTCTGGACCAGTCGCCTGTAACCGCGTCCGGCATCGGGATGTTGTCATACAGCTCCCAGAAGTCACGGCAGGGATCAAAGGGCGGATGGGGCTTGGTAAAGCTTGTCCATAAAAAGAACGGACGCGTCGTATCACGGGTCTCCAGAAAATCAATCGCTTCCTCCGCGATCCAGCTGGTAATGCTGTCCTTGACCTCTACCGTGGAGATCACAGGCTCTACCTCACACTCGCCGACACCGTGAGCCTTGGGATGTGCAAGAACCTGCTTCTTGTCATATTCGCGCATGTAGTCAAGGGGCAGCTTCATATGCTCGAAACCATAGTGGGCGCGGGCGGGCTCAAAGTGCATTTTACCCTTTGCACAGGTCTGATAGCCAGCGTCTGTCAAAACGGCGGGAAGGGTAGAGCGTTCCTCGGTACAGGCACGCATAAAGGTCTCATGTGTTTCATTGGAAATAACACCGCTTTCGTAACCCTGACGTCCGGTCATGATGGTTGTACGGGACGGAACGCAGATTGGGCAGCTGGCATAGCAGTTTTTGTAGCTGATGCCCATTGCCGCCATATAGTTCAGATGCGGTGTAAAGATACTCTGATTCCCCCATGCGTTCAGAGTGTCGAAACGCTGCTGATCCGTTGTGATCAGCAAAATATTATCCTTTGCCATAATATAAGATAACCTCCTCCGGATGGCAATATTGAGGCAGAGCATGTCAGGATTCTGCCGAAGAACGGACAAAACCGTTGCCATTATGCACAGTATAAGCCATATAAAAGTATGGTGTCTATCCTAAAAAAGTGAGATGGCGCATTTCAAAACACACCCTTTTTTATGCGTAACCACAGTGAAGCAGCAGAACAAAAAACAGGGAGACATACAAAATGCACAAAAAGGAGCGCCGCTTTTGTATATTGAAGATAATATTTTTATACTGGTATATAACATATTTTAGGTTGTGCGGACAGATTTGCTAATATATAATAAATACATCAGTTCGGAACATAAGAATGTATACCGAATGACGGACGGAACGATTGAATCGGCCCAAAACGATTCAAATTGTTCAAAAATATTCCTGAGAGGGAATTAAAAGTGCAAAAGTGCACAAAAGGAGGAATGTATGAAAAAGAAGAACGTAAACAAGCTTCTTGCGCTGGGCCTCGTTTCTGCTATGACAGCTGGTATGCTGGCAGGCTGCGGAAACACAGCATCCACAACAACAGACAAGGGTGCTGCTGACACAACCGTTACAGAAGCTACGGATGACAAAACTTCCACCGATACTGCGAAGGCAGACAATGGTGAAGTGCCTACTCTGATCTGGTGGAGCATCGGCGGAACACCTCCCGATGATTTCGATAAGACCATCGCAGAGATCAGCGACTATACAGAAGAGAAGATCGGCGTAAGACTCGATGTTAAGATCGCAAGCTGGGCTGACTGGGGAACCAAGATGAACAACATCGTTAACACCGGTGAGTATTTCGACCTGATGTTTGTAAATAATACAAACTACAGCAAGTTCGTTAACCTGAACGCACTTGCTGATATCACAGATCTGGTACAGTCTGAGACACCTGAGCTGTATGATTTCATTCCCGAAGACCTGTGGAAAGGCGCTACCATCAAAGAGAAGGTATACGCAGTTCCTACCTACAAGGATTCTTCTCTGACTCAGTTCTGGATGCTGGATGACTCTATTGTACAGAAGTACAACATTGATATGGACAGCATTAAGGACTTTGCAACTCTGGATCCCATCATCCACACCATCAAAGAGGGTGAAGGCAAGTCTGTATATCCGATCCATCTGTCTCAGGGAGCTACCTTTAACGGCTTCTTCAACGGCTATGACGGACTGGCAGCAGGCGTTACTGTCATGGGCGTTAAGTATGACGATGAGAGCCGTAAGGTTGTAAACCTGCTGGAGCAGGATGATGTAAAAGAAAACCTGAACTACCTGCACAAATGGTATGTAGATGGCATCATCAATCCCGATGCTAACGTTGTAACAGATGCCGGCAAGGGCGCTATCTTCAGCACAGGTCAGGGCTGGCCTGCAGCAGCAGAGTCCTGGGCATTTGGTCAGGGTATTGAGAAGTATGATGTAACAAAGGTATTCGGACCTCTGTATACTACCGAGACAATCCAGGGTTCCATGAATGCAGTTTCTGCTAACTCCAATTACAAGGCAGAAGCACTGAAGGTTCTGCAGCTGATGAACACCGATGCGAAGTTCCGTAATATGTGTGCATTCGGTACCGAAGGCAACTTCATGAAGTATGAAGAAGACGGCACTGTTACAAAGCTTCGTGATGACTGGGTATGGCCTACTTATACACAGGGTACCTTCTTCATCCTGGCTACACAGTCTGATGGCGATCCGGACGCTTGGAAGCAGGTACAGGAGCAGAATGAAGCTGCAACCTCTTCTACATGCCTGGGCTTCGTATTCGATCCCGAACCGGTTCAGAACGAAATCGCAAATGTAAACACTGCTTGGGAGAAATACAATAACGACCTGTTAACAGGTGCGATTGATCCTGAGACAACTGTTCCTACAATCATTGATGAACTGAATGCAGCTGGTCTGCAGACTGTTATCGATGAGGCTCAGAAACAGCTGGATGCTTTCTTTGCTGAATAATGATTCTGTCATTATAAAAAGACCCTCCGGGTTTCCCGGGGGGTCTTTTCCATAGGGAAACAGCGTTCCTCACAGAATGTATTCAAAACGTTAGGTGAGCGATATATAACCTTATACAGCTTTTACACTCCAATGCAGGCAGGGTTGGGTGGCCTCGGATAGAACTGTGTAAAAAGTGCACAAAAAAATAAAAAGAAATTGTACACCTGAACTGGATTTTTTATACCAATATATAATAAATTTTAGGTTGTAGAGTCAAAATAACTAAGTTATAATGGCAATATAGTTTCCAAGTAAAGGAATTTACGTGAGGAATCTGCGAAGAAGGAGGAAAACGGAAAATGAGTAACGAAAAGACTGGCCGCAGAGGCAAGAAACGCATCTGGGGTAAAGACGACACAGAGCTGTCGTTATTGGCACTGCCGACTACTATCTGGTATTTGTTGTTCTGCTTTTTGCCGATGTTCGGTATCATCATCGCATTTAAGAACTACAAGGTATACGGTGGATTTTTAACAAGCTTTATTAAAAGTGAATGGGTGGGATTTAACAACTTTAAATTCCTGTTTTCCTCAAAGGATATCTGGCTGATCCTGCGTAATACGTTGGGATATAATGTCATCTTCATTATCCTTGGCATTGTGGCACCGGTTGCTGCAGCAATCGCAGTTGAACAGCTCCACAGCAAGAAACTAGCAAAAGCGTATCAGACTGCGATGTTCATGCCTTACTTCCTGTCCTGGGTCGTTGTAAGCGCACTGGTTTGGGCATTTTTGTCTTATGACAAGGGTCTGATCAACGGTATGCTGGAGTCCTGGGGGATGGATCGCCAGCAGTGGTATATGAAGCCTGCTATGTGGCCTCCGTTCCTGGTATTTATGAACCTGTGGAAGGGTCTTGGCTACGGAATGGTCGTTTATCTGGCAACCATCACCGGTATTGATAAGACCTATTATGAAGCAGCCGGTATCGACGGTGCTACGATCTGGCAGCAGATCCGCTACATCACTCTGCCTCTGATGAAGACCGTTATCATCATGATGTTTATCATGGCAGTAGGACGTATTTTCTACTCCGACTTCGGTCTGTTCTATCAGGTGCCCAGAGATTCCAATACGCTGTACAATTATGTATATACTCTGGATGTATATGTTTACAAACAGTTGAAAACTTCGACCACCGGTATGGCGTCCGCTGCGGCCTTTGTACAGTCTGTTGCCGGATGTATTACGATTCTGACGGCGAATGCGATCGTTCGTAAGATTGACCGTGAGAGCGCAATGATTTAAGGGAGAAGAACAATGGAAACAACGAAAAAAATTAAAAGAGTAAACAAAGACGAGCCTACCGGGTTCGACCGGTTCAACCGGGTATCCAAAGGCGCTAACGCTGTACTGAATATCATTTTCATTATTATGTCGCTGCTGTGCGTAATACCGATCCTGCTGGTTGTTGCAATTTCTTTTTCTGCTGAGGATTCTATCACAGAATACGGATATCGTTTCATCCCCAAGATCTTCTCTCTTGAGGGCTACACATTCCTGGCTTCTCAGAGCACGATGCTGCTGAGAGCACTGGGTGTCTCTCTGTTTGTAACGATCGTTGGCACGGTTCTGGGTGTTATGCTGACAACTCTGATGGGCTATGTACTTTCCCGTCCGAACTACAAATTAAACGGTTTCCTTACAATGGTGGTATTTATCCCCATGGTATTTAATGGCGGTCTGGTTTCCACCTACTTCGTAGTCAGCCAGCTGCTGGGCTTAAAGAACACGATATGGGCACTGATCCTGCCTCTGGCAGTTTCATCCTTTAACGTTATCATCTGTCGTACCTTCTTTAAGACAACAGTTCCGGAATCCCTGATCGAATCCGCGAAGATGGACGGCGCATCTCAGCTGACGATTTTCAGCAGAATCGTTCTTCCGATTTCGCTGCCGGTACTGGCAACCATCGGTCTGTTCCTTTGCTTCGCATACTGGAACGACTGGTATCAGTCCATGCTGTACATTGATAACACCAAGCTCCTTTCCCTGCAGGCTCTGTTAAACCAGATCCTGACCAATATCCAGATGCTGGTACAGAATGCAGCAACACTGGGTGCATCTGCAGCAGAAATGCTTGCAAAGATGCCGAAGGAAGCGGCTCGTATGTCTATCGTAGTTATTATCGTATTGCCTATCGCCTGCGCATATCCGTTCTTCCAGCAGTACTTCATTTCCGGTCTGACGGTTGGTGCGGTTAAGGGCTGATATTCCCTATATTATCTGTGTGTTTTAATTTGATATCCTGCCGGAAGAACCGGCTGTGGTATAGAAACGGGCTCTCTGCATACAGGGAGCCCGATTTTAAGGAGGAGACATTATGAAAAACAAGAGCATGAACAAGATTCTTGCCCTGGGCGTTGTTGCCGCTATGACAGCTGGAATGCTGGCAGGCTGTGGCAGCTCTGCGTCCACAACTGACGGCGCTGCAGCCGGAACAGAAGCTGCTTCTAATTCTGCAGCAAGCAATGGTGAAGTACCTACCCTGGTATGGTGGACTGTAGGCGGAACCCCTGCAGACGATTTCGATCAGGCTGTATCTCAGATCAGCGATTACGCAGAAGAAAAGATCGGCGTAAGAATCGATGTTAAGATCGCAGGCTGGGCAGATTACGACACCAAGATGAACAACATCATCAACACCGGCGAATACTTCGACCTGATGTTCGTAAACAACACAAACTACACCAAATTTGTAAACCTGAACGCTCTGGAGAACATCACAGATCTTGTTCAGTCTGAGACACCGGATCTGTACAACTTCATCCCTGCAGACCTGTGGGAAGGTGCCAAGATTCACGGTAATGTATATGCAGTACCGACCTACAAGGATTCTTCCCTAACACAGTTCTGGATGCTGGATGATACTTATGTACAGAAGTACGGCATTGATGTAGATGGCATCAAAGATTATGCAACCTTAAATGATGCTCTGCAGACCATCAAAGAGGGCGAGGGCAAATCCGTATATCCGATGCAGCTGGCTCAGGGTTCTACCTTCAACGGCTTCTTCAACAACTATGACGGTCTTGCTTCCGGTCTGCAGCCCATCGGCGTGAAATATGACGATGCAAGCCGCAAGGTTGTATGCACACTGGAGCAGGATGATATCATGGACGGCTTAAACTGGCTGCACAAATGGTATCAGGACGGCATCATCAATCCCGATGCTAACGTTGTAACAGACGGCGGTAAAGGCTCCATCTTCGGTTCTGCACAGGGCTGGCCTGCAGCAGCAACCACATGGGCATTCAACCAGGGTATTGAGAAGTATGACCTGACTCAGGTATTCGGACCTCTGTACACAACCGAGACCATTCAGGGCTCTATGAACGCGATCTCCGCAAACTCCAAGTACAAGACAGAAGCGCTGAAGGTTCTGCAGCTGATGAACACAGATCCCAAATTCCGTGATATGTGTGCATATGGTACAGAAGGCAACTACATGGAGTACGCAGAAGACGGCACAGTACAGAAGCTGCGTGATGACTGGAACTGGCCTTCTTATACACAGGGTACCTTCTTCATCCTGTCTACTCAGGCGGATGGCGATCCGGATGCATGGAATCAGGTAAAAGAGCAGAACGAATCTGCTACATCTTCTACCTGCCTGGGCTTTGCTCTGGATGTAACCAATATTCAGAACGAGATCGCAAACTGCAACACTGTTTGGGATAAGTACAAGAATGACCTGCTGACCGGTGCATCTGATCCGGCAACTGCAGTTCCCGCTTGTATCGAAGAGCTGAAGGCTGCAGGTCTGGATACCGTTATCGAAGAGGCACAGAAGCAGGTTGATGAGTTCTTTGCAAACTAATCTGCAGGGGAAGGATGCCGGACGCAGAAGAAACTGTAAAAGGTGAAGTAACATTTCCCTGTCATATTGATTGGATAAGGAACTAAAGACAGGCCGTCCGAACTTTGGTTCGGGCGGCTTTTTCCATAACAGCTCCTTTGTGTTTTCCCATGTACAGATAACCTGTCCCCATGCAAATCTGTGCATGGGAAAGCACGAAGAACACAGCGTCCGCAGAGCTGTCACGCTTGCAAAGTCTATATAGACAGGATATAATCGAACTAGAAATAGGGATCGGAAAGCTGCGGCTTCGCAGAAGATGTATGACACAGGAGAAGACAGTAAATGAGCAAAGGCCACAGTACATTTTTAGAATATCGGATCTATCGGAAAAAATTTCTGGGGACGATCATCGTAGTCATTGTGCTTTGCCTGAGCGCGTTTTCGGGCGTTCTGTTTTTCTTTATCCGCAACTGGGTCAATGATGTGCAGATCCAGTCTCAGTACCGCTTCCAGCAAAAGGAGCGCCAGCTGGAAAATGTTCAGACCTGGACACGGTCCTATGTGGAAGGCTTGTACACCGATGCGGCGCTGATGGAAGATTTAAAGGCATTGTTTGGCGCTGCGAACAATCAGGATTACATCGCGAAGCGCCGGGAAAACAGTTTGAACAGTGATTCGGAAATCCGGTATGTGCCGGCAGATGTCAAGAAGCTGTTTTTAGACGGCAGGACGAAGATCTGCGGTGTAACGCTGCGGTCGGATACCGGTATAAAAGTCCTGCGAATGACGAACTATGATCTGTGGGTGGATTTTGAATGCCGCACAATCGAGGATGTGAAGACAATTCCAGGATTTGGGGATATTATGGCGTCCTCTTATTCGGTTCGTGACCCGGATACCATGAGTATTTCAATGGGAACGATGGATTTCTGGATCAGCACGGCGGATTTTTATGAGGTCAATGATGAGATCAATGCTTCCTGGGGGATTTTCGATGCAGATGGGGATATGCTTGCCCACAGCAAGATGAGTCCACAGCAGGAAGCAGAGCTGTTCCAGGCGGCCCTGCGGGGGGTACAGTTTGGCTGGTTGGAGAATACCGGCAGCCGGAGGACTTTTTTTACAAAACATACATCCAATCAGGGAACGTTTTCCTATGTTGTCATAAAAAGTATCGGAGAGCTGGTGGCGGATAATCGTTATGTCGTTGGCGTGATAGGGACAACACTGTTTCTGATAGCCTTTGGGATCATTCTGTTTACAAATATGCAGCTGAAAGCGGATTATGAGTTTCTTTCCAAGATCATCCATATGCTTTCGCACATGGAATCCGGTGAGTTTGCGGATGTTCAGGAGGAAGATTTAAGCAGCGAGCGGCGCAAAAATGAATATGGCATGATCGCAGTTGCCCTAAAGGATGTGGGTGCAAAGCTGCAGGGGCATATCCAGCGGGAATATGTCTGGAAGCTGAAGGAGCAGGAGACTCAGATGCGTGCACTGCAGCATCAGATCAACCCGCACTTCTTATATAACACACTGGAAACGCTGCGCTCCAGGGCGTTGCTGGAAGGAGATCGGGATACGGCGGATGCGATCGCATTGCTTGGGGCACTGTACCGTGCCAGAACCCATACGAAGGATACGATCACGCTGGGAGAAGAGTTTAAGCTGCTTGAAATGTATCTAAAGATCATGGAGCTGCGGTTTGGAGATAATTTCTTTTATCAGGTCGAGCTGGAAGATGCACTCAGAGAAATCCCGACGGTGAGTTTTTGGCTGCAGCCCCTTGCGGAAAATTTCTTTACTCATGGCTTTGACCGGGAGAGCATGTATAATCTGCTGATCATCAGCGGACATGCACAAGGACCGGACACCGTGATCGAAATCATGGACAATGGCTCCGGTGTTCCTGCAGATCAGCTGGAGCAGGTACAGAAGACGATGCGCGAAGGAAATGACGATCCGGAAGCGGATATCGGACTGAGAAACGTATATATGCGTTTGAATTATTTTTATGGAAATGGTTTTAAGATGGAAATCGGGAATAACCCGGAAGGGGGATTTAAAATTTCTATCCTGATACCGGGAAAGGTGGAAGAAGATGTACACATTGGTGATCGTGGATGATGAACCTGCCATTGCCGAAGGCATTTGCAGGCTTCTTGACTGGAAATCTCTTGGCTTTGAACGAATCCGGACCGCCAGAAGCTGTTTTGAAGTGGTATCCCATGTGGTGGACTGGAAACCGGATGTCTGCCTGGTGGATGTACGGATCGGCAATGAATTTGGCTATGAACTGATTAATTGTTTAAATGGAATGGGTGTCAAATCCAACTATATTATGATGAGCGGATATGACGATTTTCAGTATGCCTGTGAAGCACTGCGTTGCGGCGCAGTGGATTATCTGTTAAAGCCCCTTGATAAGGATCAGCTTCAGAAGCGCATTGAACAGGTTGTGGTAGAAAACCTGCACGGAACTGTGCAGCTGGAGGTACGTAAAAACGAAGATCCGATCCTGCGGCGGCCCTATGAGGAATTTTCCCCGCTGATCCGTAAGATCGTTATGATCGTGGCAATGGAATATGGGCAGCATATTTCCTTAAAAAGTATAGCCGACCGATTCCGGATGAATGCGACCTATCTTGGTCAGATTTTTATCAAGGAAACAGATATGAAATTTTCGGAATACCTGATGGCATACCGGATGTATGTCGCGCGGGAGAGGATTCTAAATACCGACGACAAGATTTCTTCGGTAGCCGCGGAAGTCGGATATTCCAACATGAATTATTTCTATCAGCATTTTCATAATTATTATGACAGCACACCTTCCGAAATGAGAGCGGGGAAAAATTGAAAACTGCAGAAAATGATTTTCTGTTGTTATAAAAAATGGGGAAAAGGAGCAACTCACAAATGAGAGTATTACTGTTTGACATTGATACGCTGCGGGCGGATCATATGGGCTGTTATGGCTATGGCAGAAATACCACACCTGTAATGGATGAAATTGCAAAGGAGGGAGTGCGGTTCGATGATTATTACTGCCCGAATGCACCGTGCCTTCCGTCCAGAGCATCCATGATCAGCGGACAGTATGGAATTCATAACGGAATTGTAGGGCATGGCGGTACAGCTGCGGATATGCGTCTGCAGGGAACCACCAGAAGCTTTACGGATGACATGTCTGAGAACGGATTGTTCATGCAGTTTAGAAGAGCCGGAATGCATACGGTTTCCTTCTCTTCCTTTGCAGAACGTCACAGTGCATGGTGGTTTAATTCCGGTTTCAATGAATGCTACAACGTAGGTAGGAGAGGCAGCGAGTCCGCAGAGATGGTAACGCCTCATGTTCTGGATTGGCTGGAGAGAAACGGCAAGAAGGATAACTGGATGATGCATGTGCATTACTGGGATCCTCATACACCTTATCGTACACCGGCAGATTATCCGAGCCAGTTTGCGGATACGCCGCTTCCGGATGACTGGATCGACGAGAAGACCTTTGAAGAGCACCTGCTGCACATCGGACCCCACTGCGCAAACGAGATCAACATGTGGAATGATGATACGTTTCCTCAGTGGCCAAAGCACCCCGGTAAGCTGACAACTCTGGAAGAGGCAAAGCACCTTCTGGATCTGTATGATGACGGTGTAAAATACACAGACGATAACATCGGTCAGATCATTGGCTGGTTAAAGGATAACGGACTGTATGACGATGATCTTGCGATCATTATCACAGCGGATCACGGCGAAGACCTTGGCGAGTTTGGTATCTATGGAGAGCATGGCACTGCGGATGAGCCGGTTTGCCGTATTCCTATGATCGTTCGCTGGCCCGGCATGCAGAAGGGCGCAGTGGTTAAGGGCTTCTATGACAATACAGACCTGGCACCTACCGTACAGGAACTGCTGGGTACACCGATGTTTTCGGATCGTTATCATTATGACGGCAGTTCCTTTGCAAAAGCATTAAAGGATGGCACAGACTGCTCCAAGCCCTATGCGATTCTGACCCAGTGTGCCCATGTGTGCCAGAGAAGTGCCCGGTTTGATGACTATGTATATATCAGAACCGTACACGGCGGGTATCATCTGTTCCCGGAGGAAATGCTGTTCAATGTAAAGGAAGATCCTCACGAGCAGCACAACCTGGCAGAGGAGCGCCCTGACTTGTGCGCAAAAGGTGCGAAGATGATCCTCGACTGGAATGACAGGATGATGAAGACCTCCCATTACGATGTAGATCCCATGTGGACCGTGATGCGGGAGGGCGGCCCTGAGCATTGCAGAGGACAGCTGAAGTCCTATATGGAGCGGTTGAAGGGTACTCCGAGAGAGTACGGAATCGAGCTGCTGAAAGAAAAATACGGAGATTGTGAATAAATGAAGGCATATCAGGATGCTTCTTTAGCTCCTGCCAGGAGGGCGAAGGCTCTCCTGGAGGAGATGACGCTGGCAGAAAAGGTCGGTCAGCTCAATCAGCGTCTTTACGGATTTCGGATTTATGAGCGAAAATGCGTAAATGGTGAGGATACCATCGAGCTGTCGGAGGAATTTCGTCAGGAAGTTGAAAAATACAGCGGTCTGGGAGTTCTGTACGGTTTATACCGTGCGGATCCCTGGGCGGATAAGGATTACGAAACCGGTCTGACCGGTGTGCTTTCCAAAAAAGCATATAATCAGGTACAGCGCTATGTTCTGGAGCATTCCAGACTCGGTATTCCTGTAATGATGAGCTCGGAATGCCCACATGGACATCAGGCGCTGGACGGCTATCTGCTTCCGGTAAATCTTTTGGCCGGAGCGACCTTTGATCCTGCAATGGTACGGGCAGCGTACCGGGTAAGCGGCCGTCAGCTGCAGAACATGGGTGTGGATTTTGCTTTAATGTCGATGCTGGATGTGTTGCGGGATCCCAGATGGGGACGCAGTGAGGAATGCTACAGTGAAGATCCGTATCTGTCTGCGCGGATGGCAGAAGCTGCCGTAATCGGTATGCAGGAAAGCGGACCTGAGGTTGTAGCAAAGCATTTTGCAGCACAGGGCGAAGGAACCGGCGGCGTCAATGCGAGCGCGGCAAGAATTGGAGAACGCGAACTTCGGGAAATTCATTTTCCTCCGGCAGCGGCTGCGATCAAAGCAGGAGCCAAGGGCATCATGGCTGCCTATAATGAGATCGACGGCGTTTACTGTCACGCAAATCGCTGGCTGTTAAATGATGTCATCCGCAAGGAGATGGGCTTTGACGGTATCGTGATGTCTGA
>OHNK01001190.1_pt1 | contig 12192 bp, 8 predicted proteins | sample 1569551 | NCBI WGS metagenome assembly OHNK01 (sample SAMEA3879518, study PRJEB24766) | human gut metagenome | biome: human-associated habitat; feature: feces | place: USA | collected 1985/1987 | reverse complement strand
CTCTTTGCAATCTCCGCTTATGGGTTGCACCCCTAAGAACCCTGTGCGGTTATGAGCGGACAACAGAAGATTTCATCAACAATCCAAATCAAATTTTAAGAATATGGCAACAAAATCAAGCATACATATCAAACCCTGCAGAGTGACATCAAGCGGGGCTCATAACCGGAGAACTGCCGAGTACATGCGCAATATCGGCGAGTCCAGAATCTACATTGTACCCGAACTGACTTCCAATAACGAGCAGTGGATAAACCCGGGCTTCGGCAGTCCTGACCTGCAGGCGCACTATGACAGCATCAAACGGATGGTCAAGGAAAAGACCGGACGAGCGATGCAGGAAAAGGAGCGTGAGCGCAAGGGAAAGAATGGAAAGATTATAAAAGTGGCTGGATGTTCTCCAATCCGTGAGGGAGTATTGCTCATCAGACCAGATACAACACTGGCAGATGTACGAAAGTTTGGTGAGGAGTGCCAGAGACGCTGGGGTATTACACCGCTCCAAATCTTCCTGCATAAGGACGAGGGACACTGGCTTAGTGGACAACCCAAAACCGGGGATAGGGAGAGTTTCCAAGTCGGTGAAAAGTGGTTTAAGCCGAATTATCATGCCCATATCGTATTCGACTGGATGAACCACGACACGGGCAAGAGCCAAAAGCTCAATGATGACGATATGATGGAAATGCAGACTTTGGCATCTGACATCCTCTCCATGCAACGTGGGCAATCTAAATCCGAGACCGGAAAGGAACATTTGGAACGAAATGATTTCATCATTGAAAAGCAGAGAGCCGAACTGCAACGCATGGATGCTGCAAAACGGCACAAAGAAGAACAGATAGGTCTTGCTGAACAGGAACTGAAACAGGTGAAATCAGAAATACGCACTGACAAGCTAAAGAAAACAGCCACCAATGCAGCCACCGCCATAGCAAGCGGAGTTGGTTCTCTTTTCGGAAGTGGAAAGATGAAAGAGCTGGAGCGAACTAATGAAGATTTGCACCAAGAGATTGCCAAACGAGACAAAGGTATTGACACCCTCAAAATCCAAATGCAGGAAATGCAAGAGCGACATGGCAAACAGATACGCAATCTTCAGAGCATACACAACCAAGAACTTGAAGCCAAAGACAGGGAAATATCACGATTGAACACTCTGCTTGAAAAGGCATTCAAGTGGTTTCCGATGCTTAGAGAAATGTTGAGAATGGAAAAACTCTGCGCTGTCATTGGATTTACCAAAGATATGATAGATTGTCTTTTGACAAGGAAAGAAGCTATCCAATGTAATGGCAAGATTTATTCCGAGGAACATAGAAGAAAGTTTGAAATCAAAAACAACATCTTCAAGGTGGAGAAGAATCCGACCGATGATAGCAAACTTGTACTGACCATAAACAGGCAACCGATAAGCGAATGGTTCAAAGAGCAATGGGAGAAACTTCGGCAAGGTTTGCGACAACCAACGGAAGAACCAAGAAAAAGTAGAGGATTCAAGTTATAATAGAAAAAAAAGACAATATAAAAGCACTCTGATAGTTACGAAGTGCTTTTATATTGTATAAATTATATAATGTTTACCATTGAAGCTTCAAAGTAAACGCAACTTAAGGAATTGCCGAATTTTGTATTAATAAAGAATATACGACCTCTGATATATGCGCAACATATTGTGATGCTTGTGATTCATTACCCTTGAAATCCTTAACAAATATCGCTAAAGTATAGCAGACATTATTAGGCAGGCATATATAGGCAACATCATTGTGAGCTGCAAGAATACCATTTTCATTGACATAACCAGAACCCGTCTTATGTGCAATAGAAACCCTTTCTTTATCAAGAAGCGGAGCGACTATTCTATCTGTACCTGTCACACATTCTTTTAATGTATTCTTAATGAAACTTTGCTTCTCACCACTGACAATACTTTCGGTAAACAAACGGTTCATCAACATTGCGGCACCAAGAGGAGATGTATAATTAAAGTAAGCCCTATCGTGGTCAGCCGACATTTCCTCTTCTGTATAAGCTATCTGAAAACTTGAACGAGGAATAAGTGTGGCTATAAAACTGTCAGTTTGAGCAACATTGACCATATCTTTAAACATCAGATTGCTTGCATTATTATCACTTTGAGCAATAGTATAACGAAGTAAATCTCTCACGGTTAATGATATAACCAACTCGGAATAATCTTTCATCATAGGACTCCAAGTCTTTGAATCAAGTCTATTCCTATCTATCTTTACTAAGGTATCAAGTGAAATCCCTTTGTTATCAAAATCATTGCAAAGAGCTAATGCCTGATGAACCTTAAATACACTCATCATAGGATATACACTCTTATCATTAACTTTAACTGTATCTGTGTTATTAATAATAATTGCCACTCCAATTTCACCAGGACAAGCTGATACTATCCGAGAAATGCTATCAGTCAAAACATCTGTCAAAGGTGGATTTGTACTATTATTAGAAGTTGATTTAGAGAACAATAAAAAAACTAAAACTATGATACAAACTAAAGCTATACACAAAATTACAAGGCGTTTTCTTCTACTTTTTTTCATACTACGATTTTTAAACATTATATATTATCATGACAGACCCTGATTTATTATTTACTGCAAAGATACGAAATCTTACGGAAAATGAATTGGTTGTTTTTTTCGTTTGTTCTGTTTTTTATCAAATTATTTTCCGAGCGAATATGATTCGTCTTAAATAAAATAAAAACACCCAACTTTACATTCTTGGGTGTAAAATTGGGTGTTTGTTTTATAATTTGCTGATTTTCAGCGTTTATTGCGGAGAGAGAGGGATTCGAACCCCCGGACCCGTTAAGATCAACGGTTTTCAAGACCGCCGCATTCGACCACTCTGCCATCTCTCCAAAGTCGAATTTTATTTCGCCCGCTTCATCTTTTTTTTGTGAAGTGGATTGCAAAGGTACGCATATTTTTGGAAAAAACAAGAGGGTGGCAAGAAAAAATAAGAAAATTTCGTATCTTTGAAAAGATTTGACATGGAAAGCTTGAGGAAAACATGTAGTCGGGAACATGAAGACCATCGGGAAAAATGCTAACCGACGGTAAATCCGCAGGGCCGCGTTGAAATAGACAAGGCATTGAATAATATTGAAATGTAAGATACAATACCACTGAATAATTATGCTATCATTTCCATTACTACTTGCCGTGCTGCTGCAATTGCAGCCGATGCAGATGATTCGCGAAGACTACGACAGAGCTGGAGTCAATACACATCCTTATGAATTCAGGACAATGCCGGTGACACAGGCGCCGAAAGGATACGAGCCGGTGTATATAAGCCATTATGGAAGACATGGCTCCAGGACAGACTGGGGACTTGGGAACTACACCTATGTCATTGAAATACTGGAAAAAGCAGAGAAAGAAGGACTACTGACAGAAGAAGGGAAAGAACTGCTGAACGAAACCAGGACTGTGGCAGAAGTGCACCATGGCGCAGACGGGCATCTTACACGACTCGGCGAGTGGGAGCACAGGGAATTGGCTGACAGGATGTTCGAAAATTATCCGCAAGTATTCAAGAAAGGGAGCGGACTCATACGCGTGGAGTCCAGCACGGTACACCGCTGTCTCGTCAGCATGGCTAACTTTACGGGAGAACTGATAAGACGCCGCCCTGGCCTGAAATTCGAGATGGACAGCGACGACGTGATAATGAAATATGTCAGCGACCATCCGTCAGAACACATCCGCAAGGCTTCCGGAATCATGTTGGAACCGCTTAGGAAAGTGCCTACTGACACCGTTCAGGTAATGAAAAACCTGTTCACGGACCCCGTTGCCGCCAGAAAAATAGTGGACAACATTGACAAATTCCAGGAAAAAATCTGGGGCGTCGCACGAATCGCCAGATCCTCCGGCATTGACGCGAACGTTTACAGGCACCTGCCGGAAGACGTAATCTACAAATGGTGGGACTACAGCAACCGCGAACTGTATATGCGCCAATGCAATTCCGTCGAATTTGGAGCGGAAAGGATGAAAAGCATAAAGCCTCTTGTCAATGATATTGTGAAAAAAGCTGACGAAGCCCTGTCCACAGGCCGCTATGCCGCCGATTTAAAATTCGGACACGACTACCCGCTGCTTTCACTCGCAAGTTACCTGCATCTCAGCGGCGTAGGAGATGTCGTGTCATTCGACGAAATCCCGGCCAGATGGAACGACCCGATGAACATCCCGCTTGCATCCAATCTGCAGATAATATTCTACAGAAGCAAAAAATCGCAGGATATTCTGGTAAAATTCGTATATAACGACGAAGAACGCACGATTGCGGGACTCGAACCGGTATCAGGCGTTTACTACAAATGGGAAGATGTAAAGAACTTTGTCAATGACAGAAGAGATTAACATTACACACTACCAAGACATCCCCGAACAAACCTGTAAAATAATCCGGCCCCATCAAGTTACGCGAGGGCCCCTCAAGTTCCCGCAAGTTTGACTGCCTGCGGCTCTTAGGGTAAAATGATTTTATAAAAATATTGCACTCCGGCTTTTTGGTTATGCCACGAATAAAGAGTATATTTGCGATGCTTTTGCAGCAGACACAGATATACTCTTTATTTATATATGAAAGTCGGAATCATTATGGGCTCTACAAGTGACTATGAAGTCATGTCGGGCGCAGAAGAAATGCTAAAAACACTCGAAATCCCATTCGAGAAGAAGGTCGTGAGCGCACATAGGACACCTGATCTTATGTATGAATACGCCAAAACTGCAAAAGACAGAGGCATAAGCGTCATTATAGCCGGAGCGGGCGGGGCGGCCCATCTTCCGGGAATGGTCGCAGCCATGACTACACTACCGGTAATCGGAGTCCCTGTGAAATCACGCGCTCTTAACGGACTCGACTCTCTTCTTTCCATAGTACAGATGCCAGGCGGCGTGCCGGTCGCTACGGTCGCAATCAACGGAGCCAAGAATGCAGCATTGATAGCCGCATCCATACTTGCGCTTCAGAGCGAAGACCTCGCACGCAAGTTGGAGAAATTCCGACAAGATCAGACGGATTCTGTACTCAAGGCTGAAATCTGATAGAAGAATCCAAAAATCTTAACAAATGACTAAAAGAATCGGCATAATAGGAGGTGGGCAACTCGGTCTCATGATCGCAGAGGCGGCTCACCGCCAAGGTGCTTCCGTTTATGCACTTGACCCGGATTCTGAAGCTCCCGCATTCGCTGAATGTGACGGGCATATAATCGCGGAATACGACGACTTGGCTGCCCTGGAGAAACTCGGCGACATGACGGACGTCCTCACCTATGAATTCGAAAACGTACCGGGTGACATTCTCCGTCATCTGGAAGGCAAATACAATATCCCTCAGGGAATTGCGCCGCTTTTCGACTCCCAGGACCGACTGCGCGAAAAGAACAACGCCAAGCGCCACGGCCTCCCGGTTCCGGAATATATTCCGCTGCCGGCGTGCACCGCAAGCGAGGACTGCGCAGAAGTGCCTGACGGCAGTGGCGAAGGTCAATGCGGGTGTGACGTCCGATGACGGATGCCGACAGGTACGCTGAACTCCGTGATGCTGTCAGGATTATCGGCATGCCTTGCGTCCTGAAAACCAGAAGGCTGGGATATGATGGACATGGCCAGGCAGTCATCCGGGAAGACAAAGACATCGAAAAGGCAGCTGAACTGCTCCATGTTCCATGCATATTGGAAGCCTTCGTTCCGTTCGACTACGAATGCAGCGTCATCATGGTGCGTGACGGCAAGAACACAATCCACTTCCCGATAGGCCGCAACGTCCACAAAGGCGGAATCCTCGACCTTTGCGTCGTCCCTGCCGAAACCCTCTATACCGGAGAAGAACCGGTGCCGACAGAACTTTGCTCCCGCATTGTCAATGCCTGTGAGCATTTTATGGAAGGCTGTGACTACAAGGGCATTCTGGCGATAGAACTGTTTATCAAGGGCAACGATTTCGTATTCAACGAAATGGCTCCGAGACCGCACAACAGCGGACACTATACCATCGAAGGATGCTCCTCATCACAATACGATGAACTCTGCAACTTCCTCCTCGGAAAAACATTGGCACAGCCTCGTCTTCTGTGTCCTACGATAATGAAAAACATTTTGGGACAGGACCTTGAGGCCACGTGGAAAATCATTGACAGGGCCTATGCCGAGCATTGGACGAATCCTTCGGCAGGTGCAGTCTCGAATACCGCGAAGCGCGACAACGCGTATTGCGGCGAGGCGGGGAAAGGTGTTTTTGTCCACATTTACGGAAAGACGGTATCTCGTCCGAAACGCAAGATGGCACATATAACCTACGTCCCGATGACATTGACAAAGTTCGAAAAGGACTGGGCTGACAAGTTCGTGAAATAAAAATTGCCCCGCGGGTGAAGGCCCGGCCGGGGCTGAAAATATTGGAAATTGACAAACAAAATATAACGATGGCAAACAATTACCGGATTTTTGTTGAAAAATATCCTGAATTCCAGGTTGAGGCCGCAAGCCTCAGGGCCGAGCTGAATGAGAATCTCCAGCTTGACCTCAAATCGCTGAGACTTCTGAATGTCTATGACCTCTTCGGCTTCACGCCGGAACTTCTCGAAAAGAGCCGCTACAGCGTCTTCGGAGAAATCGTCACTGACAATGTTACCGACGAGTGTGACCTGACGGGAACCAAGTACATCGCAGTCGAGTTCCTCCCGGGACAGTTCGACCAGAGGGCCGCTTCCGCTGTTGACTGTGTGCATCTTATTGACCCTAAGGCAGATGTGCATATCAAAAGTTCCAAACTGATTATCCTTTCAGGAGAAACTGACGAAGAGACAGTCGCAAGAATCAGGCATTATTATATCAATGCCGTCGAGTCAAGAGAGAAGGACCTTACCAAGCTGACTGATACAGAGATGGCTTCAGTAAAGCCGGTTCCGGTACTTGAGGGATTCACCCGGATGACAGAGGCTGACCTCGAGCCGTTCTGCCGCAAGATGGGCTTGGCAATGAATGCCGATGACCTTCGCGAAGTGGTGAAATACTTCACTGAGGAAGGCCGTGAACCTAATGAGACTGAGCTCCGTATCCTCGATACATACTGGAGTGACCATTGCCGTCACACCACCTTCACCACTGAACTGGAGGAAATCGGGGTAGAGGAGTCTTTCATGAAGGAAGACATTGACGGAACTCTGAATCTCTATCTCAAGATGAGAAAAGAGCTCGGCCGTGAGAACAAGGGCCTTAACCTCATGGATATGGCTACTATCGGAGGCAGATATCTCCGCAAGGCAGGTCTGCTCGACGATATGGAAGTCAGCGAGGAGAACAATGCATGCAGCATTTATGTAGATGTGGATGTGGACGGAAGACTTGAGAAATGGCTTCTCATGTTCAAGAACGAGACTCACAACCATCCTACTGAAATCGAGCCGTTCGGAGGTGCCGCTACCTGTCTTGGCGGTGCAATCCGTGACCCTCTTTCAGGTCGTTCATATGTTTACCAGGCAATGCGTGTTACCGGAGCGGGCGATATCTACAAGCCTGTTGCAGAGACACTTCCGGGTAAGCTGCCACAGCGCGTGATTACCAAGAAGGCCGCCCACGGATATTCCAGCTACGGTAACCAGATCGGTCTCGCCACAACTCATGTAAGAGAAATCTATGACGAGGGATATACAGCAAAACGTCTCGAAGTAGGTGCTGTCGTAGGAGCCGTGAAGGCTGACAAGGTCCGCCGCGAATCACCAGCCCCAGGCGATGTGGTCCTCCTTCTCGGAGGTCGTACAGGCCGTGACGGTATCGGTGGTGCAACCGGTTCATCCAAGGAACACACGGAGGAGTCTCTTGAGACATGCGGAAGTGAGGTCCAGAAGGGAAATGCCCCTGAGGAGAGAAAACTCCAGAGATTGTTCCGTCGCCCGGAAGTGACAAGGCTCATCAAGAAGTCCAATGACTTCGGTGCCGGCGGAGTGAGTGTAGCAATCGGTGAGCTTACCGATGGTCTTGACATTTATCTCGACAGGGTTCCGGTAAAATATAATGGGCTCAATGCTACTGAACTTGCCATCAGTGAGTCTCAGGAGAGAATGTCTGTCGTTGTCGAGGCTAAGGACGAGGCAGAGTTCATGGAATATTGCCACAGCGAGAATATCGAAGTTACTCATGTTGCGGATGTTACTGACACTGAGCGCATGAGAATGTACTATAACGGAAAGGTCGTAGCAGACCTCCAGAGAAAATTCATTGACAGCGCAGGTGCCAAGCATTACGCAAAGGCAAGAATCGCTGCTGTAGAGGAGAAGAATCCGTTCGAAAGGAAAGTAGAGGGCGAGTCACTTAAGGAAAAGCTCGTGAATAACTTGAGCGATGCCAACGTGGTGAGCCAGAAGGGATTGATAGAAATGTTCGACTCTACCATCGGACGTTCTACTGTCCTCATGCCTTATGGCGGAGAACTTCAGCTTACCGAGACACAGGTCTCAGTCCAGAAACTCCCTACTGACGGTTATACCGATACCGCGAGCATGATGGCATTCGGCTTCAACCCTGTGATTTCCAAGTGGAGCCCATACCACGGAGCCGCATATTCAATGATTGAGGCCTGCGCCAAAGTAGTTGCTGCCGGCGGCCATTTCGAGAAGATGAGATTCTCATGCCAGGAGTATTTCGAGAGAATGACCCACGAGCCTGCGGTCTGGGGCAAGCCGATGAGTGCGCTCCTCGGTTCACTGAAGATGCAGATCGCGCTCGGACTGCCGTCTATCGGCGGAAAAGACTCGATGAGCGGAACCTTCGAGCACATCAATGTCCCTCCGACATTGATCTCCTTCGGTATCACTACTGTCAATGCCGGTAATGTCATTTCTCCTGAACTGAAATGGGAAGGCAACAAGCTCTGGCTTGTAAAACATACTCCGCTCAAGAACTATATGCCTGATGTAGAACAGCTTAAGCGCAATTGGGCATTCGTCGAAGAGCAGATTGAAAAGGGTAATGCGGTTTCTGCATGGGCTGTCGGCTTCGGCGGCGTTGCGGAAGGCCTCTGCAAGATGTCTTTCGGAAATTCATTCGGAGTGGATGTCAATGTCGCAGATGGAGACCTCTTCAATTACAGCTACGGTTCAATCATAATCGAAACCGAATCTGACATTGACTTCGAAAATGCACAGTTACTCGGTGTTGTTACTTCCGGTGTTGACGGAAATATTCGTATCAATGGCAAGAATATCCCGATGGATGCTCTGGTCGAGAGCGCATTTGACCGTTACGAGAAGGTTTATCCTGCAACGAGCACTCCTGACATGAAGCGTCTCCTGCCTAAGGGCATGGAAGGCGTCAAGCCGTTCAAGGCCAAGAAGCAGGATCTCAGATACAAGGGCGAGAAAATAGCCGAGCCGGTGGCATACCTGCCGGTGTTCCCTGGAACAAACTGCGATTACGATACAGCAAAGGCATTCCGCAAGGCAGGCGCAAAGGTGAAGATGAGCGTGTTCCGCAATCTTACCGAGCAGGATGTGTTCGATTCCATCGATGAGATGAAGCGCAACATTGACGAGTGCCAGATTCTCATGTTCTGCGGCGGATTCTCTGCCGGCGACGAACCGGACGGAAGCGGCAAGTTCATTGCCAATGTCCTTAACAATGAGAAGATTGCGGCTGCTGTCGAGGCTCTCATCGCACGCGGCGGTCTCATCCTCGGAATCTGCAACGGATTCCAGGCTCTCGTCAAGTCGGGACTTCTTCCTTACGGACATCTTGGCTGTGTGACCAAGGATTCTCCTACATTGTTCAGGAACGATATCAACAGACATATCTCACAGATTGCGTTCACCCGCGTTGCAAGTGTCAATTCACCTTGGCTTGCAGGTATGAATATCGGTGATACCTATGGTATTCCTGTCAGCCACGGAGAGGGTAAATTCGTTGTCAATGAGGAACTTGCCAAGGAACTCTTCGCGAATGGCCAGGTTGCATTCCAGTATGCCGAGCCTATTGACGAAGATGTTACAATGCGTTCTCCGAACAACCCTAACGGTTCGTACTATGCAATCGAGGGCATCATCAGCAAGAATGGACAGATTCTTGGAAAGATGGGTCACTCGGAGCGTTATGAGAACAACCTGTTCAAGAACATTGCTGCAAACCTTGAGCAGCCGCTCTTTGACAATGCAGTGAAATATTTCAGAGGAGAGTAATGGAAAAGACTCAAATGATCCATAACGGCGTTTCCAAAAAGGTATATGCCACTGATGAGCCTGACAAGGTCATCATCCAATATACTGACGCCATTACGGCATATTACAAGATAAAGAAGGCTCTTATCAAGGATAAGGGACTATACTGCAATGCTATCTCCAGCATGATTTTCAAACTGCTGGCCGATTCGGGAGTTCCTGTTCATTTCATTGAAAGAATCTCAGACACCGAGCAGATTTGCAGACGTGTGGACTCCATCGCCATGGAAGTCATTGTGAGAAACGTGATTGCCGGCTCGATGGCGCACCGCCTCGGAATGGATGAAGGGGTCGTTCCTGATGAGCCAGTGATAGATCTGTGCTACAAGTCCGAGGATTTGGGAGAGCCCCTTATCAATGACAGCCATGCCATCGCGCTTGGACTTGTCAATAAGGCTGAACTTGCTGAGATTTACAGGCTTACGAGGAAAATCAATGATATCCTCGTTCCTGTGTTCCGTAAGATAGGCATCACTCTTGTGGACTTCAAAATCGAGTTCGGAAGACTACCTGACGGAACGATTATCCTTTCCGATGACATTACTCCGGACAGTGCCCGTTTCTGGGACATCGAGACAGGAATGAAACTGGACAAGGACCGTTTCCGTCACGACAATGGAAAGGTAGGTCAGGGCTACAATACTGTATATGAACGCCTTAAGGCTGAATTAAATGGCTGAATATGGAAATTAGAGATAAGATAATGAGCGGCATGGGCCTTGAAGGCGAGCCGTTCCGCGGACTGCATGAGGAGTGCGGCGTGTTCGGCGTATGGGGCGTGCAGGATGCGGCCGAGGTAACCTACTACGGCCTCCATTCCCTCCAGCACAGGGGCCAGGAAGGTTGCGGAATAGTTACTGTCAATGCTGAAGGACAGCTGCGCCGTGTGAAGGGCCTGGGCCTTGTCACAGAGGTGTTCAATAACGACAATCTTTCTGAACTTCAGGGAGATATGGCTATCGGTCATGTCCGCTATTCTACGAGCGGAGGCGGTGGAATCGAGAATGTGCAGCCGTTCCTGTTCAGACATAATTCAGGGGATTTCGCATTGGCACACAATGGAAACATCGTAAACTCTGATTTGCTCAGGCGCTATCTGGAGGACAGGGGAAGCCTTTTCCAGTCCACTTCAGACAGTGAAGTCCTGGCGCACCTTATAAAGAAGGATCCGCATGAGCGCAAGAAACCCCGTATCTATCCGATAATGGAGGCATTGAACATGATTGAAGGCGCTTTCGCCTTTGTCATCATGACTCAGAACAGGATTTATGCCTGCCGGGACAAATATGGCCTCAGACCATTGTCTCTCGGCAAGCTCGGGGACGGATATGTGGTCAGCAGCGAGACCTGCGCGTTCAGCACCGTCGGCGCAGAATTCATCAGGGACATTGAACCTGGTGAGATTATTACCATTGACCATCACGGTGTCAGGAGCAGCCGCTATTCCGAGTATCAGCGTCACGCCATGTGCGCGATGGAATACATTTATTTCTCGCGTCCGGACAGTGACATTGAAAATATGAACGTCCATACTTTCCGCAAGGAATCCGGAAAACTGCTGTTCAAGGAGTCTCCGATCGAGGCTGACATCGTTGTCGGTGTGCCTGATTCAAGTCTCAGTGCTGCAATGGGTTATGCTGAGGCGAGCGGTCTGCCGTATGAGATGGGACTCATCAAGAACAAGTATATAGGAAGGACGTTCATCCAGCCGTCACAGGCGATGAGGGACAAGGGCGTGAAGATGAAGCTTTCCCCTGTGAAGAGTATTGTGTCAGGAAAGAGGGTCGTGCTTATCGATGACTCGATTGTGCGCGGTACCACTTCCAGAAGAATCGTCAGGATGCTCCGTGAGGCCGGTGCGACCGAGGTCCATGTGAGGATTGCCAGCCCTATGATCAAGTTCCCTTGCTTCTATGGCGTGG
>OHNK01001188.1_pt1 | contig 12257 bp, 7 predicted proteins | sample 1569551 | NCBI WGS metagenome assembly OHNK01 (sample SAMEA3879518, study PRJEB24766) | human gut metagenome | biome: human-associated habitat; feature: feces | place: USA | collected 1985/1987 | reverse complement strand
TTTATAAGATTTTATAAGATATAGAATTATGTAAATTAATGAAACGGGCTGGAAAGGAGAGTTTATATGCAGATACTTAACAGGTTGACAATCAGGAATCTAAAGCTTAATAAAAAAAGAACAATTGTTACAATTATTGGTATTATACTTGCGACGGCACTTCTGACTGCAGTTGCAACTATGGCGGTAAGTTTAAAAGAAAGCATAACGTTAAGAGCAAAGAAGGTAGATGGAGATTTTCATCTTCTCTTATATGATATGACTGATAAGCAGAAGGAGTCAGTTATTAATAACAGGCAGGTGGAAAGTTATTACGAAATGCACGAAGTTGGTTATGCAGTGCTTGACGGCTGTGTTAATGACAGTAAACCTTATGTTTATATTGAAGCACTTGATGGTGATACATTTGAAAAGGCAGAAATAAATGTAACATCAGGAAGACTTCCAGAAGATGACAGCGAAATAGTTATATCAAGCCATATTAAGACCAATGGTGGTGTTAAATATAATATTGGAGATGAGATTACATTTGATGTAGGCGACAGGACATATAATGGTAAAAAACTTTATCAGAATGATGATTATAGAGAAGATGAGCTGCTTGATGTAAAGAAGACTAAGACGTATAAGGTTGTGGGAATATGTGACAGGCTTCCATATGGTGAAGAACCAAGAACTGCACCGGGTTATTCGGTCGTTACATTTGCAAATAAGTCAGATACATCTTTGAATAAATCGGACATATATATCAGGTTTCATAAAAAGGTACTTAAAGACAGATATAATATAATTGCGGATATATTAGGTGTCGATAGAATTTTATTTAACAAGCAGTATTCAGGCAGTCCAACAGGTGAAGAGGCAGAGATATTAAAGAACCAGCTTGATAAGGCACAATCATATTACATTAATAACAGTCTTATAAAGTATGAAGTGTTTTATGATTCAAGTGTTGCATTTGTATATAATATGGCGGCTGTTGTTATGGTTATAATTATTATAACTTCAGCGGTATGTATAAGTAACAGCTTTGCTATATCTATTAACCAGAAGACTAAACAGTACGGAATGTTAGCTTCAATCGGTGCTACTCCACGCCAGATTAGAAAAAATGTGTTTTTTGAAGCTGCGTTTATGGGTGTAATAGGTGTTGCAGCAGGCATAGTCGGGGGTCTGTCAGCAAGTTATATTCTTGTCATATTGAGTAACAAAATGCTTATTGATACATTAGAAATGAGCATTGTGTATGCACCATCTTTATTAGGAGTACTTTTATCAATTGTACTTGCGATAGTTACGATTGTATTGTCGGCATTAGTACCAGCAATAAGGGCTTCGCGAATGTCACCAATAATGGCTATCAATCATAGTGAAGATATTAAGATAAAATCTAAGTCATTAAAGACACCGGAATTAGTCAGTAAAGTATGGGGTGAAGGAGGTGTCCTTGCCTATAAGAATATGAAGCGTAACAAGAGAAAATACAGGGTAATCACTATTTCTATTGCGCTTAGTGTAATGACATTTATTGCTTTATATGGATTTATGAGTTTATTAACAGATTCAGCCAACAGATACGCTAATGGCAATATAGATTTAAGGGTGCATATGTCTTCATATAAAAATATGTCTGCAGATGAAGCTGATAAAAAAGTAAGTAATATTGTGAACAGGATAAATAATGAAACAAATATAACAGATTTTACTTTTGCAAGAGGCTTTAATGGCATTTTAAAGGATAAACCAAAATACAGTGCTGATTATTATGAGATGTATAATCCTGCTACCCATGTTGAGGGTGGTGCTATGGTGTATGAAACTACGCGTGGCGTTTTGCTGGATTTGAAGGTGCACAGCGGTGAATGGCAGGACGACCGTTACCGCTATGAGACCGAGGCGAGTGGTGTAGTGCGCTTTGCGCATGACGGTGAGCGTTTTATCGGTTATCTTCATGTGCCGAGTCTTGCAAGCTATGAAAATGGTATGGGTTATCCTTCTCGGTACAGATATAGTATGCCGTTGTATGAGAAATATGCTTTGAGTAATCCGCAGGGCTATCAGGCGCAAACCAAGCTTTACGGTGAGTGGATTTTGGGTGAGCCTGAGGGTAATGAACGGGTGCAGCCTTCATTGGCAGGTACTTATGAAAGAAGCAACAAAAGAGGTACGCGCTTTGTGCAGGGTGAAACGGAAATGCCTTGGATAGTAGCGAAACTGTTTTTGCAGCTGGTGCTGGAGCCGAATGTTAATTTACTGGACAGAAACAACGGCTCTTTCAGCTTCTGGGATTATCAGTGGGAACAAGAAAAGGCTTTGTATCCTGATGTTGACAAGCGTTACAGCTATCATACTATGACTAAGGCGGGAGATCCGGATGCTCCTAATCCGGTGCGATTTAAGGATGCGCGCTATCTGGTAGAGAAAAGCGGCAGGCTGATTTATAATGTTGCCGATGACGGCACGGTAAGGAAGATTTACGATTTGGCTGAAGAGTAGGCCAGATGCTGGCGCACGATTTTGGCAATGGGGGTGGCGCTGATGCGGTTACTGAGATTGCTGTGTATGACAATGCTGGGGCTGCTGCTTTGTGCAGCAGGTCCGCTATCGGGAGGTGTGGCTATGGAAAGGGCGGGTGACTGGCAGGAGCTGTCTGTGAGCAGCAGAGGTATGAGCAGCGCAAGCTGTTATTCATTTAACCTTTGCCGACGCGATAAGGAACTGCTGTTTGACAGTGAGTGCTTTGCAGATGGCGAGCGCCTGAAGTTTTACGAGGTACCTGTTACGGCAGAGGAGCTTACACCGCTGGATAAGCTAATACAGCAGCTGCCATGGCAGTTGCGCCAGCCTTCGGCATCTCGTCTTGCGAATTTGCCGCGTGAGATGATTGAGGTGCACGACTGCGGCAGCTTTTCGTTGACGCTGCTGACGGCAACGGGCGAAAAGCTGGTATGCCGTACTGACATTGAGCAGCAGCAGGAGCTGTTGCGTGAGCTGCAAAGGCTGGCTAAGCAGGTGCATGAACAGAAGCGTGATGCAGGCCATGAGAAGATGCATCCTATGCGTGGCTTTAGGCTGTTCAGGGAATTGCCGGAAAAATAAGCATGAAAGCAGTACGGGCTGCGTTTTTGGCAGGAATTTAGCCGAAAAACAAAAAAATTTTACTCATCCTACCCGAAATCGACAGTTTGGGTGGGGTGCTTTAGCACATTCCGTTGTACAATGAGCTTGTAAGGAAACATGCCTGCGCCTGTAATAGCGCAGGATAATTCTGAGGAGGTGCAACAAATGAAAAAAGGTATTGTATTAGCTTGCTGCGCAATGCTTTTGGCGGGACAATTGCAATCTGCAGAAGCTCTTGACTGGAACAGAAGAATTGGCGTAGACAGAATGATTGACAGAACCATTGATAATACTATTAACAGGGCGGTGAATAAAGTGGAGAAGCAAGAAAAAACCAGACGTGTCATTTTCCAAAACCTGCCGCAATCGGCAGCTGAAATCGGACCGGAAACCGATGCTCAGCAGGTTGCAGCTTATACTGTAGCGGCACTGGCTCGCTATGAAACTAATCCTGCAGAGGCAATTGCTATGCTCAACAAGCTGCTGGGACCTCGTCCGGTACCTAAAAGAGATGAACAGTTCCTCGCAGACCGTTTTCGCGGCAGACAGTATCTGATGCGCTCCTACTTCATGGGCGCAACTCCGGAAAACAACTATCAGCCGGATATGCCTTATACCGTAGAGGTTAAAACTAATGCCTACACCTATCAGGAAGAAGGCTATGCACGCTTTATGATTACCTGCGGCGGTGCTGACAGCCCGCGTCCGATGACCGTGCGCCAAAAGGCTTCTACCGGCGAATGGTTCCTGTGGGATTACAAGGGACTGCTGAGCGGCATCAAAACTCCGGCAGCGGATGATCCTTGGGCATAAGATTAATTCAGCTGAACAAATATTGCAGTATAACATTAACAGCCTTCCGGTGCTTCCGGAAGGCTGTGTTTTTTGCTATGGATGTTATAAAGCTCAATTTAAGTGAAAAATAGTCATAAAAAGCATATATTTTTTGCTCACCCTACCCGAAATCAGCCTTTCGGGTGGGGCGCTTTTGCTTTTCGGGGCCTATAATATAATTACAAAAGCTGGAAGGAAGTGATATGTATGAAAAAATTCTGGAAAAAAACATCGCTGTTTCTGGTGACTGCGGCGATGACTGTTTCCGCTCCGCTGATGGCGTGGGCGCTGGAGCATGACATTGTTATTCTGCATACTAATGATATCCATTGCGGTATTAATGATAATATCGGCTTTGCCGGTTTGGCGCAGATTAAAAAGGATGCTTTAGCAAGAACGCCGAACGTAGCGCTGGTGGATGCAGGCGATGCTATTCAGGGCGCACCTATCGGCAAGCTGTCCCGTGGTCTGGCAGTTGTCGATATTATGAATTATCTGGGCTATGACTTCTGCATTCCCGGTAACCATGAATTTGACTACGGCATGGACCGCTTCATGGAGCTGGTACCGCTGCAGCGTGCAGGCTATTACTGTGCAAATTTTGTTTATGCAGGCAACAACAAGCAGGTTCTGCCGGGCTACAAAATTATGCAGTATGAGGATACCAAGGTAGCCTTTGTGGGTGCGAGTACACCGGAAAGCCTGACAACCTCTACGCCTACCTTCTTCCAAAATGAGAAGGGCAAGTATATTTACAGCTTCTGCGAGGATAAAACCGGCAATAAGCTGTACAAGCAGCTGCAGAAAAATGTCGACAAGGCACGCAAGGACGGCGCTGACTACGTATTTATCGTTGGCCATTTGGGCATGGACGGCACCACCCCGCAGTGGAGCAGCGAAAGCGTTGCGAAAAATACTCAGGGCGTAGACGCTGTTATCGACGGACATTCTCACGAGCGTTTTACCCGTATGGTTAAAAATAAGGTAGGTAAGGACGTGCTGCTGGCGCAGACCGGCACTAAGCTGAAAACTGTAGGCGAGCTGGTAATTACTCCCGACGGCAAGCTGAAGAGTCAGCTGATTACCGAATCCAACGGCAAGGACGCCAATATCGCGAGAGTTATTGCCCAGGAAATAAAAACCTATGAGCCTTTGCTGAAGCAGCCTGTGGGCGAAGCCTTGGTACAGCTGCGCAGCAATGATCCTGCAACCGGTGAGCGCATCGTGCGTAATCGTGAATGTAGCTTGGGCGACTTTGTTGCCGATGCTTATAGAGCAGTGCTTGATTGCGATGTAGTTCTGGTAAACGGCGGCAGTATCCGCAACGAAATCAAAACCGGCGTAATCAGCTACAACGATTTGCTTGAGGCCTTCCCCTTCGGTAACATGTGCGTAGTTTTAGAGGTAACCGGCCAACAGATTCTGGATGCTCTGGAGATGGGCGCTATCAGTTATCCTGAAGAAAGCGGCGGCTTTATGCAGGTATCCGGCCTGAGCTACACGCTCGACAGCTCCGTTGCTTCCAGCGTTGAGCTGGATGCCAAGGGCAATTTCCTGCGTGTTGCCGGTGCCCGTCGCGTAAGCGATGTTAAGATTGGCGGCAAACCGTTAGACGTTAAGAAAAAATACACCGTGGGCGGGACATCCTACAAGCTCAAATTCGGTGGTGACGGCATGACGATGTTCAAGGGAGCGCGTCTGGTGCAGGACGAAATGATGAGTGACGCAGATACGATTATGGAATACCTGCAGAACCATCTGAATGGCAAGGTGGGCGAGCAATATGCTAAGCCTTACGGCGATGGCCGTATCGTAATCAAATAAAAAGCTTTTCCATAGTAAAATGAGGAGATGATTGTTATGTTGAAGAAACGTATGGCGATGGGAATTTTGGCCGGACTTCTGGCCTGCAGCTTTATTGCCGGCTGCGGCGGGGGCGACAAAGGCACCAGTGAGCCCCCTAAACCGAAACTGATTGCTGCCGATTTGAAGGATTTGCCGAACAAGGATATTAAGGCCGGTGGTAGAACCTTTAAGCTGTTTGCGCTGAAGAATAATTCTAAAGTGCGTCTGGAAAATTCCTATGGCAAGGGCATGAAGCTAGCTGTTGTCGGCAGAGATATGATTTATGCCAACGTTAAAGACAGACTTGTGCAGATGCAGTGGGATAAAGATGGTCTGCGCATGTTGGACAATAATGTTGATGCTTTGTCCGGTAATGCTAAGATTTCTTCCGATGGCACCAGAGGCATTTTCTATAACAATAAGAGAATGAGACTCAACTATTTCGATAGCGAAACTAAGCGCATTGAAGAGGCACAAGGACGCTTCAATAACCTTGTTGTAATTCCAAAGGGCAATGCGGACAAGGCTTTGATTTGGATGAACCAGGGCGATATGAGAAAGGTTGAGCTGCGCAACGGCTACAGAGTAGGCAAAGATTTAGGCACAGTACGTAAGGAATCCAGAAGCCGTGCTGCTGACGACAAGGATAAAATCAATATTCCGCAGAGCGTTGTTGCAGACAGAAACGGTGATTTCTATGTTGGCGGCAATGCACGTATCGGCACTCAGGATGTAGGCTTGGTAAGCGTTTATGACTTCAATGGCAAGCAAAAACGCGTCATCGGCAAGGAAAAACGTGAAGATAGCAAGGCTATGCATAACTTGACCGATATAGCTTTGACTGATGAATATCTGGTAGTCAGCGATTCCTCTGTAGACAATCAGCAGCTGTTTATTTACAGAAAGAGTACCGGCATGCTGCTTGATACTGTCAGCTATAAGGATTTGACCGATAATAAGGAAGTTGACAGCAATATTTGGGTAAACCTGAGTAATATGCCTGATAACAGAGTTCTGCTTTCCCTCAGCAGAGGCAGAAAAAATGTTGATGATGAATTCTTCATCCTGCAGCTGTAATGTAGGGTAGAAGGCATGACAGAAGCTGTAAAATTTAAGACATAAAAAATAAAATTTTTATACGCAACAGATACTAAGGTCTGTTGCGTATTTTTATGCAGTCAGTAGTTAAATGAACAGATTACAATTTTTTATTTTTAGGTAAAATTGTAGTATGCTGGTCGTAGAACGCTTATTTATGACAAGGTTGATTTTTAGTAAGTAAAGTTATAAAATAAATGTATATGGTAATTTGCTATAGAAATATTTATTGCAAAATACTTGGCAAAATAAGCAAAGATAATTCATCGTAAATACAAGGAGAATGTTTATGAACACAGATGGCAGAATTTATAAAACAATAGTTGTATCTAAACCTGATAAGTATACAAATGAGCTGAAAGAGAGAATTGAGGAATTAGGTTCTTTGTGTTTGAATAACCTTAATCAGGATGACTATCATCCTATTATGATGCTTGGTAGTATTCAATCTGGTAAGACGAGGGCTTTTATTGGCTTGATGTCTTTGTGCTTTGATAACGACTTTGATATGACCATTATTTTAACTAAATGCAGTAAAGCATTGGTTCAACAGACTGTTAGCAGGATGATGGCTGAATTTGCTGAAGTAAAGTCAGGTAAAAGTAATATTGGCGATGTTGTAGCTCAAAATATTCTTGATATAGACTTTGGCAGTGAGACTACAGAAGCCGGTAAGCAAAAGATTGTAAGACAGTTTTTGAAACGCTATCCAGAGAAGAAAAGAATAATAGTTGTAAAAAAACAAGCTGATAATGTAGATAGAATGATTCGCTTGATAAATGAAATTGTTGCTTCTAATAAATATAAAAAAATTTTGATTGTTGATGATGAAGCTGATATTACCTCTATAGGATATGAAGGAAAAGCAGATGATTTGACATTAAGAAGAGTATCTGGCGCTGTAAACACTGCTCGTAAGAATTGTGTGAACAGTGAAGTTCGTCATGTGTTGATGCAGGTTACAGCAACTCCTTATGCTTTATATTTGCAGCCTGATGCTTTTAGCAATGAAGATATAATGCCTATAAAACCGGAGCGCACAGTTGTATTACCTACTGGCCAGGGATATATTGGTGGAAAATATTACTTCATGGATTCGCAAGATGAGTACTCAGATAATTATCATAAGGCTATGTATTTGCCGTACATAGTTCCACAGGAAGAAATGGATTTACTTAATGGCACCAAGAAAAATAGTGGCAAAAATATTGCGTTAACAGATAAGCGTGTAGTAAAACCAGAAAATTTTTTGGAACTGAACGGAGCTAAATATGCGCTGCCAACGCTAAGAAAATGGATTTTTGACGTTTTGGTAGGTACTGCAATTATACAGTTACAAGAGGGTTGCAGAGATTATTATGTTTCAGCGGTTATGCATGCTTCTATCAATAAAAAATTACATAAACATGAAAAGGATTTTATAGAAAATGGCTTTGATATTATTCGTAGAGAACTTGAACGCGATATAGATAGCTCCTTAATAAAAAAATATCTCCAAATATCTTATGCTGATTTGGCACAGTCTGTTAAAGCATATAATGTTATAAACTTACCATCGATGAATGAAGTTGCAAGAGCAATAGCCTATAAAGATGAAGACGGAGATTTGGAAGGAATTATCACAGAGGTTGACATTAAAGAAGTTAATAGTGATAAAGATATAGAAAAACTTCTTGATGTAAATACGGGTGAGCTGAAATTGGAAAATTCCTTGACGATTTTTGTAGGAGGACAAGTATTAGATAGAGGAATAACTATACCTTCATTAATTAGCTTTTTCTATGGTCGCGATCCTAAACAGATGCAACAGGATACAGTTATGCAGCATTGTCGAATGTTTGGCTATCGTAGTGAAAACCTTCTTTCTGTTACCAGATTTTATACTACAGCAAGACTGTTAAATAATATGACTGATATTATGGAACGAGACTGTATTTTGCGTGAACGCATGCAAAGACAAAAAGGTGGCAGTGTGGTTTACCTGGAATCTGGAAATAAGATAATTGCTTGTTCAAAAGTTAAAATTGCAGCTTCGGATATTAAGACTATTTTACCGGAAAAACGTTATTTGCCGGTTGGCTTTACTGTAAAAAGAACTACAAGATTAAAGAACAAAATAGATGAGATTGTAGAAGAGCTGCACTGCAGTAAGCAAACAGATTATAAAAAAGGACTAGATATAGACGATAGTATGTATTTGCTTATTGATAAAGATAAAGCTTTAGAATTATTGCGTTATTGCTACGATATGATAGAGCCAGATCAACTAGAAACAAAATGCAGTGTTTTTGCTGATATTGAAAGCCCATTTTTATTTTCTACTAGTCAATGCGATAAAGTGGCTTTGATTGTTAGAAGAAATCGTCAAATTGGCATGAAAAAGAAAAGAGGCAATACAGATACATACCAAGATGCACCTGATGATGGTAATAATGAAGGTCTTTTGGCTAAAAATCTTAGAGACAGATATCCTGTATTGGTGCTGACTGAACAGTGTAATCCTGTCTGGAAAAATGCATTTTGGTGGCCTGTGTATTATACTCCGTCTGATATGAATATAGGAATTTACGCAGAGACTAATGCGAATTCAGAAGTTAGAGAAAATGTTTTTAGTGCCGGTAAGAAAGCTATTAAATTTACCGGCTTCCCGGTAATCAATAATAGTAGAGCTAAAGTTAATGAAATAAAGAAAATTGAAGCTGCAATTAATAAAATCATGAAATTTAGAGACGAAAAATTTAAGTTTCGTGAGTTAGGGAATATTGTGTTAAAAAGAGAGGAACTGGAATGTAAAGTTTATATAGATAATGGCTCTGAAAAACCTAATGAAGATAGTTTACTAAAGCAGATTAAACAGTTAAAAGAAAAAACTATGGAAGCAGTAAGACAAACTTCTATCGGTACTGATAAAATCAAAAATATTGACCAATTCTATTCTTTGCTGTTAAATAATGATTTTTCAGAAGAAGTGGATTATCTTCACGATAAAATATTAGGGGAATTAAGTGGTTCAAAAAACAAAGCTATTGGTGAAATATGTAAATATGTTGATGAAGCATTGGATGTGCTTCGCAACTCGTTTATAACGCTTGGATATTTTCAACCGAAAGGCAGTGGTGTTTGTGAAATATACATATATTATGATAAAATAAGCAATGAATGCACTAATACTGGAGATAGAATGGAGTTGTTGATAAATGTTATAGCGCATGAAATGCAGCATGCTTGGCATTATGCTGATACTATGACAAAGAGTGGACGCTGGTTTTATAGTAGAAAAGCATTTTTGAAACAAGGATGGACTCAGGAGTCTATAGCTGAATATTTCGCATTATGCTATGCTAAAAAAAGAAAGGCTGAAGGCAAAGAGTTTGCATATAACGACTTGATCAATGCTCGTGATATTGCGCAGTTCCCTAAAGATGGTGGTTATAGCGGAGCTTTATTAATAGATAAAGAACCGGATATGTTTAAAGATATATATCTTATGTCTATTGAGGATATGCCTACTGCTTATGATAAGTATTTGAAAGTATTGATGGAGAAATATCAGGATAAAAGTAAGCATAAAACAAGCAAACACTAAAAAAGGCTTAAAGAGGCTAGGATAAAACCCAGCCTCAAAAAGCACATAGTAGATTGTTATGCGTAACTATTTAAATATTACTGAATTGAACTTTTATATTTACGTCATAAGCTTGGATTTAACAGGTGTTTGCTAGATGGTAATATGATATAATGAAATCAAATTAATTTCGGAGGATGTTTGAAGAATGCTATATCCGTTTGCTGAAACTACAGAATGTGATTTCAAGAGAGAATTGGAGACTAAAAAGCCAAAAAGTTGGTTGAAAAGTGTTAGTGCTTTTTCTAATGGTATTGGTGGAAAGCTGATTTTTGGTGTTGATGATAGCGGTGAAATTGTTGGGATAATTGATGCGCAAAAAAGTGCGGAAGCCATAAGTAATTTGATTAAGACGCGTATTACACCTACTCCGCAATTTGTTCTTACATTAGAAAAAGAACGGGAAAAGAGCGTTTTGATTCTTAATATTGAAGCAGGGAGAGCAACTCCATATTATTACAAAGCTGATGGGATTAGGGAGGCTTATGTTAGAATAGGTAACGAAAGTATTGTTGCTCCAGATTACATTCTTAATGAACTGATTTTGAAAGGTAAAAATCAGTCATTTGATGCTTTAACAAGTGATGTAAAAAAGGAAGATTATAGTTTTACTCTGCTTGAAGCAACGTATTATGAACGGACTTTACTGAAAATGGAGCCTAAGGATTATTTTTCTTTTTGTCTTGCAGACAAAAAGGGTTATCTTACTAATGCGGGAAGGTTGTTTGCAGATCAGTATATAGTTTATAATTCACGTGTTTTTTGTACAAGATGGAATGGTTTAGAAAAGGGATCTGTTTTTGATGACGCCTTGGATGATAAAGAGTTTGAAGGAAATCTAATATACTTATTGAGAAGTGCATCTGATTTTATAAAAAATAATTCTAAAGTACGTTTTTATAAAGATGTAGAATATAGGGTTGATAAGCCTGATTATGCTGAACGTGCTGTGACGGAGGCTTTGGTAAATGCTCTGATTCATAGAGATTATATTGTATTAGGTAGTGAAGTACATATTGATATGTATGATGATAGATTAGAAATTAGCTCACCTGGCGGGATGTTCGACGGTAAAGCAGTACAGGAACATGTGATAACTGATATTGGTTCTATGAGACGTAATCCTGTTATAGCAGATTTGTTTCATAGGATGAAGTTTATGGAACGTAGAGGTAGTGGACTGAAAAAGATTATCAGTGAAACAGAAAAACTTCCAGGCTACAATGAGTCTTTAAAACCTATATTTTATTCAGATGGAAGTAGTTTTAGAGTTATTTTGAAGAATGTAAATTATGGAACTACTAAAGTGAGCGATAAAGTGAGCGATAAAGTGAGCGATAAAGTGAGCGATAAGTTAAATGAAAAAGAGAAATGCTTTTTCAATGTCTTAATGTCGCTTGCAAAACAGTATGATTTTGTTACTACTAAAGTTGTTGCCGAAGCAGCTGGAATGCCTGAGGCAACAACAAGGCGATATTTAGCTAAATTTTCTAAAATGGATATCATTGTGTCAGATGGTAAAAATAGAAGCAAGAAATATTATCTAAAGAATACTTCTATGACAGAAGCTAACCCCTAACCCATAACGAAAGCCTCCGACGAATAAATTCGCCAGAGGCTTTTTGCTTGCTTTGGTGCGTCAATGCTCTGCGTTACGCATCAGTTCGATATACTGCAGCAGGGTACTGTCAATAGTTTTGCGCAAATTTCTTCAGACATCCTAGCAGAAGTTTAG
>OHNK01001176.1_pt1 | contig 12363 bp, 8 predicted proteins | sample 1569551 | NCBI WGS metagenome assembly OHNK01 (sample SAMEA3879518, study PRJEB24766) | human gut metagenome | biome: human-associated habitat; feature: feces | place: USA | collected 1985/1987 | reverse complement strand
ATTATAGATGAATAAGCATTAAATTCACCTCATATTATTACTAAGGTGATACTATGAAAATGCTTACTTTAAAATTAACGCCGAAAAGGATATTCGGCATAGTTCTTTTGCTTGTGGGAATTATCGTTATATCGGTAACGTTTGTATCAAACCATACGAGCGAAGCGCAAAGCGTGGTGGCAGTAATAAGCGCAAAGACCGACAGCGAAAGACGAGCGTATTTAAGCAAATACGGCTACAAGCTGGCAAGCGACTGCGAGCAAAAGGAAATCACCATTCCTAAGAAATGGAATGATGTGTATAACAGCTATAACCAAATTCAAAAAAATCAAGGCTTTGATTTGACTGATTACAAGGGGCAAAAAGCAACGCTTTACACCTACACAGTCACAAATTATAAAGGCAAGGGTGACTGCATTGTTGCCGATATGCTTGTTTGTGAAGGAAAACTTATCGGCGGCGATATTTGCAATCCATCTGCCAAAGACGGTTTTTTAGTAGGGTTTGAGGAAAACGAATAAACAAATATTATGGAAAGATTAGATAAAATAATTGCCACTGCTCTTCAAATTTCAAGAAAAGATGCAATAGCGCTTATTAAAAGAGGAAGAATAGCGGTAAATAAAGAAACAATCAAAGACCCAAAGGCAAAGTTTAACGAGAACGGCGCTGTGCTTTTTTGCGATAACGAGCAAATATACTATAATAAATATGTATACATTATGATGAATAAACCCAAGGGTGTGATTTCAGCTTCAAACGGAAAAGGAGAAAAGACGGTTGTTGACATTTTACCGCCCGATATGAAGCGTAAAAACCTGTTCCCTGCCGGCAGGCTTGATAAAGACACAACAGGCTTTATGCTCATTACCGACGACGGCGAACTTGCACACTCGATATTAAGTCCTAAAAATCACATTCCGAAAACGTATATCGCAAAGCTTGACAAACCGTTTAACGATGAAATAATCAGGGAATTTGAAAAAGGAATAGAGCTTAAAGACGCCAAATGCCTGGGCGCAAGCCTTGAACCGGTTGACGGTGATTATCAGGTAGGAAAGGTCATTATTAAACAGGGGATGTATCATCAAATCAAACGGATGTTTTCTCATTTTTCAATAAACGTTGTTGAACTTAAAAGGATAAAAATGGGTTCGCTTGACCTTGACGAAAATTTAAAAATGGGAGAATGTCGATATCTTACAAAAGAAGAAATTTCTTCTCTTTGTGACAAATGACAACAAATTCTGCTACTTTTATTCAATTTAACAACAATATATTGTGTTTATCTCTAAACGATTTCACCATTCATAACAAGTTGCACAAAAAAGTGCAACTTTTTTTGTTAAAATGGTTGCAATATGATTAAACTTCTTGTATAATATGAACAAGTAGGGCATATACTTTTTGTGCAATATTTCTTTGTGCATACTGCCCAACTAAACAGAGAGGTGAATATAATGCCAAACAGATTATTCCAAGGAATAGTAAATCAAATGCGTGAAGCAATCGACAGAAATATCGGCGTTGTTGACGAAACGGGTACGGTTATTGCGTGCAGTGAGCTCGGCTTAATAGGAGAAATTCGCAAGGGCGTAATCTCTGCCGGCGTTTTCAGTACAAATCAAACCTGCGTTGATAATGCAACATATACCACATTTGACGTACTTGTCCGCCCCGAATATGCAGTATTTGTTGACGGAACGGATGACCTTGCACATCATTATTCTTCGCTCATTGCCGTTGCTCTTGACCAAATAAAGCAAAACAATGACGAAAAATTTGACAGGTCAAACTTTGTTAAGAACGTTATTTTGGACAACATTCTTCCGGGCGATATTTATATTAAGTCAAGGGAACTTCATTTCAACAACGATGCGTCAAGAGTTGTATTTTTAATCAGGACAACCCAGGAAACGGAAATTTCTGTTTTTGACATTATTCAAAACTTCTTCCCTGATAAGAGTAAGGATTTCGTTATCAATGTAAACGAAAGCGACATCGCTCTTGTTAAAGAAGTTAGACCTAACGTTGATATTAAAGACCTTGAAAAGCTTGCACGTTCAATCAACGATACCCTTTTGTCTGAATTTTATTTCAATGCAATTATCGGTATCGGCACTTGTGTAACAGGCATTAAGGAGCTTGCTCATTCGTTTAAGGAAGCTCAGGTGGCACTTGAAGTAGGCAAGGTTTTTGATACTGAAAAAACAATTATCAGCTATGAAAATCTCGGTATCGCAAGGCTTATTTATCAGCTTCCGACAACTCTTTGCGATATGTTCCTTAAAGAGGTGTTCAAGCGTGGCTCTATCGAATCGCTTGACCAGGAAACGCTTTTCACTATTCAAAAATTCTTTGAAAACAACCTTAATGTTTCCGAAACATCAAGAAAGCTTTTCGTTCACAGAAACACTCTTGTTTACAGGCTTGAAAAAATCAAAAAGCTCACAGGTCTTGACCTTAGAGAATTTGATGACGCTATTGTATTTAAGGTAGCGCTCATGGTAAATAAATACCTTGCATCAAGCCCGGTTAAATATTAACAAGCTATCGGCCGTCAGTAATGACGGCTGTTTTAGATTATGGTGAAATTATGAGTAAAAAAAGATTGACTGAGAAAAAGGAACAAAGCGCAAGGCTTGTTTACAGCGATTTAAATTTAAAACAAGGATTCAAAAAGTTTCTTTTAAATCCTATGTATATTTTCCCCGTTCTTATTAGCACAATTTTGTGCTATGCATATTATCTCACTCACGAAACAGTAACAATCGACTCGCTTTCAAGTGACAGATATTATCACGGCTTACTTGTTGCACAGGGCAGGCTTACAGCAACAATTATAGAAAATTATTTAGGCTTTGAACATTTGCCGATTGCAGTTGAAAATATAATAGGTCTTATTTGCTTTATTTTGGGAGCAACTGTATTTTGCATAATATTTGACAAAGCAAAGCCTCAAAGCAATGTTTTGCCTTATACCTTTTCCACCTGCCTTTACATAACTTTCCCACTGATGAATGAATATTTTATGTTCAAAGGCTCAGTTTTAACCACCGGAGGCTCAATTCTTTTAGTATCTTTTGCACTTTATTTTGCACTGAAAATTAAAAATTTGATTGCTTCAATACTTATTTCTTCAATTTTTATATTCTTTGCATATTCGTGGTATGAATCGTTCATTTTAGTTTATATCGGCGCAGTATTTTTACTTCTTATACTTCTTGCCGACGGTAAAAAAAGCCAAAAAGAATTATTTTTCAACGGTTTTTGGCTTGCACCGACTTTATTTTTAGGATTTTCTTTAGAGGAAATAATATCAAACGCAATAATAAATATATGCAATATTACACAAGATAACAACAACGCTGTCGGTACTGCTTGGCTTTCAAGCTCTGCCACATTAAAATCATTTTTTTATGATTTTATATATTCATTTGTATCTAAAATATTTTGCTATGCCCCATTTACAATTTTATTCATTTTTCTCGCCGTTGCATTTGTTTTGATGATACTTCAAACCAAGAGCACAAAAAAGCCTATTCTCATTTTCTTTTATTTAGGCCTTGCACTTACTGTTTTCTTTTTAAGCATTTATCGGGGAACGGAATCCGCATACAGAACCGAGCAAGGAATACCGTTTTATATCGGTGCAATTACACTGCTGCTTTCATCAAAAATCATTAATTCAAACGGCAAAAAAGCTTTAAAAATAATTGCTTCACTGTCGCTTGTCATAATATTAACAGCTCAAATTTGCTCATCAAATTATTGGTATCACGTAAACGTTTTAAGAGATAAAGAAGAAAAGCAAGTCGTTTGTAATATTGCAAAAGACCTTGAAAAATATGATAAAAATAAGCCCGTCATTTTTATCGGTTACTATCAGCTTTCTAATAATATTAAAGATAAATACGCTGTTAAAAAAGACAGTGTGGCAGGCAGAATAATTAACTATACCTCTAAAAAAGCGAAAAAGTCATATACTTATACCGCTTGTCAAACATCAATCAGTTCTTACATTTCTTGGTCGATTTATTCGTTTTCAAGCGCAAATGTTGAACTTAAAAAGTTTTTCAATTCATGCGGCTATGATTTCAAACTTGGCACAAATGAGCAATTTGAAGAGGCAACAAAAAAATATATAAATATTCCCTCGTATAATGACAGCGGTTATATTTTAGACGCAGGCGATTATATTGTTGTCAAGGTCGGCAACTATACACCGAATTTCTATGACTTTTTATATGAGTAACAGCCACAATAAAGTAAGGCTCATCTTCGATAATTTGAAGATGAGCCTTTTTATTTTCTCGGCAGAAGGAATATATTGGGGTTTAAATGGGTAATAAAAGCCTGCCGAAAATTATCAGCTTATATCCTCTTTAAGGGTTTCAATAATATTATCATCCTTTAATTTTCTTACGGAATAAATCATCGTAACTGCAATAATTGCAAATACCACAAGGATTACGCCCAAATAAAGCTTATAATCAAACTGATAAGGGATTGAGCTTTCACCAAGCATTTTATTAAGCAATACGCAAACCAAAACGCTTATAGGCACACCGAATATGACCGCTTTAAGCGCATAAAATACACTTTCAAGGCTGACCATTTTTCTAAATCCGCTCGGAGCCGTTCCGACCGATTTAAGCATCGCAAATTCCTTACGTCGAAGCGATATATTCGTTGAAATGGTGTTAATAATATTTGCAATCGTGATAAGAGAGATAAGCGAAATAAAGCCGTAAACAAATACCTGAACAATAAAGATAACGGTATTCATAGTTTGGAGAGTATCGACATTGTCAGAAACGAACGTTCCTCCATAATCTTTTTCAGTCAAAAGATTATTAAGATTTTTTGCAACATTTTTATGATCATCGGTTTCAATACAAACGCTCATTGAAATATTGCTTGCCTTTTCGCCTTTATTTACTACATTTACGTACTGAGAATAAGGCATAATTATACCGACTACGCCCGGCGCAACGAGATTGCACGGCAGGCTGTTTTTATCAAATTTAACAAGACCGCCGACCTCGATATCAAGCGGATTTTTTTCATCGTTTGCATAATCGGAATTTTGAATAATATGCTTGCCTATAATGTTATCGGTAAATACTTTCGTTGTGTCCTGCTTATGAGTAAGATTGTTAAGCAAAACGCATTTAAGGCTGTCACCGTAAAAAGCATTATAATCAATACCGTTATTTTCACAAAGCGTGTTAAACTCGCTGTCGTCAACATAGTGAATTACTGTAGAAACATCCTTTTCCCCGCCAAACAGCTTTGAATAAGCAGAAGTATAATTTTTCAAATCTTTAATTTCATTATTTTTAATAATCGGGCTTGACTTACCGAGAAAAATACTCATATCCGCCGTATCAATATAATATTTATTAACTCCCTGCATTTTGTCAAGTGCGTCATAAAGTTCTTTTTTATGAGCGTAAGTAATTGTTGTTGATATCTGGTAAGGAATTGTTTTTTCATATCCGCTTGCCTGAACAAACATATTGCAAAAATAGTTGCAGGAAATAAAAAGTACGATTGAAAGAGCGATTGAAACGGTTATAAGCCTTGATTTTCTTCCATTACGCTTAAGATTTTTATATGCAAGTTCACCTTCATAACCGAATATTTTTCTGATATATTTAGGCGATTTAAGCTTTTTAGGCTTAACCTTAATCTCTTGCCTTTGGCGAATTGCATCAATAGGAGTGATTTTTGACGCCTTGCGTGCCGGAATGAATGAAGAAATAAAAATCGTTAATATGCTTACAATAACAATCGAGATTATCGCCCAAAAAGGAACTACGACTTTCATTTGCATATTGCTGTCGCTGACGCCTGCAATCATTCCTGTAGAAATAATTTTATTGCCTATTAATTTAAGGGTAATTCCGATACCGAGTATTCCTGCCGCAATACCGACGGGAATGCCGACAGCACCTAAAATTGCACCCTCAAAATACACACTCTTTCGCTTTTGCGCCTTAGTTGCACCAACCGAGGCAAGCATACCGAGATATCTTACTCGCTCACTCAGCGACATACCGAATGCGTTATAAATAAGCATTACGGATGCGATAACGATAAGAATTAAAACAACCAAAACAATTGGAAGCATCTTTGAAAGAAAGCCGCCCTGTCTGCCTGAAAGATATGACGCAAGGACATCTTCGTTTGCCCTGTAGCCGTCAATTTTGTAATCTCTTTGGATTTTTTCAATGGTTTTATGTGCATTTGAGTCCTGCTTGGCAAGCGTAAATAAAGCAAAAATGTTCTTGTCGCTCTTGCTCTCCGCCTCGCTCATACCACGCCAAATTTTTTTATATCTTGTAGCAGGGTTATTGTGAAGAATTGCGGTAATTGTATATTCCTTATAATCTTTTGACGTGACGAATTTCTCGTTTTCATCACGATAGCCGTCTGTTGCAATACCTCCGTCGGCAAGCTGCCTCATCCCCTGAGCAAAAGTAATCTTATCGCCTACCTTGGCATTTTTCATACCGTTTGCCGCAAGCAAATTTTCTTCAACTGCGACCTCGTTTTCATTTTCCGGAAGCTTTCCGTCAAAATCGCCCGTTGCCATCATTTCAAAATATTTCTTGTTTCCGACAAGAATTTCACCCGTGCTTTTTTCATAATCAGATGCACTTTTCAGCTTAAACGACATATAGTCGTCGCTGTAACCGAGACCTACATTTGAAATTCTGTCATCATTTTTAATTTGGTTTATTTGTGTTTGATTAAGACAGTCAAATTCGGCGTCCCATTTACCTGATGAGATTAAGCCGATTTCACCGAAAAGGTTTAAAAACGAAGCCATTGCAACAAATACAGCCGTAATCATTGCAACGGAAACGCAAATGCCGAGTGTTGTTACAACCGTTCTGCCCTTGTTTTGCTGAATGTGACGTGTTGTAAGCTTATTTACGATATTCAACCTATTCTCACCTCATCCCCGGTGATTTTGCCGTCCTCAATTGTGATTACACGGTCGGCTGAATTTGCAATTTTTTCATCGTGAGTGATAATAATTACAGTCTGATTAAATTCCTTGTTAAACTGCCTTAAAAGAGAAATAATCTCCTTACTGTTTTCGCTGTCAAGATTTCCCGTAGGCTCGTCTGCAAGCATAAGCGCAGGATTGTTGACAAGTGCACGTCCGATTGATACACGCTGCTGCTGACCGCCTGAAAGCTGATTTGGCAAATGGTCAAGCCTGTTTTCCAAGCCAAGACGCTTTACAAGAGTATCAATTTGCTTTTTATCCGGCTTTCTGCCGTCAAGAAGAAGCGGCAAGGTCAAATTTTCCTGAACAGTCAAAATAGGAATAAGATTATAAAACTGATAAATAAGGCCTATCTGCCTGCGACGGAAAATTGCAAGTGCCGTTTCATCAAGATTTGAAATATCCGTTTGATTAATAACAACACTGCCGCTTGTCGGCACATCTACACCGCCGAGGATATGAAGAAGCGTTGACTTGCCCGAACCGCTCGGCCCGATAATAGCAACGAACTCACCTTTTTCTACTGAAAACGAAACGTTATCAAGAGCCTTAACCATTGTGTCGCCCTTGCCGTATGTTTTGCATAAATTTGTAACTTCAAGTATTTTCATAGTAGTTATCTCCTTTCGATGAGTCCATAATACCTTAATGAACTTACAATCGTGTGACTGTTTAATTACAATTTTGTCACTTACCTAAATTTGAATACGAATACAAAATCCGGCGCACAACCGTATGGCAGATTTTGAGAAAAGGCGAACAATGTTCGCCCCTACGGCTTTGTGTCAGTTTGTATCGTCCTTTAATGAATCAATAATAGAATTGTTTTTAATAAGCTTTAATGAATAAATCATAGTAAGACCTATGATAACAAATACTGCCACGCAGGCAATAAGATAAAGCCAAATATTGACAGAAAACGGAATAGGATTATCCTTTGAAATAATATATCCCACCACTCTGTTAATAACAAGGCTCAGCGGCACACCAAAAAGCAAGCCGAATAAACCGTAAAACATACTTTCAAAAATCAACGTCTTTTTAAACTCCTTTGGCGTCATACCCACGCTTTTCAGCATTGCAAGCTCCTTTTTCCTGCCTGCAATCTGCGCCGTCATTGTGTTGATTATATTAAATACTGTTATTAATGTAATCAGCAAAATGAAAGCATAGGACAGAAATTGAACGGCGGATATAATGCTCTTTTCCTTCATCATCCAATTATAATTGTTATATACGTCGCCCTCGGCTTCGTTTTCGGACAAATAGTCCTTAAGTTCCTTTTCAACCTTGTACGGCTCGTCGGTTTCAATACCGTAGTCAAAATAAAACGAATCATCATCAGAATATTTATCATATACACACTTAGGCGCATAAAAAGCAACGCCGCTTGAATCCAAATTACAAATAGGATTATCCTTATCATATTTTATAAAATCGCAGAATTTATAAATAGATGTGCAACCGGTTTTATAATAGAAATAAACTTGATTCCCGTTTTCGTCGAGCTTATTTTCCCTTTCTGTTTTTTCAGAATCAATATCATAACAGCCGATAGTTTTGCCGAGTAGATTGTTATTAAAAATCGGCTCATCATTACGGTCAATTCCGTTTATTACAATCGTTTTAATTGAGCCGTCCTTATCGGGCGAGTAATATTTTTTATAATCAATTCCGTTTTTCTTGCAAAGCGCATTGAAATCCTCGTCATCAAGCAAATGAGCGGTATATGTTATATCCTGCGTTGCGATAAATTTATATTTATCAACAAAAATGCTTTCATTTTGAAACGACATATCATAAAGGCGTGAATTATCATAAGGATTTATATCGCCTCGTAAAATTGAATACCAAGCTTCCCAAATTGAATAAAATCGCTTTACCCTTTTATTTGTTTTCAAATAATTTCTTGCTTTTTCAAGCTGCGCCTTGCTTTCGGCACTGTATTGATACATAAGCTGATAAGGAATTTCATAATCTAAATTTGATGCTTCTTTAAATGTTTCGCAAAAATAATTACAGCTTAAAAAGAGGACTGCGCAAATACATATACAAGCAATAATTGTTCTCGATTTTCTGCCGTTGCGCCTTAAATTTTTAAATGCAATATCACCCTCAAAGCCGAAAAGCTTAGTGATAATAAACGGAGTGCGGATTTTGCCTTTTCGCTTAATCTCGTCCGTTTTTCTAATCGCATCAATCGCAGTAATTCTTGCCGCCTTTTGCACGGGCGAAATGATTGACACAAAAACAGTCAGCGCTGCCAAAATAACAATAAGGCAAAGCACCCACAGGGAAATATGGGTTGAATATTTGATATTGTCGTTATAGCCCTCCATAATCGAGGCAATTTTGGCATTCATTGCGCTTTGCGATATAAAGGTAGTAAGCAAGCCAAGCGCTATGCCGAGAATAATTCCTATTCCTCCCAATATTGCGCCCTCAAAATAGAGCGTCTTTTTCTTCTGTTTCCTTGTTGCACCGACTGAGGAAAGCATACCGAGGTATTTGATTTGCTCGCCGACAGAGAGCGCAAAGGAATTATAAATCATTGCAAATGACGAAACGAAAATTACGGCAAAAACAACGATTCCGATTGCAGTAAGCTTTAATACCTGCGGCAAATCGTTTTTGTCTATCGAAAAGGCAAGCCGTGAATTTAAAAAGCCTGTATTTTCGCCCACATTAAATGCCCTTTTCTTTTTAGTAAAGCCGAACTTATCATAAATACCGTTGATTTTAATGTACGAAAACGGAGTGACTTTTTTAATCTTGCCGTAAGCAACAAGATTTTTACTTTTTAAATCACTCATTCCACGAATGATTGCGCCACGCTCGGTCGGCTCGTTATTGTGGAGAATACCTACAACTTTAAACGTTTCGTCCTTTTCCTTTTCAAAGCGTTCGCCGAATTGGTAATCGCCCTTTATCGGCAAAATGACAAAATCGCCTTTAAGCCTTGAACCGACTGCAATTTTAATCTCGTCGCCTATTTTTAGTTCAAGCCCGTTATTTTTAATAAGCGATTGCTCCACCATAATTTCATTGTCGCTTTTAGGCAAAGCGCCGTCATATTTGCAGGTGACTGTATCTTTAATATACTGTGCATCTCCCTGATATATCGTGCCTGTTCTTAAATAATTAGCTTTATCTGAATAAATCTTATAGCTTTGCTCCTCGGTTGATAAATCCTTTTCAAAGCCTATATCTTTAAGTGAGGAATCGCTTAGTAAATATTTTTTTGCACTTTCATAATCTGTTTTAACAAAGAAATGCCAATTGCCGTTTGTGTTGATTGCTCTTTCGCCGTAGTAGTGAGCAAAAGAGGTGGCGCAGGTAAAAATAACAGTAAGCATAACTACGGATATAGTTATGCCTAAAACAGTCAGAACCGACCTTGTTTTGTTCTGCTTCAAATGGCGCAGGGCTAATTTTTTTGTTATACTCATAATGAATACCTCCCCCATCAGTGTAAAAATGGGTACAGTCCCCTTACACTATCACCATCATAACAGTTCAAACTTACAATCAAGTGACACTAATATTACAAAAATGTCACATATTGAAATAACCTTTGTTTGCAACGACGAGGCTTTTCGCTCAAAATCCCTCCGATTGCTTTTCAATCACCTCCCTTGTTAAGGGAGGCGGTTTATACTATTGTTTTATAAAATCTTAATTCAAAAATGCTGCCCTTGCCAAGTTCTGAATTAACAATAATATCGCCCTTTTCCTTTTCAAGCACGGTTTTTGCAAGCGCAAGCCCGATACCAACGCTCTCGCTTGATGAATTTTTGCCGTGATAAAAGCGTTCAAAAATATGGGGCAAATCCTCTTTTGTAATTCCGCAACCGTTATCCTGAATGAAAAGAGAATTATAAACATTCGTCTTCCGGCTGAAAAATCTTAATTTGCCGTTATTGTTTGTATGCTCAATGCAGTTTTTAATAATATTTTCTATTGCCTCGCCCGTCCAATTTTCATCACCGACAAATTCAAAATCATTTATTTCATTAGCAATTTCAATTTCTCTCACGTCGCAGGTGACGTAAAACTGCTTCAAACTTTTTTCTAAAATAGGCGCAATATTAAATTTTTCGTGCTTAAATTCAGTTGCGCCTGCGTCAAGCTTTGAAATTTTAAGAAGATTTGTAATAAGCCATTTCATTTTATCAAGCTGAGTTTCAATAATTGATAAAAATTCGTTTCGCTTTTCCTCGTCCTTTTCGTCTTTTAATAAATCCGACATCACCATCATTGACGTAAGCGGAGTTTTAAGCTGGTGTGATATATCGGCAAGCGAATTTGCAAGATATAGCTTGTCCGTATTAAGCTGCTCGTTTTGCGTTTTTAAAAGCGTCATTATCTTATAAAGATTATTTTTGAGTATCGACATTTCGCCCTCGCTGTTATCCATAATATCAAGGTCAAAATTACCTGAACACATAAGTGAAAGATAGTTGTTAAGTTCGTTAATTTTATCGTTTCTTTTCTTGATATTATAAAAATATATGCCTGTCAAAATAATACCTAAAATAAGGCAAATCGCACCTGCCCAAGCATTTATAATAAAACAGATTATTGAGGCAAGTACCGTTACCCCTATTCCGAAAAAAGCCGTGAATTTTGCATCTTTATTAATCATTTTTCAATAACATACCCAAGCCCACGAACAGTTTTTATAAACTCAGGCTTTGCCGGGTCCTCCTCAATTTTATCTCTAAGCCTTTTGATATAGACGGTCAGCGTGTTATCCTCAACAAAATCGCCTGCCACATCCCAAATATTTTCAAGAAGCGCAGTACGTGAAAGCACCTTTCCCCTATTGCTCAAAAGGATTAAAAGAAGCCTATATTCCATAGCGGTCAAAATAATTTCCTCATTATTTTTGTAAACCTTAGCCTCATTTGTATTAATTTTAAGATTATTGATTTTGATTATTCCGTCACTCGTTTCATTAGAATATCGGCGCATAACGCTTTTAATTCTGAGCATAAGTTCCTTAACTCTAAACGGCTTTGAAATATAATCATCTGCACCAAGCTCAAAACCCATAATCACATTAACTTCGTCATCATACGCAGTCAAAAAAATAACAGGCAAATCACCTTTCGCTTTAATCCTTTTGCAAACGTCATAACCGCTTCCGTCAGGCAGGGTTAAATCAAGAATATAAAGCGAAAATTCCTTTTCATCAATAATTTTTTTCGCCTCTTTCACGCTTTTTGCAAGCGTTACGTTATATCCCTCGTTTTCAAGCGAATAAGTAAGCCCTATGCCGATAGCTTCGTCATCCTCTAATAAAAATATATCCATTTGTCTCACCTTTATATTTTTTA
>OHNK01001169.1_pt1 | contig 12409 bp, 7 predicted proteins | sample 1569551 | NCBI WGS metagenome assembly OHNK01 (sample SAMEA3879518, study PRJEB24766) | human gut metagenome | biome: human-associated habitat; feature: feces | place: USA | collected 1985/1987 | reverse complement strand
GTTGCCCGCCGCACCTGCGGTTATATCGGCACCCAGTTCTGGAATCAGGGCCGCACCCAGGAGATCAAGGACCGGGTGCTGCATCTGTAACCCTCTCAGTCAATGCTTCGCATTGACAGCTCCCCCGAGAGGGGGAGCTTTTTATTGGAGTATCACTATGAACTACGCAACCATCAAGTATTACGACATTGCCAACGGGCCCGGCGTGCGCACCAGCGTATTTGTTTCCGGCTGCCGCCACCGCTGCCCCGGCTGCTTCAACTCCGTGGCCTGGGATTTTGCCTACGGCCAGCCCTTCGACAAGGCCACCCGCAATCAGGTGTTCGCCTCCTGCCAGCCGGACTACATTGCCGGGCTGTCCCTGCTGGGCGGCGAGCCCTTTGAGCCGGAAAACCAGCGGGAGCTGCTGCCCTTTGTGCGCAACTTCAAGGCCCTGTACCCCAACAAAACAGTCTGGTGCTACTCCGGCTACACCTGGGAGCAGCTCACCGGCAAAGAGCCCTGCGCCGCCCGGTGCGAGGTGACCGATGAGCTGCTGCAGCTGCTGGATGTGCTGGTGGACGGTGAATTCGTGCAGGCAAAGCACGACATCTCCCTGCGCTTCCGCGGCAGCAGCAACCAGCGCCTGCTGGATATGCCCCGGACGCTGGCCGCCGGGCAGCCCGTGTGGTGGGAGGACGAAGCCGTGTTTGCCACCCACACCATGGACCGGAACTAAAAAAGAAGAACGCCCCGGTTTTCCACAGCGCAGGCAGAGCCTGGTGGAAAACCGGGGCGTTTTGTGGTTCAGATTCAGCCCTGGACAGAAACGGGTTCCTTGGGCTTGTTCTCCACACGGGCACTGGTGCGGCCCTCCGGGCGGATCTCGCCGGCAGCGGTCAGAGCCATCCGGGTCAGGGTGGGGCCTACCAGCTCATACACCAGCACCGAGAACAGCACCACGTTCCGGACCATGTGTCCGTCGGAAAGCTGGGCAGCCTCTGCGGCCATGCCCAGGGCTACGCCAGCCTGGGGTAGCAGGGTGATGCCCAGATACTTCTGGATGCTGGGGCTGCACTTGGTGGCACGGCAGCTGGCATAGGCACCGCCGATCTTGCCCAGAGAGCGGCTGGCGATGTACACCACGCCCACCAGCAGCACCAGAGGGTTGGACAGGATGGTCAGGTCCAGCTCTGCGCCGGACAGCACAAAGAACAGGATGTTGATGGGGGACACCCAGCGGTCCAGACGGTCCATCAGTTCCTCCGAGGTGGGGCAGACGTTGCAGAACACGGTGCCGGTCATCATGCACACCAGCAGCAGGGAGAAGCCGCAGCGCACGCCGCCTACCTCAACCTCCAGCAGGGAAACACCCACCGTCAGCAGCACAAAGGCCACCGACAGGCTCATGCGCTTGGACCGGGAGTGGAAGTAGACCTCCAGCAGGTTCAGCAGGTAACCGGCAACGGCACCCAGCAGCAGGGACAGCAGGATCTCCATGAGAGGCTCCACCACCACGCTGAGCAGGTCCATGTGGCCCTGCTCCAGGGCATTGGCCACCCCATAGGAGGCCGAGAACAGCACCAGGCCCACAGCGTCGTCAATAGCGACCACCATCAGCAGCAGGTGTGTCAGGGGGCCCTTGGCCTTATACTGCTTTACCACCATCAGGGTGGCAGCCGGGGCCGTGGCTGCGGCAATGGAACCCAGGGTAATAGCGGACGCCAGGGACAGCACCTGGGGGAACAGCAGATGCACCCCCACCAGGGCCACGTCCACCAGGGCGGTGGTGATCACCGCCTGGGCAATGCCCACGGTAATGGCCTGCTGGCCCATGCTCCGCAGGGAGCTGAGCCGGAACTCGTTGCCGATGACAAAGGCGATAAAGCCCAGTGCCACCTGGGTGACTACGCCGTAGCCCTCCACCTGCTCCAGGGAGCCAAAGCCGATGCCCAGGCCGCTAAGGCCCAGCCGTCCCAGCACAAAGGGGCCCAGCAGCAGCCCGGCCACCAGATAGGACGTGACTGCCGGAAGATTTACCGCCTTTGCCAGACGGGACATGAGCAGGCCTGCGATCAAAGCGATCGACAGGCAGATAAGCATTTGTTCCATGTGTGTTCTCCTGGGGCAGAGCGGTTCCGCAGTCTGCCCCATTTCCTCCTTATTTTATAAACTTCTCATTCCAGGGCCGTGCAGGAAAGGGAATGCGCCCAGGGGAAACCTGCACGGCAAAAAACGCATACTTTGACAGTATACTCTCCGCCAAAAGAAAAAGCAACCATTCACCGCACTTTTATAAAAAATCAAGGCGAACAGCAAAAAAGCTCCCCCGAAATCGGGGGAGCAAAGGGCACAAAGGGCCGACGCTTAGTTGAATTTGAACAGCTTCTTGGCCAGGCGATAGCAGCCCAGCACCACCTTGTCGCCGCCGGGAACATTCACGTTGCTGACACCGCCCAGGCTCAGCACCACCGAGCGGTACACCTTGGGGCTCACATGGTCCTTCAGGTACTGCCACAGTTCCTTCTTTTTGGTGTAGGCCTCCGGGGTGCCATCCAGCAGCAGGAAGATGTCGCTGACGGTCATCATCATGGACAGATAGTGGAGCATATAGGCCCGCAGACGCTTTTCATGCCGCAGGGCATCCAGGTCCTGGCAGTCGATCATGTGCTTGGTGACCCGCAGCTGCTGGTCCACACGCTTTACCATGACGCTCTCGTTCACGCTCTGGTCCGCACGGCCGATAAAATAGCGGTACAGGTCCAGGTCCATATAATACATGCTCTTGACATAGGGCAGGGGCTGGTACACAAAGATATTGTCCACATAGAAGGTGTGCTTGGGCAGCACCATGCCGCACTGACGCAGCACCTGGGTGCGGTACATCACCGAGTGCATCAGCAGGTTCTGGTCCGGGCGGAAGTGGCCCACGTGCATCCAGCTGAACAGCCGGTTCTGCGGGAACACATTGGTGTAGCGCACGGTATGGCTGGTGCCGTCCTCCACATGCTCATACACATAGTTGCAGATCATCAGGTCCGGGGCGGTGTGGTGCTCCACCAGAACCGCCAGCTTATCCAGCACCTTTTTCAGGGCCTCGGTGTCCAGCCAGTCGTCACTGTCCACCACCTTGTAGTACAGGCCCGTGGCGTTGCGGATGCCCTGGTTCACGCCCTCGCCGTGGCCGCCGTTCTCCTGATGGATGGCCTTGACGATGGTGGGGTATTTGGCGGCGTATTCGTCGCAGATGGCAGGGGTCTCGTCCTTGACCGAGCCGTCATCCACCAGAATGATCTCGGCCCGCTCGCCGGCAGACAGCAGCGTCTCGATGCAGTGGCGCATATAAGCCGCCGAGTTGTAGCAGGGCACGGCAAAGGTAATGAGTTTCTGGTCCATATTCTAAATTGCTCCTTTAAATTCGATTTGCAGTTTCGGCGCACCGGGGGCCGCCGGATGGAGATATGTGTTCTTATTATAGCATTTTCAATCCTGAAAAGCTATGCCCGCCCCCAGATATCCCGGATTTTTCGCACCGTTCGGTGCAATGTGGTGTTTTTCTGTGCGCGCAGACACGGTTTTGTGGTATACTGGTAGCGTTTTGAGCACTCCGCGCACTGCGCGTTCACTGATTATAACGGAGGAAACCATGGAAACCCCGCACAGCATCCTGAAAAAATTTTTTGGCTACGACAGCTTCCGCCCCGGGCAGGAGCAGATCGTGCAGCGCCTGCTGGCCGGGCAGGACGTGCTGGCCGTGATGCCCACCGGTGCCGGTAAGTCCATCTGCTATCAGGTGCCCGCCCTGCTGCTGCCGGGCATCACGCTGGTGGTGTCGCCGCTGGTGAGCCTGATGAAGGATCAGGTGGGAGCTCTTGTGCAGGCCGGTGTGGCAGCGGCTTTTCTGAACAACAGCCTCACCGACAACCAGAAAGCCCTGATGCTGCACCGCGCCCGCGAGGGCTGGTATAAGATCATCTATGTGGCCCCGGAGCGGCTGGAAATGCCAGGCTTCCAGCGCTTTGTGCAGGAGCAGCAGATCAGCATGGTCACGGTGGACGAGGCCCACTGCATCAGCCAGTGGGGGCAGGACTTCCGCCCCAGCTACCTGCGCATCCAGGCCTTCGTGGACAGCCTGCCCACCCGGCCGGTGGTGGGCGCATTCACGGCCACCGCCACCGCTCATGTGCGGGATGACATCCGTACCCATCTTGCCCTGCGCGATCCCTATGAGGTGACTGCCAGCTTCGACCGGCCCAACCTTTACTTTGCCACCCAGCGGGCCCTGCCCAGCGAAAAGCCCCGCCGCCTGCTGGAACTGGTGCTGCAGGAGGGCAATAACGCCGGTATCGTCTATTGCAGCACCACAAAACAGGTGGATGAGACTGCCCGCCTGCTGCAGAGCCGGGGCATCCGGGCGGCGGCCTACCACGCCAAGCTGGACGCCGAGGTGCGCCGGAAGAATCAGGACGACTTCCTCTACGACCGCGTTCAAATCATGGTGGCGACCAACGCCTTCGGCATGGGCATCGACAAGCCCAACGTCCGGTTCGTCATCCATTACAATATGCCAAAGGATCTGGAGAGCTACTATCAGGAGGCGGGCCGCGCGGGCCGCGACGGTCTGCCGTCCCGCTGCATCCTGCTCTATTCCGGTACGGACGTGCGCACCATCCGCTTCTTCATCGACAAGGAGATGGAGGCGGACAACGGCCTGCCCGCCGACGTCAAAGCCGAGGCCGCCCGCAAGGCGGAAGAGCGGCTCAGGTATATGACCTTCTACTCCACCACCCAGAAGTGCCTGCGGCGGTTCATGCTGAACTACTTCGGCGAGGCCGCACCTGAAAAGTGCGGCAACTGTTCCTGCTGCCTCTTTGCCGAGCAGAACGCGCAGGAGGTGGAACAGCGCGCTGCCGCCGCGAAGCAGAGGGCTGCGGCCAACTCCCGGCGGCTGTCGGCCCGCCGTGCTGCTGCCGGCGGCGACCTCAGCGAGGCCGACGAGAAGCTGCTGGCCGCGCTCTACGCCCTCCGCAAGCGTCTTGCAGCGAAGCAGAATGTTCCGGCCTACATGGTGTTCAGCGACGCGACCCTCCGCGAGATGGTCCAGAGCAAGCCCCTGAGCATGGACGAGTTTTTGAACATCACCGGCGTCGGCGAAAAGAAAGCCGCCCGCTATGGCATGGCCTTCCTGCGGGCCATTGAGGATATGGTGGGGAGCAGGGAATAAGAAAAGGCGCAGATCTTCCGCGAGCGGAGAGGCTCGTTGTGGAAAATCTGCGCCTTTTGCTTATCATTCCATCGTATGGGTGGAGAACACTTTTTCGTCCTGCCACCACACCGGCTGTCCGGCGGCGAGGGACTTGGGAACATCCAGCAGACGCTGGTTCCGGCTGCCCCGGAAGCGGAGGGAGATGTCGTACTCAGCCTCCACGAAGCGGCCATCCACCAGCACATCCAGCAGACGCAGCAGCTCGTCGGTGACTTCGCACCGCGCGTGGCAGGGGACTTTGCCGGTCAGCTGCTCCCAGGTGTAGCCGGAGTAGCACCAGACCGTTTTCTTCGGGTAAAGGGCTTTGAAATTTTGCACGAAGGTCACCAGCTCCCGCTGGTTCTCCGGCTCCATCGGCTCGCCGCCCAGCAGGGAGAGGCCCGTGATATAGTCCGGCTTGCAGGAGGCGAACACCTTGTTGCGGACGGGCTTGTCGAAGGGCTGGCCATAGCCGAAATCCCATGCCACCTCGTTGAAGCAGCCGGGGCAGTGGTGGCGGCAGCCGGAAACGAAGACGCTGGTGCGGACGCCCGGCCCGTTGGCGATGTCGTAATATTTAATAGTCGCGTAGTTCATAAATCAGACCTGAAAGCAGAGCGCGCTGCTTTGCCTTGCAATTTTTTTGTGCCTGGGCAGCTTGCCAATGGCTCTCCCCTTGGGAGAGCTGGCGCGAAGCGCCTGAGAGGGTCACAGGTGCAACACTCGATCCTTGATCTCCTGCGTCCGGCCCTGGTTCCAGAACTGGGTGCCGATATAGCCGCAGGTGCGGCGGGCGACATTCAGCTTGTTCTGGTCACGGTTGCCGCACTTGGGGCATTCCCACACCAGCTTGCCGTCGTCCTCGACGATCTTGATCTCGCCGTCGTAGCCGCAGCACTGGCAGTAGTCGGACTTGGTGTTCAACTCGGCGTACATGATGTTGTCGTAGATGAACTGCAGCACGCTCATCACGGCTTCCAGATTGTCCTGCATGTTGGGCACTTCCACATAGCTGATGGCACCGCCCGGGGACAGACGCTGGAAGTCGCTCTCGAACTTCAGTTTGGTAAAGGCGTCGATCTGCTCCGAGACATGGACGTGGTAGCTGTTGGTGATATAGTTCTTGTCGGTGATGCCGGGCACAATGCCAAAACGCTTCTGCAGGCACTTGGCGAACTTGTAGGTGGTGGATTCCAGCGGGGTGCCATAGAGGGAGTAGTCCATGTTCTCGTCCTTCTTCCACTCGCTGCACTTGTCGTTCATGTGCTGCATCACGCTGAGGGCGAAGGGCTTTGCGCCGGCGTCGGTGTGGCTCTTGCCGGTCATATACTTCACGCACTCATACAGGCCGGCGTAGCCGAGGCTGATGGTGGAGTAGCCGCCGAAGAGCAGCTTGTCGATCTTCTCGCCCTTCTTGAGGCGGGCCAGTGCGCCGTACTGCCACAGGATGGGTGCGGCATCACTGGGGGTGCCCAGCAGCCGCTTGTGACGGGCCTGCAGGGCGCGATGGCACAGGTCCAGACGCTCGTCAAAGATCTTCCAGAACTTTTCAAAGTTGCCCTCAGAACTCAGGGCAACGTCCACCAGATTGATGGTGACCACACCCTGATTGAAACGGCCGTAGTATTTGGGCTTGCCGGTCTCGGGGTCCACATAGGGGGTCAGGAAGCTGCGGCAGCCCATGCAGGTGTAGCAGTGGCCCTCGCCGTTCTTGTCCACCTTGAGCTCCAGCATCTTCTTTTCGGAGATGTAGTCCGGAACCATGCGCTTGGCGGTGCACTTGGCGGCCAGCTCGGTCAGATAATAATAAGGAGTACCGGGGCGGATGTTGTCCTCCTCCAGCACATAGATCAGCTTGGGGAAGGCGGGGGTGATCCACACACCGGCCTCGTTCTTCACACCCTGGTAGCGCTGGCGGATGGTTTCCTCAATGATGATGGCCAGGTCGGCTTTCTCCTGCGCGTTGCGGGCCTCACCCAGATACATGAACACGGTGATGAAGGGGGCCTGGCCGTTGGTGGTCATCAGGGTGACCACCTGATACTGGATGGTCTGCACGCCGCGATTGATCTCGTTGCGCAGGCGGCGCTCCACGATCTCCTTCTTGCGCTCGGCGGAGACGTCCAGACCTTCCATCTCTACTTCGACCTCGGCGGCGATCTTCTTGCGGGAGACGTCCACAAAGGGAGCCAGATGAGTCAGGCTGATGCTCTGACCGCCGTACTGGTTGGAGGCCACCTGTGCAATGATCTGAGTGGCAATGTTGCAGGCGGTGGAAAAGCTGTGGGGCTTTTCAATATAGGTGCCGGAGATGACCGTGCCGTTCTGCAGCATATCCTCCAGGTTGACCAGGTCGCAGTTGTGCATGTGCTGGGCAAAGTAATCGGAATCGTGGAAGTGGATCAGGCCTTCCTGATGTGCCTTCACGATCTCTGGGTCCAGCAGCAGACGGGCGGTCAGGTCCTTGGAGATCTCACCGGCCATATAGTCGCGCTGCACGCTGTTCACGGTGGGGTTCTTGTTGGCGTTCTCCTGCTTGACCTCTTCGTTCTGGCACTCGATCAGGCTCAGGATGCGCTCGTCGGTGGTGTTGGTCTGCCGCTTCAGGCTCTGCACATAGCGGTAGGTGATATAGTGCCGTGCCACATCGTGGGCCTGGATGTCCATGAGCTGGTTCTCTACCAGATCCTGGACTTCCTCCACACTCACAGCACGGTTCAGCGCCTGACACTGGTCGGTCACAGCCGCGGCGATCTGCGTGATCTGTTCCCGGGTCAGACGGCTCTGACCGCCGACGGAATCGCTGGCCTTGGTAACGGCCGTGATGATCTTGGTAATATCAAAGGGGACCTCTGCACCGTTGCGTTTGATGATCTTCATAAGCTCTCCTCCAACTGACAGTGTGAACGGGCATCTCTCACAATAAGAGATACCCGTCTGCGCACACGATATCCAACAAACTGAATGTAACTCTATTTTATCACTATCTAGTGGCAAGTCAAGAAAAATACCACTACATTTTGCGTTTTGGAGTTTTAGCCAAAATTCACAGGCAAAATTCAGGATAAAATCAGACGGCAAACTGCTTGACAAGAGCGTGGGCATTCCGGCGCGTAATATCCGACGGTAATATACCTTGCAGGGAATGAAAAACACAGAACATATAATTACATTATATAGGAAAATCGGGTACCGGCCCGCAGCGGCTGCCTGTCATCACGGCCCAACGGGTGAAAGGACCGTTCTGGGCAGGCTGCAAAGATAAAAGAAGCTGCCTCTGAAGATGTCCAGCGCGAAACGGAGGGCATTCAAATGAGGACGATTTCCGCACACCTGAATGGTTTGCAAAAAACATAGAAAAAACTTGTCAAAAAGTGTTGACAGAAGGCGGGAGGTGTGGTATTATACTTGAGCGCCAAGCGCTGAGACAAAAGAATGACTTCTGAAGTCTCAGCACGAAGCCTTTGAAAAGAACCAATAGACGTTCAAAAACACCGGCTGACACCGAGATGTTGAGAACGCTCCAAGTTCAGAACGTTCAAAAGCCTCGAAAAAAAGCTTGACAAAAAATCACTTCTGTGGTAAAATAATCAAGCCGTCAGCCGCTAAGGCTGAGGCGCACAGGACCTTGAAAATTGAACAATATCGAAAAACTTGTAACGGAACCTATTTTCGTGTTGGAAAAACACGTTAAACAATTCCAAACAAAGTAATTCACACAGGACGCAAGCGATTGCGTGCTGAGCGAAGAGAGATTTAACACTTTTTAAGTGATAAATATCATTTATAAAGAGTTTGATCCTGGCTCAGGACGAACGCTGGCGGCGCGCCTAACACATGCAAGTCGAACGAGCGAGAGAGAGCTTGCTTTCTCGAGCGAGTGGCGAACGGGTGAGTAACGCGTGAGGAACCTGCCTCAAAGAGGGGGACAACAGTTGGAAACGACTGCTAATACCGCATAAGCCCACGGCTCGGCATCGACCAGAGGGAAAAGGAGCAATCCGCTTTGAGATGGCCTCGCGTCCGATTAGCTAGTTGGTGAGGTAACGGCCCACCAAGGCGACGATCGGTAGCCGGACTGAGAGGTTGAACGGCCACATTGGGACTGAGACACGGCCCAGACTCCTACGGGAGGCAGCAGTGGGGAATATTGCACAATGGGGGAAACCCTGATGCAGCGACGCCGCGTGGAGGAAGAAGGTCTTCGGATTGTAAACTCCTGTTGTTGAGGAAGATAATGACGGTACTCAACAAGGAAGTGACGGCTAACTACGTGCCAGCAGCCGCGGTAAAACGTAGGTCACAAGCGTTGTCCGGAATTACTGGGTGTAAAGGGAGCGCAGGCGGGAAGACAAGTTGGAAGTGAAATCCATGGGCTCAACCCATGAACTGCTTTCAAAACTGTTTTTCTTGAGTAGTGCAGAGGTAGGCGGAATTCCCGGTGTAGCGGTGGAATGCGTAGATATCGGGAGGAACACCAGTGGCGAAGGCGGCCTACTGGGCACCAACTGACGCTGAGGCTCGAAAGTGTGGGTAGCAAACAGGATTAGATACCCTGGTAGTCCACACCGTAAACGATGATTACTAGGTGTTGGAGGATTGACCCCTTCAGTGCCGCAGTTAACACAATAAGTAATCCACCTGGGGAGTACGACCGCAAGGTTGAAACTCAAAGGAATTGACGGGGGCCCGCACAAGCAGTGGAGTATGTGGTTTAATTCGACGCAACGCGAAGAACCTTACCAAGTCTTGACATCCTGCGACGATGCTGGAAACAGTATTTTCCTTCGGGACGCAGAGACAGGTGGTGCATGGTTGTCGTCAGCTCGTGTCGTGAGATGTTGGGTTAAGTCCCGCAACGAGCGCAACCCTTATGGTCAGTTACTACGCAAGAGGACTCTGGCCAGACTGCCGTTGACAAAACGGAGGAAGGTGGGGATGACGTCAAATCATCATGCCCTTTATGACTTGGGCTACACACGTACTACAATGGCGTTAAACAAAGAGAAGCAAGACCGCGAGGTGGAGCAAAACTCAGAAACAACGTCCCAGTTCGGACTGCAGGCTGCAACTCGCCTGCACGAAGTCGGAATTGCTAGTAATCGTGGATCAGCATGCCACGGTGAATACGTTCCCGGGCCTTGTACACACCGCCCGTCACACCATGAGAGCCGGGGGGACCCGAAGTCGGTAGTCTAACCGCAAGGAGGACGCCGCCGAAGGTAAAACTGGTGATTGGGGTGAAGTCGTAACAAGGTAGCCGTAGGAGAACCTGCGGCTGGATCACCTCCTTTCTAAGGAGTCAGGCAGAAACAAAACATCGAAGATGATTTGTTTCTGGAACAGGTGATAGATACAAGTTGATTAGATATTGTTCGATTTTGAGGGCCCTGAAAAGGGAACTCAAAGACGTACCTTGAAAACTGAATAATAACTGCGAAACAAAGATTATAGTAAGTTCTTTTTAAGAAATATTACAATTTCAAAAGGAAGGGTAACAATAATCTTCGTTGGCAAAAAAGAATCAAGAGGAAATACAAGCCATTCTCGAAAGAGAATAGTTTGAATGGTCAAGCGAACAAGGGCGCAGGGCGAATGCCTTGGCACTGGGAGCCGATGAAAGACGTGATAAGCTGCGATAAGCTTCGGGGAGCTGCAAATAAGCATTGATCCGGAGATTTCTGAATGAGGAAACTCACCTGGGTTCATACTCAGGTACGTTGTACTGAAATTCAAAATAGGTACATCGGGGGAACCGCCTGAACTGAAACATCTAAGTAGGGCGAGGAAGAGACATCAAACGAGATTCCGTAAGTAGTGGCGAGCGAACGCGGAAGAGGGCAAACCGAAGGTAGAAATACTTTCGGGGTACGGACTGCTTTTAGGACTCGATCTGTTAACCGAACGGCATGGGAAGGCCGGTCAGAGAGTGTGAGAACCACGTAGGTGAAAACGGAAAGAGCTGCGCAGAATCCAGAGTACGGCCAGACACGTGAAACCTGGTCGGAAGATGGGGGGACCACCCTCCAACCCTAAATACTACCCAGTGACCGATAGCGTATAGTACTGTGAAGGAAAGGTGAAAAGCACCCCGGGAGGGGAGTGAAAAAGAACCTGAAACCCTGTGCCTACAAGCACCTAGAGCACGTCAATGTGTGATAGGGTACTTTTTGTAGAACGGTCCGGCGAGCGATTGTATGCAGCAAGGTTAAGGACTTAAGGTCTGGAGCCGAAGCGAAAGCGAGTTTGAAAAGGGCGTTAAGTTGCATATAATGGGCCCGAAACCGGGTGACCTACCCATGGTCAGGTTGAAGTGGAAGTAAAATTCCATGGAGGACCGAACCGACCTCCGTTGAAAAGGCGGCGGATGAACTGTGGGTAGCGGAGAAATTCCAATCGAACCCGGAGATAGCTGGTTCTCCCCGAAATAGTTTTAGGACTAGCCTCAAGTTAGATACCTGGAGGTAAAGCACTGAATAGCCTAGCGGCCGAGAGGTTAGCGAAGCTTATCAAACTCAGAATGCCAGAGTATTGATGCTTGGGAGTCAGACAGTGTCAGATAAATGTCATTGTCAAAAGGGAAACAGCCCAGATCTACAGCTAAGGTCCCAAAGTCAGGTTAAGTGGAAAACGATGTGAAGATACGCAGACAACCAGGATGTTGGCTCAGAAGCAGCCACTCATTCAAAGAGTGCGTAATAGCTCACTGGTCGAGCGTCTTTGCGCGGAGAATTTAACGGGGCTAAACCTGACACCGAAGCTTAGGCAATCCAGCAATGGATTGGGTAGGGGAGCGTTGTATACGCGGAGAAACAGTAGCGCAAGCGGCTGTGGAGTGTATAGAAGTGAGAATGCCGGAATGAGTAGCGCGAATGCAGTGAGAATCTGCATGGCCGAAAGCCTCAGGTTTCTGGAGGAAGGTTCGTCCGCTCCAGGTTAGTCGGGAGCTAAGGTGAGGCCGGAAGGCGTAGCCGATGCACAGACGGTAGAGATTCCGTCACCACCAAAAGAGTTAAGCACAGGGACACATTTGAAGTCTCAGAGCCGGGTGTTGGTTCCGGTAGAGATCGAGGGAAATTAGTACCGAAGTCTGAGATGGAAGATGGCGAGAAAAGCTGTGTGTATTTCTGAGGTGCCCGTACCGCAAACCGACACAGGTAGGTAGGAAGAAGATTCTAAGGCCAA
>OHNK01001165.1_pt1 | contig 12435 bp, 12 predicted proteins | sample 1569551 | NCBI WGS metagenome assembly OHNK01 (sample SAMEA3879518, study PRJEB24766) | human gut metagenome | biome: human-associated habitat; feature: feces | place: USA | collected 1985/1987 | reverse complement strand
TGTTTTAGCGGATAATCAGATTTTTATTGTGTTTTTTTACGAAAAATACAACAATATTCAATATTCTTTGCGTGAAATATTGAAAAAAATGAAACAAGTGGTATATTAAATTTAAAAATAGTCACCAATATAAAAGAAGGGAAAGGGAAAACACTATGTTGAAATTTAATGAACAGAAACAGATTGAAAGTGTGAATGGAGCGCTTGCTCTGAGAAATCAAATTAATGAATTGATTGATGGGATTTGTAAAGAAGGATACAAGAATATTTGTTGGCTCGGTATCGGTGGAACATATGCATCTTGCCTCCAGGCAGAGGTTCATATGAAAGAAAAATCAAAACTTTCATTTTTTGTTGAAAACGCAGCAGAGTATTTGACAACTGGAAATAAATAAGTTGGAGAAGGAACTATTGTAATTATTTCGTCTGTTACAGGAACAACTTCTGAAATCGTAGATGGAGTAAAAAAAGCACAGAAGAGTGGAGCAAGGGTGATTGGTTTTATTGATGTTGCTACTGCAGAACTTGCAAAACTTGTAGACTATGTGATTACATATCCTGCCAATGAACAATTGAAATTTTATATGGTAGCAGATAGATTTATGTACAATGCAGGAGAATTTCCAGAATATGAGGATTTATACAAGGAGTTGGATCAGTATTTGGCAACTGCACTTGTGGAAGTTGAAAAGGAAGCAGATGCTTTCGGAGAAGAATTTGCAAATCGTCATAAGGACGACAAAATTCATTATTTTGTTGGGGCTGGGAACCAGTATGGTGCCACATATTCTTATGCAATGTGTTATTGGGAAGAACAGCATTGGATTCGTACAAAATCTATCCACAGTGCAGAATTTTTCCATGGAATGTTAGAAGTAATTGACAAAGATACACCAGTTACAGTATTTATTGGGGAAGATTCTCAGAGATCATTGAGCGAGCGCGTTGCAAACTTCTTGCCACGCATTTGTGGAAAATACAATATTATTGATACCAAGAAATTTGAATTAAAAGGAATTAGTCCAGAGTACAGAGGATATATATCACATTTAGTGATGCATGCGGTAACACAGAGAATTGATGTACATATGGAAAAAGTCAATTGTCATCCTATGGAAATCAGAAGATATTACAGATGTCTGGACTATTAAGGTGGCAAAATGGACAGAAAGATAAGAGTAGCAGCAATAGGAGATAATTGTATTGATTATTATGATTCATTGAATGAATCTTATCCAGGGGGAAACCCAGTGAATGTTGCTGTATACATAAAACGATTAGGTGGAGAAAGTTCTTATACAGGTGCTGTTGGAACTGATTCATTCGGAAAAATCATGATAAGTGCAATTCAAAATAAAGGAGTCGATACTTCTCATATTCAAGTGCTGGATGGAAAAACCGCAGTTACACATGTTGACATTGTAGATGGAGATAGAGTGTTTGGAAAATATGAAGAAGGTGTTTTGGCAGACTTTAAGCTAAGAGAACAAGACATTTCCTTTATAAAGAAACATGATTTAGCGGTTACAGGAATTTGGGGAATGATTGAAGATGAGCTTCCACTTATTTCGAAAGAAATTCCAGTTGCATTTGATTTTGCCAATAAATTTGCAAATCCAATTGTTGAGAAAGCGATTCCATATGTGACATATGCATTCTTCTCTTTTGACGAGGAATCACGCAATGAGTTTAGACAGAAATATCATAGCATGGGCTTAAAAGAAAAAGAAAATTGTACGGAACAATTAAAGGAATTCATGAAAGCAATGCAACAAAAAGGACCTAAAGTCATTATTGCAACATTGGGGAAAAATGGAAGCATTGGGTATGATGGAAATTCTTGGTATCGATTTGGAATCATAGAGTGTAAAGTTGTTGATACAATGGGTGCAGGCGACAGTTTTATTGCCGGATTTTTATATGGGATTTTGAATGGATTGAATGTTCAAGATTCGATGGAAGCAGGAGCTCAGAATAGTGCGGTAACAATAGGGTATAAAGGGGCATGGTAGAAGGAGAATATAACAAATGAGAAAAAAAATAGTGGCAATTTTATTGGCAGCTACGATGGCAATTGGTATTACAGCATGCGGAAATCAAAGTGAAAGCAATAAAGACGATAATACAATTACAGTATGGTGTTGGGACAAAACATTTAATATTTTTGCAATGGAAGAAGCTGCAAAAATTTATCAAGAAGATCATCAAGATGTGAAAATTGATATTGTCGAAGTTGGAGATGTAGATGTACAGTCTAGACTTACTACGGCTGGTATATCAGGAGATCTAAGCACATTGCCAGATGTTTTTTTGATGCTTGACCAGTCATTCCAAAAAAATGTAATATCTTATCCAGATATATTTACAGAAATTTCTGAAAAGAAAATTGATTTTTCAGAATTTGCTCCTGGTAAAACAGATTTTTCTGTTGTAGATGGAAAACACTATGGAGTGCCTTTTGACAATGGAGTAGCAATTGCTTGTTATCGTACAGATATTTTGCAAGAAGCTGGAATGACTTTAGAAGATTTTACAGATATTACTTGGGATGAGTGGATTGAAAAAGGCAAAGTAGTACTGGAAAAAACAGGAAAACCATTATTGACAACGACAGCAGGCGAATGTGATTTGCTTACGATGATGTTACAGTCTGCAGGAGCATCTTTGTTTAATGAAGATGGAACAACGAATATTGCAAAAAATGACACTTTAAAGAAGGTAATTGATACATATTGTAAAATGAAAGATTCAGGTGTGTTACAGGAAGTAAATAACTGGGATGAATACACTGGCTCAATGGTGAACAGTGAAGTTGCAGGTGTGATTAATGGGTGTTGGATTATGGGAACAATTCAGACAGCTGAGGATCAGTCAGGAAAATGGGCTATTACAAATATTCCAAAACTTACAAATGTAAAGGGTGCCACAAACTATTCAAATAATGGAGGTTCTTCCTGGGCAATCTCAGGGAATTGTGGAAACGTAGAGTTAGCAGAAGATTTTCTTGCGTCTACATTTGCTGGAAGTACAGAGTTATATGATAATATTCTCTCTTGTGGAGCAATTTCTACATGGACACCAGCAGGAGATTCTGATGCATATGCAGTACCGAATGAATTTTTCTCTGGTGATGCAGTGTTTGAAAAAATAGTTGACTATTCAACAAAAGTTCCTTCTATTATTACGGGGCCATATTTCAATGAAGCAAGAGACGCAATCTCTGTTGCGACAACAAATATTACAAATGGTGCAGATTTAGAGAAAGAGCTTAAAAAAACGGAAGATACTGTTAATTTTAATATGGGACAGTAAGAGAGATTCCTATCATACAAGGGGATGGAATGTAGAACCATCACCCTTATGGATAGAGAGGAGGAGTTTTTGTGTCTAACAAACTAAGAAAAATGACGTTGGAAAAAAAGCATAATTTAACAGGATGGGCTTTTTTGGCACCAGCAACATTTTTGATTGCGGTGTTTAGTTTTTGGCCAATGATCAAAGCGTTAGTTTTATCTTTTCAGACGGGGAAAGGTAGAAATATGCAGATGGCTGGATTTACAAATTACATCAGAATGTTTCAAGATGATGTATTTATTCAGTCAATAAAAAACACATTTTTTTATTTCATTCTTCAAGTGCCCATTATGCTTGTAGTAGCGTTGGTGTTAGCTTGTATTCTAAATAAAAAAGACTTACGGTTTAAAGGATTTTTCCGAACAATGATTTTTGTGCCGTGTACAACTTCATTGGTTGCGTATTCAATTATTTTTCGGTCTTTGTTTGCAAATAATGGATTAGTAAATTATGTTCTAGTGAATATTGGAATTTTGGATAAACCATATAATTTTTTGACACAACCATTTGCGGCAAAAATGGTTATCTTATTGGGTCTTTTGTGGAGATGGACAGGATATAATATGGTATTTTTCCTTTCTGGATTGCAAAACATTGAATATTCAGTATACGAAGCTGCAAAAATTGATGGAGCATCAGCAATACAGACATTTTTTAAGATTACTGTTCCATTATTAAAACCAACTATCTTGTTAACAGCAATAATGTCAACAAATGGAACATTACAGTTATTTGATGAATCAGTTAACTTGACCGATGGAGGTCCTGCGAATGCTTCAATCTCTATGTCACATTACATATATAATTTATGTTTTAAGTATGTGCCGAATTTTGGATATGCAGCAGCGATGTCCTTCTTCATATTACTGTTGGTTGCAGTATTAGCATTTATACAAATGAGGGTGGGTGATAAACGTGATTAAAAAAATGAAAAATATAGGAATGTATGCATTCTTGATTTTGGTTACTTTTATTTCAGTATTTCCTTTGTACTGGATGGTAAGTGCATCCACAAACAAAAGTGTGGATGTATCAAAAGGTGTATTATCGTTTGGCTCTCATTTGGGAGAAAACTTCAAAAATCTGCTGGCAAATCAAGATGTAGGGGCTGCATTGGTCAATTCATTTAAATATGCAATATTACTTACAATAGTTTCGATGGTGATATGTTCCTTGGCAGGATATGGATTTGAAATTTATCATGATAAAGCAAAAGATGCCGTGATGGATGTGATTCTTCTTGCAATGATGGTTCCATTTATTACGACATTGGTCCCATTGTTTCAGATGGTTGCAAAAATGAAAATGTTAAATAGTGCGTTGGGATTCATTTTACCAACGGTATCAACTCCATTTTTAATCATGATGTTTCGGCAGAGTGCAAGATCATTTCCTCTTGATATTATTGAAGCTGCCAGATTAGATGGACTTTCGGAAATTAGAATCTTCTTTCAGATGTTTATTCCTACAATGAAATCAACATATGCAGCGGCTATGACTATTACATTTATGAATGCTTGGAATAGTTATATGTGGCCGAAAGTAATCATGACAGAATCCAAGAGCATGACAATGCCAATGGTTGTAGCAAATCTGACAGAGGGATATGTAACAGACTATGGAATGCTTATGTTGGCAGTCTTAATATGTACATTGCCTACCGCCTTAGTATTCTTTATTTTACAGAAGAGTTTTGCAGAAGGTATTACTGGAGCTGTAAAATAATAAATGATATCTATAAAGAAAGGGATTAGAAATGGAATATAAAAAAATAAATATGCCAGGTCTTCTGCATGGTGGAGATTATAATCCTGAACAATGGTTAGATAGACCGGATATTCTTGAAGAGGATATCCGGTTAATGAAATTAGCGCATGTAAATAATGTTTCACTAGGAATATTTTCGTGGGCATTTTTAGAGCCAGAAGAAGGAAAATATCAGTTTGACTATTTAGAAGAAATTATTAACCGTTTATATGACAATGGCATCTATACAAATCTAGCTACACCAACAGGTGCAATGCCAAATTGGATGACTCAAAAATATCCTGAAGTAATGCAGACAGATGAAAACGGGATACAGAATTTACCAGGAAAAAGGCATAATTTTTGTTACACGTCTGCTGTTATGAGAGAAAAAACTAGAAAGTTGGATTTGAAATTATCAGAACGCTTTGGAAAACATCCAGGAGTAATTCTTTGGCATATATCAAACGAATACGGAGGAAATTTTAGGGATGCTTCTTGTCATTGCGAAGAATGTCAAAAAGCATTTCGGAAATGGTTGAAAAAAAAATACAAAACATTGGATGCATTGAATCATGCATGGTGGAGTGCGTTTTGGAGTCATACTTATACCGATTGGGAACAGATTCATTCACCTTCTCCGAGGGGAGAGGATGAATTACACGGTTTGAAATTGGACTGGAAAAGATTTGTGAGCGAACAGTTACAGGACTTTTGTAGAGAAGAGATTCGAGCTGTTAAAACATATTCGGATCTTCCAGTTACAACAAACATGATGATGTATTTTTCACCATTGGATTATGATAAATGGGCAGAGGAGTTGGATGTGATTTCTTGGGACTCTTATCCGAGTTGGCATACAAAAGAAGATGAAGTACCGATTGCTGTGTGGGCAGCCTTTATGCATAACCAGATGAGAGGATTTCAGAAGAAGCCATTTTTGATGATGGAATCAACACCATCACTTGTGAATTGGGATGAGGAAAATAATGTAAAAAGACCGGGGATGAATTACTTATCTTCAATGCAGGCAATTGCGTTAGGTTCGAATAGTGTTCTTTATTTTCAATGGAGAAAAAGCAGAGGATCGAGTGAAAAGTTTCATGGAGCGGTTGTTGATCATGATGCGTCAGAAAAGAATAGAGTTTTTCAAGAAGTTGCTTGGATTGGCAAAGATCTAGAAAAGCTAAGCAGTCAAATACTAAGTACATGTAATAGGGCGAAGGTAGCTATTATTATGGATTGGGAAAATTGGTGGGCTCTTTCTGACGCACAAGCAATATCGAGAAAATTTGATTATACGGAAGAACTTTTAAAATATTATCGGGTTTTTTGGGAAAAAGGAATTGAAGTTGATATAATTTCCATGGATCGAGAGTTGTTAGATTATCAGCTTGTGGTTGCTCCGACCTTGTACTTGCATAAAAAAGAGTATATTCATAAAGTAGAAGCATACGTGGAAGCAGGTGGAATATATGTAACAACTTATTGGAGTGGAGTAGTAAATGAAACAGATTTATGTTTTATTGGAGAGAGACCACATGAGAGATTGCTAGGATTATCAGTTGATGAGATTGATGTGGGGAATGAATATTTTCCAAATACTTTCTCCTATAAAGACGGTGTATATAAAGCCGGTGTGTTAAGAGAAGTTGTGACACTTCAAACTGCAAAGCCGTTGGGAACATACTTGCAAGATTACAATGTAAATACTCCAGCAATTACAGAAAATGCGTATGGCAAAGGAAAAGCTTACTATGTTGCTGTTCAACCAGATCTGGAATTTTTGAAAGAATTTTTGGGCGATGTAATTGAGGAAGCAAATGTGGAAGCAAATTTGACGGAAACATTACCTTATGGAGTTACTGTTTCAAAAAGAAGTGGAAAAGAACAGAAAGATGATGTATATTTTCTTCAGAATTTTAACAGACATCCTGTGAAGATGGTTTTGAATGAATGTTATACAAATTTGATTACTGATGAAATCCTTACAGGTTCAATAATAATGCAAACATATCAATGTATTGTGATGCAAAAGAAATAAGATTCCGTAATAGGGAGGAACTCACATTGAAATCAAAGGTAAAGACATTTTTAATTGATATTTTACTTGATATTGTAGGTGGTTTTTTCATTGCGATTGGAGTCTATAATTTTGCAGTGGCATCTGGATTTCCGGTAGCAGGTATATCAGGTATTGCAATCGTGTTTTATTATTTTTGGAAAATTCCAATTGGTACAATGACGACAATTTTGAATATTCCAATTATTTTAATTTGTTACAAGTTGTTGGGAAAACAATTTTTTTTAAGATCAATAAAGACAATGTTAATTTCTAATATACTGATGGACTGGGTTGTTCCATTGTTTCCAATTTACCAAGGTGATATGATGTTATCTTGTATTTGTATGAGTGTATTCTCAGGAATCGGATATGCATTAATTTACATGAGAGATACCTCTACAGGTGGAGCAGATTTTGTTTTGATGGCAATACACAAGGCAAAGCCACATATTTCTGTAGGAAAAATTATCATTGTTATGGATTTTATTATTGTAATTATTGGTGGAATTCTGATGCATGGAAACATTGATAAGATTATTTATGGATTAATTGGAACGTATATTCTATCATTTGTCGTAGATAAGCTAATGTATGGCGTTGATGCTGGAAAACTTGCTTTGATTGTAACAGAAAAGGGACCACAAATTGCGGCAAAAATTGATGAGCTATCACAACGAGGGGCAACTTTGATTAAGGCAGAAGGAAGTTATACAGGACGTGAAAAAGAAGTATTAATGTGTGCATGTAACAATAAAGAAATGTATACGATTCAAGAAGCTGTAAAGAAAGTAGATTCATCAGCGTTTCTTGTTACAATGGAATCGAATGAAGTGCGTGGAAAAGGATTCAAGCCAATATAATATAAAAATTAAGAAGTTCTAGCATGGATCGGTATAAGATTGGATCCGGAACATTATCTTTGATTATGGAACGTTATCACGCGGGAGGAATTCCGATTGAAGAACTCCAGATGATGCCACCAAAAGAGGTGGAATTACTTTTTTATCCTCAGAAAAATATTAAAAAGAAGGATATTCCACTTCCAGATTTCCAGTACTACTATGATAGGATTCATGCCCCAAACAGTCGAGTAAATATCTCTTACTGCTGGTTAGATTACAAAGAGCATATTGTCTCACAGGAAAATATGGAAGATGGAGATATCAAAGAAGTTGGAAATCATGAAGAATTAATGGAAAAGAACGGAAAACATGCGGCACTTTATATGAGTCAGTTTGCATAAGCAGGCTGATAAGGATTCATAGGGAATCTCATATTGTTATAATCCCCCGCATACATTGTAAAAACAATGTGTTCGGGGGATTTTTCCTTGAAAGATTATATCGAAGAGCGAGCGGTTGAGATTGCAGAGTATATTATAGAGACAAAGGCTACAGTGCGGCAGACTGCGAAGAAATTTGGAATTAGTAAGAGTACGGTACATAAGGACTGCACTGACCGTCTCAGTCAGCTCAATCCGGGATTGGCATGTGAAGTGAGACAGGTTCTGGATGTGAACAAGCAGGAGCGGCATATCAGAGGCGGGCTCGCTACCAGAGAAAAATATTTACATCAGCATTAGAGCGTAAAAGAAGCTGCTGTCGGATATGACAGTAGCTTTTTTCAGGTGTTTTTTGTATAATAAAATGCTGTAAAGGCTTTGCAAAAACATAAGGGAGGATAAGAAGATGGCATTAATGGAAGTGAACTTCTTTTCAAAAGCACTGATGCGTCCGGTAACGATGAATGTAATCTTGCCGGTTGATAAAGTGTTTTTTGGAGAAGAAACAGAAGAAGAGAACAAACCGTTTAAGACTTTGTATTTGCTTCACGGAGTAATGGGGAATTACACAGACTGGGTAACAGGAACATGTATTAAGCGATGGGCAGAGGAAAAGAATCTGGCAGTAGTTATGCCATCTGGAGCAAATATGTTCTATATGGATCATCCGAATGCAAATGAAAACTACAGTGAATTTATCGGAAAAGAGCTTGTAAAGATTACACGAAGAATGTTTCCGTTATCTCACAAAAAAGAAGATACATTTATTGCCGGGTTATCCATGGGAGGATACGGTGCGATCCGAAATGGTCTGAAATACCATGACACATTCGGATACATCGCAGGTCTTTCTTCTGCTATGATTCTTGAAAAAATGAGGACAGCAGATGACAGTTCTCCTATGTTCTTTGAGAAAAAAAGCTTTCTGGAGAATGTATTTGGAGATCTGTCCCGGATCAAAGACTGTGAGATCAATCCGGAATGGATTGCCGAAAATATGAAAAAAGATGGAATCCCATTTCCGCATATGTACCTTGCCTGTGGACTGGACGATCCGCTTCTTCCTCCGAACCGTAAGTTCAGAGATACCATGCAGAAACTGGGTGTGGATGTAACTTACGAGGAAGGTCCGGGAGCACATGAGTGGGATTTTTGGGACAGATATATTGAAAAAGCAATCGAATGGCTTCCAACAGATGATACAGTAGAAGGACTTGGAAGCGGAAATATTGGTGACAGATAAAATAACAGGGGGGAGAAAGTTGTGAAAAATCAGCAATTTTATGTCAAAACAGCCAGACTTGCCGTCCCAATCATGATGCAGAATATGATAACAATCGGGGTTAATATGGCAGATAATATTATGGTTGGGTCGCTGGGAGAAAATGCATTGTCCGCGGTGGCACTTGCAAATCAGTTTATTAATATTTACCAGTTCAGCTGTATGGGACTTGGACAGGGTGCATCGATTATGACATCCAGATTCTGGGGAATGAAAAATGAAAAAGCTTTAAAACACAACGCGGATATGTCTGGTACTTGGAATTTTGTTTACGGTTATTACATGGTGTTTCCCGGAAATTATAATGAAGATTTTTATTTCTGAACCGGCAGTGATCTCACAGGGTGTCAGTTATCTGAAGGTACTTTCAGTAAGCTGTCTTCTCATGGGGCTGTCTCTGGCATACTCAAATGTCTACCGGAGTGTTGGAAATGCAAAATGGCCGTTATTCAGTTCAATAGGAGCATTTTTTCTGAATATCGGGTGTAATTATATCTTTATTTTCGGGAAATTCGGAGCTCCGGAATTAGGAGTGACAGGTGCGGCACTTGGGACTCTGATCGCCAGGATTTTTGAATTTGTATTTATTTGCATGTATCTTATTTTTTTTGATAAAAAAATAGGATTCAGGATTCACGATATTTTTATGAAATGCCAGAATCTTATGAAAGAATATGTACAGATCAGCATACCAGTAGTGATCAGTGATACATTATATGGATTCGGAAACAGTGCAGTTTCCATGGTAATGGGAAGAATCGGAAGCCAGTTCGTATCTGCAAATTCCATTACGTTGGTTACACAGCAGCTTAGTACGGTGTTTATCCAGGGGGCAGCACAGTCGAGCAGTGTTGTGGTTGGAAATACATTGGGCGAGGGAAAGGTTGCACGGGCAAAGGAAGAAGCAGAACGTTTCATGAAAATGGGTATTGTTCTTGGGGCATTATCTACGATTATTATTATTCTGATCTCAGACCCTGTGATCAGCTGCTATAATATTACTCCTGAGACCGCAGTAATTGCGAAGGAATTGATGTATTCTATTGGAATCATTATGCTGTTTCGTGGTGTAAACAGTATGATGACGAAAGGGGTTCTGCGCGGAGGTGGAGATACCAGGTTTCTAATGGTTGCAGATATTCTGTTCTTGTGGGTCGCAAGTGTACCTTTGGGCTATCTTGCGGGTGTAGTGCTGCACTGGCCGGCGTTCTGGACATATTTTTTTCTGAAAATTGATGAAATAATAAAATGTTTCTGGTGCATCTGGAGATTAAAGAGCGGAAAATGGATTAAGAAAATTTCGGGATAAAGGATTCATAGAATGTGGAAAAACAGGCAGGATGCTGATCTGAATATATAGCAGGCTGTCTGTTTTTTGTTGATTTTATGATTCGGAATCCGAAGGGAAAGAGTTGTCCCCTAGAATATTTTTACGGTAATCAGTTGGTGTGATCCCTTCCAATTTTTTGAATACCTGGGTAAAATGTGAAAAGTTGCTGTAACCGAGATCTAAAGCAACCATACTGATTGGAATATTTGGATTTCCAAGCAGATCTTTTGCGATTTCTACTTTTACCTGTAAAATATAGCTCTTGATATTCTGTCCAACTTCTTTTTTGAATAGTTTGGTGAAATATTCCGGACTTAAATGTACGTAGTCTGCAACATCTTTTACAGACAGATTTAAAGAGACGTTGTTTGTAATATATTTTTTCGCAAGAGAAACAGCGTCTTTTTCGGAATCAGATCCAGAAGATATATGGATTGCTGGAATAATAAAGGAAACAGCCTTGCGGAGGGCAGAAGTATCTTTAAAGGCATCCATATATTCATTATAGGAATATTCTTCCGTAAACAGGGATGTGACATCAATCTCGTGCTGATAGGCATAAATGAAAAAAAGCTGTGTCAGTTGTTGATGCAGATCACAGAGAGTTTTTAAGTTTGTCACATTAAGAGATGCAATAAAATCAAGGTAGGACAGAATACTCTCCAGAAGCTTTTCGTACTGTTCAGAGTTCAGAAGGCGATTCCAGTGTGCAATATTATCCGCAACATCCATGGATGTTGCAAAATTTTTTTCCTGCTCAGTGAAGTACAGGGAAGGTTTTTTGTTTACGTTATTTGCTATAAAAGTATCAATCCTGTGAATTTCGGAACGCATCTCAGAAAAGGAAATAAAGTTTCCGATATAAATGGACATTTCAGGACTGATCTGTTTAGATAACTGCTGATAAAATGCATGATAGGAAGAGACAGAGAGATTGGAAAGTGCATCTCCGTTTGCAAAAAGGACGATCACAAACCGTTTACTGGTATTTAATGTGATTAAGTTGTAAATCGGTTTACAAAAACCGCAGAGCCGCAGGCTGTCAGTAATCTTCTGGCGTATGACCAGATCAACAAGGGAAGAGTCAGCTGTATTATCAGTCAGAGGATAAATATCAATGGAGATTAAGCGGATGCAGGACTGTAGAGATAACGGATAATGGATCTCATTTAACAGCTGCAGTGCTTGCTGGCGGTTTGCAGGATTCTGGGAAAAAAGATTTAGAATCGTCCGGTCAGTCAGTTCCTGTTTGTGATTTGTATAAAAAAGACCATCTTTGTAATATTGATTTTTTTCAGCTTCTGTATGGACTTTTGCAATTGCACGTAAAAGAGCGTCTTTAATTTCCTGGTAAGGAGCCGGCTGAACAACATAAT
>OHNK01001162.1_pt1 | contig 12455 bp, 9 predicted proteins | sample 1569551 | NCBI WGS metagenome assembly OHNK01 (sample SAMEA3879518, study PRJEB24766) | human gut metagenome | biome: human-associated habitat; feature: feces | place: USA | collected 1985/1987 | reverse complement strand
GCAAGCATAGCGTTTGGATATCCAAACGCACTTTGGGGAGAACCCCAATCCCCCGTGACAGAGCATGAGAGGAGATCAAATATGTGGAATTTTATCATAGGTGCAATGTTTGGCGGTATGTGTGGAGTTGGAATTGTGTGCCTTACGGTGATAGGAAAACAAGCAGATGAGGATATGGAACATATTGAAAAGAAGAAAGAAACATCAGCATTAGAGGGGAAGGTGTTTGAATGAGGAAACGCAATCATGTGATTCCTATAAGGCTGAATACAAAAGAAATGAAACATCTGGAGACACAGGTTGCAGTCAGTGGGCTAAACAGGGAAGAATATCTCCGTACCTTGATCTTAGGGGCGGAAGTGCGTGCAAAGCCTTGTACCCATCATGCAGATTTGCTGCGGAAAGTTGCAGGATTGTGTAATAATGCGAATCAGCTGGCACACGTTGCCAATGCAACAGGAACTGCCAGTCAGGAGAGTGTCAACGAAATGCTGAGGATATCCAGAAAAGTCTGGGAAGAAGTAAGGGAAATGTGGTGATGGCTTATTGCATATACAAGTATTATTCCCGTTCACCGCCTGGACCGTTCTGTAGACTATATCCGGGATAAAGAAAAGACTCAAAAGAAAGGGAATACGGCCGGTTCTCTGGAAGAAGCAATCGATTATGCATTGAACCGGGATAAAACGGAGCAAGTGTTTTTTGAAGATGCCATTGGCTGTACCATAGATCAGGCATATCAGGATATGGTTGCTACGAAAAAAAGATTTCATAAAACAGACAAGGTGCAGGGATTCCATCTGGTACAAAGTTTCGCAGAGGGAGAGGTTAGTCCGGAACTGGCACATTTGATAGGAGTGGAACTGGCAGAGCGTCTGCTGAGAGGACAGTTTGAAGTGGTTATCACCACTCACTTAAATACCAGTCATTTCCATAACCATCTGGTCTGGAATTCCGTGTCTATGGAAGATGGGCATAAGTATCATAGCAATGAACAAAGTTATTATATGGAGGTTCGAAAGATTTCCGATGAACTTTGCCGAAAATATGGGTTGTCCGTAATCCAGACAAATCAGAAAAAAGGGATACATTATGTACAATGGAAAGCGGAGAAAGAGGGAAAACCAACCTGGCGGACAGCCATCCGTTCGGATATTCGTGAGACAGTGAAAGCAAGCTACAGCTGGACTCAGTTTGTAAAAGAAATGGAAACAAGAGGTTATGTATGGCGGACAGATAGGAAATATCTTGCTCTAAAGGCTCCTGGAATGGAACGATATGTACGCTTACGATCTTTGGGAAAAGGATATGGAGAAATGGAAATCCGGGAGTGGATCTTAAGACCAAAGATTCGGGAGACAGAAAAAGTATATCTGCAATGGTCAAAACAAAGAAAGAAACGGACCGGACTACAGGCATTGTATTATTCCTATTTGTATCAGATGGGTGTTTTTCAAAAGAAACCCAAGCGCATCCCTTATGAAGTGCGGGAAGATATCCGCAGGCTGGATCAGCGGATTGCGCAGATAGAATTTCTTCAGAAACAGGACATTTCCACCCTAGAACAGCTGCAGGAATTCCGGCACCCGCTGGAAGAAAAAATGGCACAGTTGCTATTGGAACGCGGGCAACTGTATCGCAGCCAGCCCGGATGTGAACGGATTGGAAAGATTACAGAAGAGATGAAACAGATCCGCAAGGATATCCGGATGTCGCTGCGGATTGAGCAGTATTCCGTAGAAATGGAGCAGCGGATGAAACGGGCAAAGGAGAGGATGGAACAGGCAGAGAAAAATATGCAACGAAAGAAGGAGCAGATAAAGGAATCCTATGTGAAGTAAAAAATCGAGGAGGTGAGCGGTATGAATTACGGTGGTGATGCGGCAGATCAGATTGTTCGTTATTCGATGGAAGGGATGGAACATACGCTTCGGATTTCCGGGAGTATCGCAAAAAATCTGGCAGTTTTCATCGTAGCAGTGTTAAAAGACCAGAAAAAGACTTATGGAAAGACACAGATGGTACGTATGATCAAAGAACGAAGGCCGACCAAATTTTTTACCGTGCCGGATGACCGTATGAAAGAATTTGCCAGAGAAGCAAAAGCAAGAGGTCTTTTATATGTCGTCATTAAGGATAAAAAGAAACCAATCAATAACGAGATTATGGTATTTGCAGAAGACGCTGCCAAAATGAACCGGGTATTGGATCGCATGGATATTGACTATGTAAAAGCAGAATCCGGGAAAGTGGAATTTGATACAAGCGATCCCAAGAAAGAAGAAACAAAGGGAATGGAACTGGAAAGAACCACTAAAGAAGGACAGGAAAAGAAAGTCCAAACAGTATCTATGCCGGAAGGAACCATTGAATTTGAAATTGATGAATCGGATCAGAAGTTTGATTTTGGGGATTTGTTCTTTGAAGAAGGAAATTTTACGCAGGGGAAGGAAGAAAAGCTTCCGTCCGGGACTTCCTCGCCCAGCAGAGATTTTTCTTCCGGTCAGAAAAATAGGGAACATGGAGCAAAGCCCTCTGTGCGTGCAGAGATCAAAGAGATAAAAAAAGAGCAGGCACAGAAGAATCGGCAGAAACAAAGCAGACAGCGTCAAAAGACGAAAGGGCGAAAATACAAGAAAAAGGGAAAAGGGAGGTAATGCTATATGGATTTAACAGGTATGATTCAGAATCCTGTGGAGGATCAGAACTCGGAGCAAAAGTTATCGAAAGAAGAGTATGCAGCTTTAAAGAAACAGGAGCGGGAAGAAACGTGGATGCAGATCGATGGACAGGCACAGTCGGTGTTCAAGGATGGAGCGTCCTTGCAGAAGTTTCTGGATTTTATGACAGGGCAGTATAATATGCCAAAGGTTCCGAACCTTTTGCTTTTATATTCCCAGAATCCCGAAGTAAAGCTGGTAAAATCTTTTGATGAGTGGAAGCATGACAGACGTTCCTTGAGAACAGGAGTACATGGTTATACTTATATTATTGATACAAAGTATGAGAAGGATGGAGAAATGCGTTCCGGTTATGCGATCAGCAAGGGCTATGATATTACGCAGACCAAAGGAAGGCCGTTAGAGGAACGTCCTCAGAGAGATATCCACACATTATTGGAAGCAGTGTTGAAAAATCAGAATATCCGTCTGCAGATTGCGGATAATCTTCCGGATAAGATTCAGGCACAATATATTCCAAATCAAAGGACGATTTACATACGAAACGGAATGTCAGAGATTACTACTTTTCATGCTATTAACCGAGAACTTGCCTGTGCAGCACTAGACCAGCATGATGGAAACTATGCCAGAAATAGAGTTAATGCACAGGCATTTTGTGCCACATACATATTAGGAAAAAGATATGGTGTGGATGTCTCCGGTTTTGATCTTGAGAAAGTGGCAGGAATTCAGGAGCATGGTCAGAAAGATCCACAGGAGTTAAGGCTATTCTTAAATGATGTCCGGACAGCAGCTTATGGAATCCGTGGTCATATCGAACGGAATTTGCGGGAGCCGGAACAGCAGTTTGTGACAGAGGATACCTTTACAGTAGGAGAAAGCGAGAAAAAATCTCCGGACAAAGGGAAAAAGAGTAAAAATGAACCAGAGCGATAAAGCACAGTAAAAGTTGGATTTGTGATAGCTATTGCGGAACGTGTGTGATATGGTTGGTGTAAGAAAGGCAGGTGTCATATATGACAAAATATTATATCGAAATGAAAGAAACCAGAAGAAATATGATGTCAGATGCATTGCTGAGTCTTTACCGGAAAAAAGGACCTGAATCAGAAGAGGCAAGACAAATGGGTTTAAAACTCTGGGATTTTGATCTGAAAGAAAAGAGGATGGAAATCACTTCTGATGAACAGAGGGTTCTTCGCCATGCCTTAAATGATCTCCGCAATCAGCGTTTAGAGGAAGGAAAATATACTGATGGTGTGGAAGCAGCTATCATGGAGGTTATGAAACCCCATAGGACCAAGCACTTCCCGTGGTAAAAGGAGGGGTGATCATTCAGATATTAGATCGAAAACAGGTAGAACGCATACGAAAGATGTATCCAGAAGGAACGCAGATTTGCTTAGATGAGATGGAGGGTGAAAGGAATATGCCCTCTGGATTAAAAGGAAAAGTATGTTACGTAGATGATGCCGGACAGATCCATGTGAACTGGGAGAATGGTAGTTCCCTTGCGGTTTTGCCAGAAGTGGATTCGTTCCATAAAATAGGAGAGCCGCATAAGAGAAAGGAGCATGACATGCAGAGGTAACATTTAGAAAAGCAGACTTGATTGTCTGGGGGATTTTTCTTCCGATTGTCTGGTGGATGGGGGCTTCCCTTGCCTGTGCGATTCAACCAGGGGAAAATATATTTGAAATTTTAGACAGGCTGAGTCAGATTCTTCGCCAGCCTTTTTCTTTGCACTACACCGTATATACGGGAAAGTGTATCTTGATTCTATCATTTGCCTATATCACAGGTATCTGTATCTATTATTCTCAGCAGAAAAATTATAGAAGAGGTGTGGAACACGGTTCCGCCCGTTGGGGAGACGTCCATCAGATTTGTAAGAGATATGCAGACAAGGAGTATACCCATAATCTTCTTTTGACACAAAACTTTCGCATGAGCCAGGAAGTCTATAAGCACCAGAGAAACTTAAATGTCTTGGTGGCGGGTGGCTCAGGAGCCGGAAAAAGTCGTACCTATGCAGTTCCTAATATTCTTCAATGCTCTCAGGCTGAGTCGAAAAAAGGCGGTGGCTGTTCCATTGTAGTAACGGATCCGAAAGGAGAGCTACTCCGGAAGACTGGAGGACTGCTGGAACGGATGGGATATGAGGTACGGGTGTTTGATCTGATCAACCCGGATACATCCTTTTGTTATAATCCATTTTGTTATGTCCATGATGACAAAGATGTGTTAAAACTTATCAACAACCTGATCCGCAATACAACACCAAAAGGTTCACAGGCATCGGATCCATTTTGGGAGAAGAGCGAAACAGCGCTGTTGCAGGCTCTGATGCTGTACCTGTTACATGAAGCACCGCCGGAAGAGCAGAATTTCCCTATGATCATGGAGATGTTAGGTAGTGCCCAGGTTAAGGAAGAAGATGAGGAATATCAGTCACCTCTGGACATTTTGTTTGAAAGGTTAGAAATGAGAAAGCCGGACAGCATTGCGGTGAAACAGTATCAGATTTACAAGCAGGCAGCGGGTGTAGTAAGTTTGAAGAGACTTCTTAATCAATCAAATTTAAAGAGTTGGAGCTCCAAAATGATTAAAAAGTCTCTTGAGGCTTATTTTTTTACCTTAAAGAACAAAATTGTATTTTGTAAAAATTCAAAATATGTCCGTATTTTGTTTCGTCAGTAAAGAGATTGTGTAAGGAACTTTAAAAAGTTGGCACAAAATCAAAAAAATTGCAATAAGAGCCTGTAAAAAGACCTCTGAGCATTTCGATTAGTGTAAGGAACTTTTTTACTTCTTACACGAACCTTGAAAACGAAACAGCCTGCCCATAGTGATACCAGAGTTGAATAGGCATTCAGCATGTCTTTTATGGTTAATACGTCCCGGAAACATCAGAACCCGGTACAGGAACGGATATGGGATGAGAACAGGAAATCAATAAACGAAGGAAGGAGGACATCTGACTATGACAGAGAAACAGGGATTCTTGACAGCGTTGTATGAACGTCTTAGTCGTGATGATGAATTAAACGGAGAATCCAACAGTATTTCAAACCAGAAGAAATTATTAGAACAATATGCAAAAGAACATGGATTTACCAATCTTGTTCATTTTACTGATGATGGTATATCGGGTACCAGATTTGATCGTCCAGGTTTCCTTGCCATGATGAAAGAAGTGGAATCGGGGAAAGTCGGAACGATCCTGATTAAAGATATGAGCCGAATGGGAAGAGATTATCTGAAAGTCGGACAGTATATGGAATTGCTGCGACAGAAGAATGTCCGCCTGATTGCAGTCAACGAGAACGTAGACAGCTTCCGGGAGGACGATGATTTTACTCCATTCCGAAATATCATGAATGAATGGTATGCAAGGGATACCAGTAAAAAGATAAAATCTACTTTCAAGGCTAAAGGAAAATCCGGCAAGCATGTGGCAAGCACAACACCGTATGGATATCTGAAAGACAAGGATGATCCGAATATATGGATTGTTGATGAAGAAGCAGCTGCAGTTGTACGGAGAATCTTTCACATGACAATGGATGGATACGGACCATATCAGATTGCCAGGGCGCTGAAAGAGGATAAGGTTGAGATACCAGCTGTTCATATGGCAAAGAAAGATGCTGGATTATGGAAAGGCAGAGTAGAAGAAATAAAAGATCCTTATGGATGGGGCTCTTCTACCGTCGCAGGTATTCTGAAGAAAAGGGAGTATCTTGGTCATACAGTGAACTTCAAAACCAGAAAGCATTTCAAGGATAAGAAAAGCCATTATGTATCTGAGGATAACTGGACGGTATTTGAAAATACACAGGAAGCAATCATAGATCAGGAAACTTTTGATAATGTTCAGCGAATTCGAAGCAATGTGAAACGATATCCAGATGGATGGGGAGAAGCCCACCCACTGACAGGTCTGATGTACTGTGCAGATTGTGGTTCCAAAATGTATGTACACCGGGTAAATAATGGCAAGCGAGTACCACAATATACTTGTTCTGCATATTCTAAAGTTCCGGTTGGGACACTCTGCCGGACACAGCACAGAATTAATGCTGATGTGGTTTTAGAACTCATTAAGGAACTGTTAAGGGCTATTGCAGAGTATTCACAATTGAATCGTGAAGAATTTTTGGAAACAGTAAAAAAGGCACAGACTTCACAGCAGTCCAGTGAGATTACGAGATTGAAAAGCAGATTAGCAGAAGCAAAAAAGCGTGTGCAGGAACTGGAAAAACTGATTTGTAGAATTTATGAGGACAATATTCTTGGAAAACTGCCAGATAAACGCTATGCGATTCTTGACGGACAGTATTCTAAAGAACAGAAAGATTTGTCGGCAGAAATTGCAGATATGGAAGCTGAATTATCAGGCTATGAAGAAGGCCGCAGATCAGCGGAGAAGTTTATTGCTCTGGTTGATAAATACCAAAACTTTGATGAATTGACTACTTATATGCTGAACGAATTTGTTGAAAAGATTGTGGTTCATGAGCGTGATCGAAAAGGAAGCATTGAAACAACACAGGAAGTGGAAATCTATTTCAATTTCATTGGAAAATATTTACCTCCACATTTCGGTGAGGTAGAAATGACACTAGAAGAAATTGAAGAAATGAAGAAGCGGGAAGCCAGAAAAGACAGGCTTCATCAGAATTACTTGAAAAGAAAAGCAAATGGCAAGCAGCAAGAATACTATGAACGTACGAAAGCCAAAAAGAAAGCGGCGATGGACGCAAAAAAAGAGGGAATCCGTCAGGAAGATATTGCAAAAGGTGTGTTCGTTCCAGTATCATTGCTTCCACCTACAGAACCAAAGAAAGGAGTTGCATCAGCATGAACAAATTAGAAAGAATCATTCATGATGACAGTAACGGTCTGGATTAGTGCCTTTTGTTTTGCTCATTATTAAAAATGGACTGTATGAGCCAGTCAGAAAAATGAATAAAGACCGATCAGGTCAAAGGATTGAGCCGATGTATTTGGACTTTTGTATGAGGTTGAAATTGCGTCGGCTTTTTTATTTTACAAAATCCGAAATAGAGGATTTTTGAAAAATAGACAGAACGGAGAACATGCCGAAGGGACAGCGGCAGGAGTTTCGTTTTGTCTGCCGGGAGTGCAGAGGGCTGGAAGTCCTTTGTGCCAGGAATGCAAAGGGTGGCAACACCTTGCTGGGGTTAAGGGGCAAAGCCCTTAGCAGGTTAAGGGCGGCAGCCATTGCCCAGTGATATGGCGTTTCGCCATATGGTACTGGGTACTATCTGTAACAGCGACAGAGCCTTTTAGCAGCTTCGCTGCAATCCCTTCGGGAAAACAACTTAAAAGAAAGGAAAAATGTGAAATGAAAGGAACAAGGCATAACGGTAGGTCTGGGAAAAATGGAGTTTATAATCCACTTCACAATGATCGAAGATTTAATCCAGAACACAGTGAGCATATCGACAATGAAAGAGTCCGGCAAAATATTTACTGGGATTGCTATCAGGGATATACCACAATGGAAGATCAGAGAAAAGAGGATAATTTTTCTTTTGAACAAATTGAGTTGGCATTCTATGAAGAACATTATGGAAATTACGTTATGAAGCAAAATGAAAGACATGTGAAAGCCAGACACCCCGACAGATGCAAAGAAGTAGAAGATGTTTGGAAAAACAAAAAGACCTGTCCGGAAGAAAGTATCTATCAGCTTGGGACGATAGATGAACACGCTTCTGTGGAACTGCTGGTTTTAGTTTTTGATGAATTTAAGAAAGAGTTCGATGAACGGTTTGGTTCTAATGTGCATATCATCGACTGGTCACTGCATATGGACGAAGCAACGCCTCATATCCATGAGCGTCATGTTTTCGATGCTACAAACCAATATGGAGAGATTGAGCCGAAGCAGGAAGCAGCGTTGAAGGAACTTGGATTTGAACTTCCAAATTCGGAAAAGAAGAGATCAAAGACAAATAACCGCAAGGTTGTTTTTGATTCTGCCTGCCGGACAATGTTTTTAGATATCTGTAAACGGCATGGATTGGAACTTGATGAAGAACCATCATATGGTGGACGGAAATATCTGGAAAAACAAGATTATATCCGCATGAAGCAGAAAGAAGAAATTGCGGATCAGAAGGAAACAATCCTTTTGCAGATTGATAAGGTAAACGAAAATCGTTTGGAGCTTGCAAAACAGTCAAGTCATGTTCGTGCAAACGAAGAAATTATTCGGTCTCAGGAAGAAAAAATAAAACAGCAGGATATAGAATTCGCTAATAATTCCGACCGTATTTTCAAGCAGGGTGATCTGATTGAAGAACAGAGAGAGGAATTGCAACAGCTTACAGTCCGTATTGAAGATGTGGAAACTTTACTTGACGAAGTATCCAGTGGAGCATACGACAAGGCAGTAGAGAAAGTTGCAAAAGAAGCAATGTTGGCTACTAGAAGAGATGATATTCGCCTGGCAGAAGATTCTAAAAAGTGGATTCAGGATCCGAAACACAAGGCTTCCAAAAGAGAAAAGGATTATGCAATAAAAAGACTGGATGGTCTGATAAGAAAAATAGAAACAGCAATGGAGAAAGTGGTCATACGGATCACCAACCAGTTAAAACAGCCAGAGAAGAAAAAAACTGTTGTAGAAGAAATCAAAAAGGAAGTGAAGCCATCTATCAGGGAAAGACTTGCACAGAATGTAGCAAAAATCCAGAGAGAAGAGGCAGAGAGAAGAAAATTGAATAAAGGAGAGTCACGTTCTAGTGATTTAGAGATATAGAGCATTCCGTTGTATTTGTTATTGAATCAATGGGAGTGCTTTTTATTTTCTCGGAAAGGAGCAGGTATGAAATTATTTGAAGCTGTAAAGGAAGCTGTTACTGCAAGAAGTGCTGCAGAATATTATGGAATCAAAGTAGGACGAAATGGAATGGCCGTCTGCCCGTTTCACCCAGACAAGAATCCGAGTATGAAGCTTGATAAAAGATATCATTGTTTTGCCTGTCAGGCAGATGGAGATGTGATTGATTTTGTTGCCAAATATTTCAATCTTTCTGTAAAAGACTCAGCTGAAAAACTGGCAGAAGATTTTTCTGTACCTTATGAAAAATACCAAAGCTATAACAAGACGAAAGATTACCCAAAATCAAAACAAAAGAAACAGACACTGGATCAATTCTTTCACGAACAACAGATTCGTTTTTTTCGAGTATACAGTGACTACTACCATCTTTTAAAGAAATGGAAGGTTGATTATGCTCCCAGAATTGAAGATGATGATTGGCATCCGTTATTTGTTGAAGCAATGGAAAAATACACACTTATTGAATACAAGATGGATGTGCTTCTTAGTGGTTCACTAGAAGATCGTGCAAGATTGATTTTGGACTGTCAGGAGGAGGTGAAGAGCATTGAGCAACGAATTAAGGAAGAATCTTCCAGACGACCTGGTTGCACGTCTGGAAGCATTACAAAAAGTTGAAGAAGTAACCGAAGAGACACAGGTGGAAAAGAATTTATCCAAAATGGAACTGCCAATCTGGTTCGATGGCAAGCATATCAATGAAATCCTTCTGTATCAGACAATTCTACAGCAACATGAAATTAAGTGTATCAATGGAATCTTGTATGATATAGACCGTTCAATTCCAAATGATGAAATGGAGAAAGAGATTCTGGATATTATTGAACATTATTGGACCAGCGGGATTTCATCTAAAGTAACGGCTATTTTAAATGGATTTAAGATGTACACCCGTTCAGATCCGCTTCCCATAAAAGAAGATCGGGTTCATTTTAGGAATGGAACCTATTTTGTAAATCAGAAGTTTATCAATCGGAAAGAATGGACGCAAAACCGATTGACGGTTAATTATAACAAGGATGCATCTAAACCAAAAAAATGGCTAGCATTCCTGGATGGATTGCTCGAAGAGGATGATATTGTCTGCCTGCAGGAGTTTATGGGATATTGTCTCATTCCCAGCAATAGAGGTCAGAAGATGCTGCTGATTATCGGAAAAGGTGGTGAAGGTAAAAGCCGTATTGGCAGAATTTTAAAAAGAATATTTGGTCATAACATGAATTCAGGAAGTCTTCAGAAACTGGAAACCGACAAGTTTGCCAGAGCCGATCAGGAAGGCAAGCTGTTGTATTTGGATGATGATATGAAAACAGAAGCATTACCATCAACTAATGTGATTAAAGCAATTGTTACAGCTGAGGATGAAATGGACTTAGAGAAAAAAAACCAACAAAGCTATCAGGGACTGCTTGTTTGCAGAATACTGGCATTTGGAAATGGTACATTGAAGTCGCTTTTTGACAGGAGTAAAGGTTTTTACAGACGTCAGATTATTCTGGAAACAAAAGATGTACCGCCAGATAGAATCAATGATCCCTATTTGGCAGATAAGATGATGGAGGAAGTGGAAGGCATAGTTTTATGGTGTATTGAGGGATTAGAGAGACTGATTCGTAATGATTATCAGTTTACTATCAGTAATAAATCCCAATTATTGATGGATGAAATGCAGGAGGATGATGACAATATCCTATCGTTCCTGGAATCAACCGGATATATCAGACTGGAAAAAGGCACTCATGCTACGTCAAAAGATTTATATATTGCTTATTGCAGATGGTGCAATGATAACTTGGATGTACCCGTAAGCGAAAGATCCTTTGCAAGGAGATTTAAGGAACGGTCATCTGATTATGGAATGACTTATGACAAGAATATCTCGGTAGGAAATGGTCGTTTTTGCCGAGGATTTCGTGGGATCCATGTCAAGGTGAGGACGAAAGATGTCAATTATTGATCTGGCTGGAAAAGGCATTAGGCACTAGAAAAGCCTAAAATATATTCTGCTTAAATATATGGGTTTTATAAGTATATGTTTTTTTCTTATTAATTTTAAAAATGAAGTGCCTAAGTGCCTAAAGTATGATAAACACTGGAGAAACAGGTATTTTTAAGTGCCTATTTAATGCCTATAAAGGGCCTGAGAATAACCTTTAAGTGCCTACTCCTTGTCGGGCTTCTCAGTATAACAAGATATAAGCATATAAAAAATGCCTTCTATGGTAAAAAAGTGCTGTGATCACAAGGATTTTTGTAAGCATAAAAGAGAAGCCTATATATAGGTAGCCTATGAAACTGCAAGTGCTTATTTTGAGCCGAGTTTAAATAATAATGTCCTGACAGAGACAAATGGAATGGCTCTTCGCCGGGATCCAAAAGGAAAGGAAAAAAATGATTATGGAAAAAATGATGAATACAAAAACAGAGGGGAACACATTTACAAAGAAAATCGGGCAGACAGTATATGTTGTCCGCTATCATTTCAATGAAGATGCAAAGGAAACCATGCAAGAAAAGATTAACCGGATGCTGGTTACAGAAGCAAGCCGAAAGGCAATGCAATAGATGGGGGCAGAGACAATTGGAATTGAGATATGTTTGAGAATGTGATATGATTTGAGCAACAAATCGGAATTTGTGAGGAAAAGGTGAATGAAAAGGCGAATGGAGCAAAAAAGTAAAAATGCGATTTCAATCATAGGTGGTGCAGATGGTCCTACAAGCATTTTTATAGCAGGACATTCAAAAAAGCAACCATTAAAGATTAGAATCAAAAATAGCATATATAGATATAAGAGAAAAAAAGTAGAGAAGACAATAGTTGCAAATTCGCATTCTCTTTCTGAAACAGTGCAGTATGCAAAAGATAAATACGAATTGACCGAAACTGCTCC
>OHNK01001158.1_pt1 | contig 12495 bp, 10 predicted proteins | sample 1569551 | NCBI WGS metagenome assembly OHNK01 (sample SAMEA3879518, study PRJEB24766) | human gut metagenome | biome: human-associated habitat; feature: feces | place: USA | collected 1985/1987 | reverse complement strand
GTTTTGGTGTTGAACCTTACGATGGAGCCGTCCGACCGAGCATATCCAACAACGTCCCCTCCACAGGGCTGTTTCAGAAAGTCGATGCCTTTCTGCTGGTATTCTTCTTCCGACTGGATGCCCATTTCCTCAAGGCCATGCCGTGTAGCGTGGTCTTTAAGTTTTTCAGGAGAAGCAAACCCAGTGCAGGGGGCATTTTCGCCTTCAGGAGATACCGCAGGCCCGCTTTCGGTGGAGCCAGAGCCACTGCTCTCGCTCTCTGCGAACTGCCCGTTTTCATCCCGTGGATGGTCGGCTTCGTTGAAGTCCATCCTATCTTTCATCTTAGCATTTTGTGCATCCGATGTCAAACCGGGATTTGACGATAAAACGTCGAGCAGCGCGGCGATACTCTGGGCAAACGGCGGGAACAGATGTTCCGGATTCTGAGTGGACAGCTCGGCCACCTTTTCGGCGGTGATGAACCCCGGAGAGGTCATCTCGCCATCAGCGCACCGGATGCTGCCGTCAAAATCCGTGCAGAGAAACACATGGGACGGGCAGTACGGCGGTTTCAGGTCACTCAGGAAAGCAAACGGGATGAGGCCTTTCGGCTTGATGCCGAACTCCTCCTGCGTTTCCCTGATGGCTGCATCTTCAGGGGACTCCCCTGCTTCGATGTGCCCGCCCGGCCCGCTGATGGAGCCTTCCTTTTGGCGTGTGCCGCAGAGGAACCGGCCATCCTGAACAACGAGAACGCCGACGCCATAATCGGTGTCGGCATCCAAATTTTCATAATCGAGGGCCGTATCCGCAAAGCTGTTATCTTGATTTTTTTCTTTCCATAAGGCCTCAAAAGTAAGTTCTTTTCCTGTCTTTTTAACGAGGCGGAAGGTTACATTGGAGTTGAGTAAAACCTCTTGTTCTTCTGGTTTTAGACTGATATATCCAATCGACAAGCTCTTACCGTATCCAGACGGAACCGAGATTTTCATAACCACCCCGTTCTTAGCAAAACTCTCTGCGACCTCTCGATTCATAGATGTTGAGGCGAATCCCTTTTCTTTTGTGGTATCTCCAACATCCATGGATTGCAGCTTCCGAGCGTATTCTCCTGTTACTCCTCTGTATACGGTTCTGGAAGGCGATGCCGTTCTTGACAGAATATCTTTAATCTTTCTCGATTGGTCGCCTTCTTTTCCCTGTCTTAAAGCGGCACTTGCAGCACTGGCGTAAGTGTACGTCTTAATCGCATTTTCGTCGCTATGGCTTATGCCTCCAAGCGTTATGTCGGAGCCAATTTTGTCAGCTTGATAGGCAATTCTTGCTTTCATTTCTTCGGGAGAAATCCTAATTAAATCCTTAGAAAGATAGACGGAGGGAACGGAATCTCTCGTTGACCCACTTTGAACGGGTTGTAAGTCAAAGCACCCAACCTTACTATTGACCGTTCCACGAGAATACACATCTGACATCAAATCTTCGGATTGAGAAGCAGAAACATAATATCCATCATCTATATATGTCCCGAGCGTTTTAAGGCATTTGCTTTGTTCATGAAGATTCTCCGAGTTGATTTTAGACCGAATCAACTCAACCTTTTGTTTATCACCGCTGTCTTCGGCCTCATACAACTCGTCTCCATATTTTTCAATAATCTTGAGGGGCGAATAATCCGCAAATGCTTTTTGAGCATTTTCTTCCGTTGGCTTTTCTAGCGAGATGACAGCACGTTTTTCCTTCATTTCTTGAGTCACATTATCTGATGGCGCAGAGCCACCAATTTCTCCCGGGCGTCCTTTATGGCCAAAGTTTCCACTGCCGGAACCGCCATCTGCGTTTAGCTTAGTTTGTTCTGCGCCGCCCGGTGCCTGTGCCTGCTCCAGATTCCTCTGGGCAGCTTCCACGTCGCTCATGGCGTCCGGCTCGGTGCCCAGCAAGGAATGCAGCAGATCATCCTCGTCATCCTCGGAGATGATGTCTTCGACATCAAACTCCTCATCGGACGCAAGGCGGCGGCGCACCTCGGTGGGGTCGAGCGCCTGCATATCGACGTATGCCTGCGCAGTCTGGGCCTTGACCAGAGCGGTCTGAGCCTTGGTCTGGTCAACTGTGGCCTGCTCTGTGTCGCTCAGGCTCCACAGGGGCTTGAACTCCAGCTTGTAGTCGGGTTCCTCGGCCACATCACCTGAAGCGATGCCCGCCCGGAACACGACATCCAGCAGAGTGCGGAGGTTGCGTTTCAGCATCAGCCGCTGAATCTTCTCCACGAAGTTGTAGTAGCTCTCGAAGTCGCTGTCGCCGGTGGCGTTCATGCCGGCCGGGGACCGGCCAAACAGAATCGTCTGCGGGATGTTCGTCAGCGCCGACAGCATATTGCAGGTGGCGTCAATGACATCCTTCACGCCGGAGAACTGGAACGTCTTGAAATCGTAATTCTCGCCCTCGGAGTCAATGGCAATGCTGTTCAACAGGCCACGGGAGGTATCGACGAGTTGCAAGCGCTTCAGCACTTGGTCCTCGCCGTCATCCGTGGTCAGGAGGGAGGCAAGCCCTTTCATGCTGTAGATTGCCTGCACGCTCCGCTCCAGCAGCTTTACGCTGTCGGTGTGGGCGGTCACGGTTTCCCGCAGTGCCCTGCGGATGCGGACGTACTCCGGCATCCCCCAGAACAGGTAGGTTGCATTGGAGGTCTGCTCCGGCAGAACGCCATTGCGGAACACCAGACAGCGGCTCTCATGAACCTTGAAGGAACCGTAGATGCTGGAAACATAGTAATATTCCGGCTGTCCGAACTTGGACACCCGGTTCCCCACACCCTTCCCGCCGTAATCCTGCTGGTACAGGCTGGAGGAATCGGGCTGCACGATGGAGCGCTCATAGACGCGCAGCTCATCAATGCTGCGGATATGTTCCCAGTCAACAGGCTCTTCCAGCCCGCGCCCATCGTCGATCAGCATGACGATAAGAGCGCCGCCGTAGAGTCGCGCCCACTTGATGGCGGTGGCGGCCTTCTCCTCCCATTCGAGATCATCCAGAGCGTCTTCCACAAAGGCATTCACCTCATCGCTTTTCAGGTTCAGGTCGAAGCCATGTTTCAGCGCTTCCTCGGCAGGCGTATCAATGATTTTGGAGAACAGACCGTTGCCCTCATACAGCCCAGTGAGCTGCATATCAGGAATGACCGGCTCCCGCTCAAACTTGTACGCCTCGGAGTTATCCTGCTTGGTTCCGTACTTGTTCAGGAGGTTCACATAGCCATCCTCACGATGCGGACGCACAGCGCCGTTCTTTCGCCGCAGGATTTCGCGTCCCCGCTCATTTAAGCGCCGACGTTCGGCCTCATCTTCAGGTATGTGCATTGCGCTCCCTCCTTCCTGTTAAAACTCAATGCGTCCATCGGCCTCATTCCAGATACCGCTGGACACGACAACATCTGTCAGGGTGTTAAAGGTGACGTAGTACGGATTGCCGGTAACATCGGCGCTGAGAATCAGCTCCAGCAGCTTCACGCGGGCCAGCAGATCATTGATGTTGGACTCATGACCGTTGAGCAGTTCCTTCAGCATCGTCCAGAACAGCAAAAGGTTCCCGCTTCCCAGATACTTTTCGGCAGGCGAGATCATTCTGCTGTAGATGCTCTTGATGATGCTATCATCGGCCTTTTCCACGGTTTCCTGCTGAACATAGCCCGTGAGATCGACCTCGGCAGAGCCAACGATCTCAAAGATGCCGTGGATGAGCTTGTACGCTCTGTACTGCTTCCCAGCTTCACTGTTGTTCTTACGAAGGAAATAAATGGTGTCAGCGTTTGCCTCACTGGGCGCAGGGAGAGCATCGACAGGGACGGCTTTCAGATGCCCGGCCCCGTTGACCTTTTCCTCAACATCTTCCGTCGTGGCATAGCCGGAGTCGTTCTCCAGCGCAGAGGTCTTGGTCGGAACCTCGATGTTCACGACTTTGTTGTCGGGAGGGATAGCCTGCCCATTCCTCTGGATGCTAACGATGACGTTTTCTTCCGCATTGGCAGGAGCATGAGCCGACTGCACATGAGCTTCGCAGGTCTTCAGTGAATCGTTGATGTCATTGATGATGTCTTCCATCGCAGAAGACAACTCTGCAATCTGTTCTGCCGTGTAACCCTTTGCCTTCAGAGAAGCAAGCCTAAGCGCTTCAAGCGTGTTGAGTTTGTCGCTCATGTTCGCTTTCCTTTCCAAAAATAACAGCGGCAGGAGTCCATTCCCCTGCCGCTGCATTCTTACTTATGGGTTATCAGGCGGTTGCGCCAAAGACCTCGGTCAGCATCTCAGTGACTTCAGCATCGGTGGCAATGGTCATGCCGTCCAGCTTGGTCTTGTCAGATGCGGTCATCAGGCCGTTTGCGCTCTGGGTGACCTCCGTATAGGTAGTGTCCTGCGCAGGGATGCCCAGACCGGTGATGTCGTTCTTGACAACCTTGGTGGTTGCGGTCACATGGCCCAGAGCATCCACAGTCACCTTGTACAGGCCGCTGGCAGCGGCAGTGTGGGTGGGATGGGTGTACTTGTTTGCACCTTCCTCAATGCCGCCCAGCTTGGTCTTTTCGGCGGTGGTGTAGTCGTTGGTGGACAGGCCCTTGCCGGTCTCCTTCTGGACGTAGCCGCTCAGGTCAACGCCCCAGTCGCCCATCTTTTCCAGAACGCCGTCAATGACCATGTACTCGTCGTACTTGTCAGCCTCACCGGCAGTGCCCTTGGAGACCATATAGATATACTGGGATGCGTCAGCAGCCTTCAGGTCGATGTCTGCGGTGGAGTTCACGACCTTACGCTTCAGGTGGTCAGCAGCGGCAACGGCCTTGCTGATGGCGGTAGACACCTGAGTTTCGGTCTGGAACTTCTGGTCGTTGGTCAGATCGCCGACCTTGGTGGGCACGGTGATGTTGACGGACTTGCTGCTGATGGCCTGCGCCGTGCCGTTCACCTTGATGCTCTCGATGACGTTGGCCTGTGCGCCAACATCTTCCAGAGCCTTAACACGAGTAGCAACAGCGTCGCTCTCAGCCTTAGCTTTCTGTGCGAGCTGCTTCAGGTGCTTCAGGCGGGCCAGCTTTTCCTCATTGTATGCCATATCGTTCATTCCTCCATATCTTTATCAGGCGTTATCGGTGGAAAATACTTCACTCAGCATTTCGCTCACCTCAGAATCGGTTGCGATGTCAACCGCCGCAGCGCCCAGCGGGGCGAGATCACCGGCGGCATTCTGGATGGTGTACGAGGTGGCAACCCCGTCCACGACCACGGAGAGGACCTGACCGATGTAGGCGGTCGGGTTCGTCTTCGCATAGTTCTGCGCGTCAGCCATAGACGGCCACACGCAGGTGGGGTCAAGAGAAAAAGCATCCTGACGCTTCATGCTCAGGGGGAACTCCATGTTGGAGTAGGTCTTTGCGGTATTGTTCACAGCCATGTTCAGTTCCTCCCCTCTTAGCCCAGCGTTACCTTGAGGACTGCGGCGTTGCCATAAGCAACGGCAGGCTCAAAGACCCAGACGTTATAGTCCTTCGCTGCATAGCCGTTTGCGCCCTCAACGGGGACGGTGGACTTCACGAAGGTGCTGGTGACATCTGCGTTCATGGCGGTTTCGTTGATGACCTTGGTGACGCCCTTTGCGGTAGCAATGCAGGCGATGGCCACACGCTGCGTACCGGCAGGAACATTCAGGGTCAGCGTACCGGCTGCGTACGCCTTGCCGGTTTTGCCCAGTGCGCGGATGGCCGCACTGTCCAGAGCAGGCTTGCCGGTAGACGTGCCATAGAAAACATTACGGAACGGGGTGTAGGATCCGGTGTCCTTGGCCTTAGTGCCGGCCGCAATGGCCACGACAGGGCTGGATGCCGCGCCGAGATTATCCTTTGCGGTCACGCCTGCACCGTGGGTTGCAGTCACGCGGTACTTCAGGCTGGACACGGCACTGTCGCCGCCTGCATCGCCGATGATGAAGCCAGTGCCGTTGTTGTTGTCAGAGCCAGCGGTCAGGGATGCTGAATCAGCAGTAGCCACCTGCGTGGTGGCCGCATTGGTGATACGCTCAACCTTCCAGTTGGTAGCGGTAACGCCGGTGGCCGGGCCGTACTGGTAGGAGCCAGCATTCAGCGTTGCGCCAGAGTAGGCCGCAGCAGCCACCTTCGTGCCAGCTTCAACCGCGCCTGCACCGGTCAGGGAGAAAGACGCAATGGAGGGCTGGGCGGTGATGCTGGGCTGGAGCCGCTTGCTGAAAATCTCGGTCAGGGCATCCATGACGCTCTTGCCTTTGGTCTGGAAAGTCGCCGTGCCGTTCTGGGCCTTGGTCAGGTTGCCGACCTGCGTATAGCCACCGGCCAACGTAATGTCGTCCCGCAGGATCACCTTATCTGCATCCACGCTGCCGGTCATCGCCACCCACGCCTTGCCGTCGTAGAAGTAGGCGGACTTCTCGTAGGTAGAGTTGCCAACGGTGGTCGTGACCACGAAGACATCGCCCTTCTTGACGGCCACGTCGGTGTGCGCCTTGAAATACGCGGCGATAACCGAATCATCGGATGCAGACAGGTCTTCCTTCGTGCCTGCATACACCGTGCCGCCAATGCCGCCAGAAACGGCATTCAGCTGTTCGATGGTCGCATAGTTGCTCAGGTCAACGGTGGTATCATCCAGACGGACGACTTCCTCACCGACCTTAGCGTAAATGTCGTAGTACCCGGTGGCAGCATTCATCACCAGATACAGCACATTATCCTGCGCCTCATCGTTGGAAGGAACCTTCTCAACTTTCTCGAAGCGTGCATGAGCAGACTTTGCAATGGCGGTGGCGATGGCACTGTTGATTGCCTCGGTCGTCATGCTGTCTGCTGCATCCATCTTTCCGTCAATAACGGACTTCAGAGCAGCCGAGAGGTCAGCTTCCGAAATTTCGCTCTTTTTGGCGAGGGAACCAAGTTCGGATGCCAGCGTGTACTTTGCCAGCTCCTGCTTGACTCTCTCCGCCTGCACCTGTAACTGAGCGAGGGTTACAAGTTTGCTTGCGGATACGGGCATTTGAATACCTCCAAAATTTATTTCACAGCAGCTTCCATGCCGCTATGACAAATTAAGGCCCTCTTTCGAGGGCGAGAGGACATCAACCGAATACTTTGTCGAGCATATCGGTCACGTCCTTATCAGTGGCGACATCGTCCTCACTGACGTTCTTATCGCCGGAATCGGAGCCTCCGGGGTCTGGTTTGGGAGCTTCCGATTTGCCAAACACAGTGTCCAGCATATCTTTGACTTCTTCGTCCTTTGCGACTTTCCCGTCGGCGACCTGACCTTGTGCCAAATATCGCAGCAGGTCACAATCGCCGCCATCGCCACACTTCTGAACGGTGATAGCCTGCATGATGTCCCACTTCTGCGTAGTTTTCTTCCGGCCGTCCAGCCCGAAACCGACCACGGAAACGTAGAGCTTGCCGGGCTTCAGCACATCCTTCGGGATGTAGAACGCCTCATCGGCAAACTGCACCGGGACGGGCTTGGGACAAGCGCTGCTCGTGAAGACGACGATCTTGTCCAGTTCATCCCACGAGCTGTCAAATTTGAACGCGGCCTGCACAATGTCTACGCTGCCTGCGACAAGCTGGCCTTTCAGGTCATGGGTGATTTTCTGGTCATTGACCGAGAAAATAATCAGCATTGCATTCACCTCTTTTCTTATGTTATCAGCGAACGAATATCAAACGTGTTGTCGTTGTAGTAGGCGTTCGCCTGCGAATAGCAGTCAACTTGGTCATCGTGCGCACCGCTTGGGAACGCCGCCATTTCCTCCACAAAGTCCATCACCCACGGGCAGGCAGATGCCGCTGGGATGTAGACGTTCCCAGCTTCAGCCACAGCGGTGGTCGCATGGGCGCGGACCACCTTGCCACCAAACGGCTCCACCGGGATGATTCCGGGGATTTCTTTCTTCAGCACGTCGATGACCGCTGTGCCATTGGCCTTGTCCTCGACCAGCTTTCTTGTGGTCTGGGGCCACTTGGAGGAAAGCCCGCGCATGGCATCCAGCGTTTCCGTGAAGCTCATGCGGCCACGCACCTGATCGAGCAGATAGCGGTCTGCGCCTTTCCTTGCCCAGACCTGTCCAACAACGAAGTCTGAACCGTCCTTGTCCTTGAAGGTGCAGTCCCACGACTGGATGAAGTCATGCAGGCCGGACGGCAACGCCGCCCAGCGTTTCCACCACTCTCTCTTGAACATACCGCCGGAGCTCGGTGTGGGGGTCTGCATATACAGAGAAGACCATGCGTATGTACCGACGGTCTCTTTCTAGTTTCGTCGTAGCCGCCCGCAGGCCACAGCGCCTCGCCTAGCTCACGGCCCAGAGGGTCGGTAGCCGGGTCTTCGCAAACGGCCGGGAGCGAGATAATGTCCCAGTCCTCAACCTTGCCATACTCCGGGTTCAGGAGCCGGGCGACAAGGTCATCTTCGTGCCAGCGGGTAAGGATGATGATAACAGCGCCGCCTGCGTGCAGTCGGGTACTCACCGTGGACTGGTACTCGTCCCACAGCTTATCGCGGTAGGTGGCAGATTCAGCCTCGGCACGGTTCTTGATGGGGTCATCGACGATAAGCAGGTCTGCGCCATAGCCGGTGATGGAGCCGCCGATACCAACGGAGATCATGCCGCCCATGCCGTTGTCGAGGTTCCAGTTCGTTTTGGTGGCCTGCACTTGGGAGATGGTATGCCCAAACAGCGTAGGACCGAACTCCTCGACCTTATCGCGGTTCCGCTTGCCGAATTGCTGGGCAAGGTCGCCGCTGTAGCTGATCTCGATGACACGCTTCTCTGGGTTCTTTCCCAGATAGAACGAGGGGAAGGTTTCGGTCACGGTCATGGACTTGCCGTGGCGCGGCGGCATGAATATCATCAACCGCTTGGTCTTCCCCTCCATGATGCTTTCCAGCTTCTCACACACGAGGTCGAGGTGTCTGGCTCTTTTCCACCTGCCCATGTGGACGTACTGGACATAATCGGCGTAGTGCCGTTTCGCCAGCGCAATCCGGGCATTTGAGCCGAGGTACTTACGCTTGGCAGGCGAAACATTATTCCGCGTCGCCATCAAGGCCCTCGTCCATTTGAGCCAAACGGCGGAGTTCATCATCCGTCAGGTTATCGAACGGGGATGTCTGAACAGCTCCGTCAAGCGTAACCTTCTGGGTCTGGGAGAACTCATCCCGGCATCGGTTGTTGAGCCAGTACATCTGCGCCATTGTATCGGGAACGGCTTTCTTCGTGAGCGTTCTGACCCGGACCGGCTTCTGCTCACCAGTCCGAGGGTCTACGTCAATGACGCTTTCCTTTTCCTGATATTCAAAGCCTACAGCGCGTTCAAACAGAGATTTTTTTACTTTTGCGTCGGCGACTTCTTTTCCGCTCTGACAGGCCGTATTGAACGACGGGTACGTCTGTCGCCAGCGAATGATGGTCCTACGCGAAACATGGAAGGCATCGGCAATGTCCTGATCTGTTGCGCCCTTGATAGCAAGTGACCATGCCCAGTCATCGTGGTACGCCGGATTGTACTTTAGAGGCGTAGGCATTTGCTATCACCTACTTCCCTGCCAGATAATCCGCAGCCCAGTATTCAAGGGCCTGCCACTTGTTCTTCGGGCCGATCTCGCCCTCCTTGACCATCTTGTCGAGCGCCTGCGTGATGGTATCAGCAGCCTCTTTGGGGATGGCCGGAGAGCCGAACAGGTTGGGCAACTGCACCCACTCCTGACTTTCATCGAAGTGAAGGTCATCGAACAGGGATTCGGTGGCCTTAATCATGGCGTGGATGGCAGCGCCGGTGTTCTTGACGTTGGCAAACTGCTGATACTTCGTGATGGTTTCGATGAATTCCTCGTGCTGGTCAATATCGGCAACGCCCAGCATATCGGGGCTGAGGGAACCCAGAACCTTCACAAGCTGGTCCAGATCGCGGAGCTGGTGCGGCAGGAAGGTGAACGTGACGTTCTTCCAGTCGAACTCCACCTTCGGAGACAGCAGCTTCTCAAGCTCGGCCATAGGCTCGCCGATAATGTCCTTGCCAATGTAGCTTTCCAGCATATCGTCCACATCGTCGATCATCTTGGCGATTTCCTTCAGGGTGGACTGGTCATCAAAGCCGCTGATGGCGTTGTGCGCCAACTGCTTTGCGGCCACCTGAGAGCGCCGCAGGCCGGTGGTGTCCAGAATGACAAAAAGCTCCGTCAGCACACCGCTGTCCTTTGCAGAACGGATGCGGTGGTGGCCGGAGATAATCTCGATCTTACCGTCGATGAGTGCGCAGAACGGGAGGCTTTCAAGCTGGCCCCGCTTTTTGATGTTGTCGGTGAGCTGCTTCTGCATCTCAGTCTTCATAATGCGAGCGTTGATGTCCTGCTCGCGGAAGTCGGTCAGCTTTACTTTGGCAATGACCAGACCGGAACCCATGTCGGCGACCGTTTCATACTTTACGGCTGCGCTGCTGACTTGGTTTTCTCGCGCTGTTTCTGCCATCGTTCTTCCCTCCCTAACCATTCATTCAATGCCTGTTTGGCGTTTCTATCGTACAAGGGCGACTCGTATGTGAGCCGGTAGCCCATCTTCTTATCCGGGACTTTCTTGGTCAACTCCATCAGCCCCCGCATTTCCTTAGCCTCCGGGTATTTGGTCATCTGCACCGTCTTGAGGGACTTGGCCTTTTCCTTCTCCAAATCCGTGCAGATATTCATAATCAGCGGCCTGTTCTGTGCAAGCATGGTCAGAAGCCGCCCCAACCGGTAGGTCTTATGGGGAACGGTCATGCCGTACATGAGGAACACAGCATCGGAAACCTGCGTACCGAAGGCACCCATCGTGAGTGCCGACTTGTCCAGCCCGAACACACCTGCCAGTTTGCCGTCGATGAGGACGGCCATGTTGATGGGGGCAGACGAGCCGACGAAGTTATGCGTCCACAGCTTTCTGTAATACTGGGCGGCGGTGCGCTCGATCTGAGTAATCTGAATCTTGCTCTTGCGGGTGATTTCATAGTCACGCGGCAGGATGCTGCAATCCAGAGGCTCCAGCTTGCCCTCGTTCGGGCGGGTAATCATTTTACCCTCGGCAAGCATGGTTGCCTCATCCGGGCGGTTGGTAGTCAGGTACACATTGATGCCGTCACGCACACCATACCGAGCAAAGACAGGATGCCCGGCAGTGAGGCCCGGGGCGTTCTCCTCGTAGCACATCAGCAGGCATTTGGCATCCTTCATCTTGTCAAACAGCTCGGTCAGCCCAGTCTTGGGGTCAAAGATGCCGTACTCCGGCTCCTTCCATGTCATGCGCCCGCCGGTGTCGTACCACTTCTCGAATCCAGCGGCATAGGTGGGCGGGTTTGCAACCACAAGGCAGTGGGGGTCATCATAGCACGTTTCAAGGTGCTTCCACATATCCAGCGGGCGGTAGCTCATCCCATGCAAGGACTGCTTGGCCCTGTCGAGCTGTGCGCGGATTTCCGCCAGATGCTCCTCCCTGCGGTATTCCAGATCGCGCATGATGCCGTAAAAGTACTCCTTCCCGGCGTTCTTCACAGTCCGCAGGTACAACTGTGCATAGAGCGCAACCGCAGGGTCAAGCAGCTCCTCATTCGTGAAGCCGTCCGCTCTGATTTCCAGCTCCTCAAGGGACTGGCCCGTGATGGCATATCCCATGATGGAGGTGAACATCGAAACGTCGCTGGCCTCAATCTCGCTGGGCTTGTACCCACACTGCGCCGCGATGTGCGACATGGCGAAAGCGCCGGCGCACGGCTCAACGAACCGGGTGTACCCCTGCTTGCGGGCGTTTTCAATCAGCGGCTTCAGGAACTTCTGCTCCTGAGCAACCAGAGTTCCGAGGAAGAACGCTCCGGGGTTCTGGAACTTTGCCATTCATATCACCGACCTTTCTTTCAAAATTGCCCCTCTGGTTTCGACTGGAGCAGTTGCTTTCCAGAGGGTGGGTTGTTTCCAAAGACGTGAACGTCTGGAAAACCCTTGTTCGTAGGCATAAAAAATGGGAGCCATGCTGTTTCCAACATGACTCCCTATGGTTGGTCCGCCGAGCAGGGATTGAACCGTGCGACCCCCTGATTAAGAGTCAGGTGCTCTACTTTCTGAGCTATCGGCGGGTATTACCACATTTTCATCTGGACTGCATCAGGCTCAACCGCTTTCAGCGGTTCAGGCTGTTTCGCCCACTTGTTTGGTGACGGGTCAGGCAGCTCCTCGATCATTTCTCCTGTTCTCTGGAGCCACCAGTCTGCGAACACCAGTCTATGACACCACTCTCCGGGCTTTCGGACATCTTCGTAGCAACAAAGCACCACGGGCTTGCCCATGTCCTCATAATGCTGGAGAATCTGAGCAATCCGCGCCGTCCCTACTCTGTCCATGTGCTGGAAGTAGGGCGGCGTGAACCGCTCCCGGTTGTATTCGTTGAACAGATAACCCGGCGGCGCGATCTCCATGATGTTGC
>OHNK01001156.1_pt1 | contig 12500 bp, 13 predicted proteins | sample 1569551 | NCBI WGS metagenome assembly OHNK01 (sample SAMEA3879518, study PRJEB24766) | human gut metagenome | biome: human-associated habitat; feature: feces | place: USA | collected 1985/1987 | reverse complement strand
TAGAGAATGTGCTTTTTCTCTGCCGGACCATGAAGGACAATGTCTTTTTCCTTATCTGTCAAGTCTTTGTAAGGGACATCAGTGCGCACGCCCATTGCCCGGCAGACGTCCTTCATGAGCGACCACATAAGTGTGTTCCATGGCGCGACAGCCCCTTCATCTATCGTGAGGTTCTCGTCAGGTATGAGTGTGGATTCGTCGACTGTACGAATAGTACCGGTGCCATCGCAAGTCCTGCATGCGCCCTGACTATTGAATGCCAGCTCTTCGGCGCCAGGCGGATAGAAATGTTCTCCGCACACAGGACAGACAAGGTCCTTTCCTGCTGCCACCCGTAAGGAAGGCTCGACATAATGTCCGTTAGGGCACCGGTGGCTGGCCAGTCTCGAGAACATAAGTCTAAGACTGTTAAGCAGTTCCGTCCCTGTACCGAAGGTACTGCGTATGCCCGGGATACCAGGTCTCTGATGCAGGGCAAGAGCCGCCGGAACATAAAGGACCTCATCAACATTGGCCTTTGCCGCCTGCGTCATTCTTCTTCTCGTGTAGGTCGAAAGTGACTCAAGATAACGCCTTGAGCCTTCTGAGTACAGAACTCCGAGGGCCAACGAGGACTTTCCCGATCCCGACACACCGGCAATTCCCACGATTTTCCCAAGCGGAATATCTACATTTATGTTCTTCAGGTTGTGTACCCTTGCGCCACGCACCAATATCTTGTCCGGATTTTTCATTGACTCTATAATTTACCGGTCCAAAATTAGCGAAATCTTTTCTCAAAAGCATAAAATCTATTTGGGAATGCAATTCGGATATTTTTAGAGAAGTTTTATTTTTTGGCTGCAAACGATTATATTTGAATTGTTTGTAGACATTGGTTCGATTTGCGGACGGATGTGGTATTATGGAGGACGGAATATGTTATACCCGATAGGAATACAGAGCTTTGAAAAGATTCGCACCGGAGGATTTGTATATGTGGATAAAATCGAGCTGATATATAGTTTGGCGGCATCTGGACAGTACTATTTTCTGAGTCGTCCGAGACGATTCGGAAAGAGTCTGCTTGTATCGACTATGGAGGCGTATTTCAGTGGTAGAAAGGAACTTTTCGAGGGACTTGCGATGGCGTCACTGGAGAAGGACTGGACGGAATATCCTGTCCTGCATCTGGATTTGACGGGGAGCTCCTATACAGACATCTCGCATTTGATTATAAGCCTTGACCAGCATCTTCGCAAGTGGGAATCCCTATATGACGTCACTCCTATGTCCGAAGACTTGTCGTCCCGGTTTAAAGACATCATTGACGCAGCTTACTGCAAGACCGGCCAGAAAGTCGTCATCCTCATTGATGAATATGAAAAACCAATAATCGACAACATTGACAATCCTGAACTTATGGAGCAGTTCAGGCGCGAGCTTCAGGGATTCTACAGCGTCATAAAGGGTAAGGACAATGCCATCAGATTCGCGTTCATGACGGGAGTGACCAAACTTGGCAAAATGAGCATCTTCAGCGGCCTTAACAATCTGAATGACATATCGATGGATGCAAGATATGCTGATATCTGCGGAATAACGGAGCAGGAATTGAAGTCATATTTTGGTGAAAGCGTGAGGATGCTGGCGGAAATGAACGGGCTTTCGGAAGAAGAATGCTACAAGAAATTGGCTTCAATGTATGATGGCTATCATTTCCATTATAGAACGCCTGGCATATACAACCCGTTCAGTCTTCTCAATACATTTAACGCCAATGAGTTTAGGATGTACTGGTTCGAGACTGGGACGCCGACATTCTTGGTAAGATACTTGAAGCAAGGGAACTATAATCTGGACAATATCTCGAAGAATGACGTAGCGGTAGAGACATTGACAGGAGCGAACTATGTAAGCCCGGCTCCGATAACATTGATGTATCAGGCTGGATATCTCACGATAAAGGACTATGACCAGAGATTCAACACCTATAATCTTGACTATCCTAACGAGGAGGTAAAGAGCGGATTCCTGAATTCGTTAAGTCATCTCTATGCTCCGGCATTGGCAGGCGGCGAACTGTCTGTCTATCAATTTATCCGTGATATTGAAAAAGGTAACACCAAGAATTTCATGGAACGTCTCACGGCGTTTTTCGCAGGGAATAGCTATGAGATTCAAGGCGATCTGGAACTTTATTTCCAGAACGTCATGTCCATTATGTTGAAAATGATGGGGCTCTACGTGAAAACTGAGTACCAGACATCAAATGGCAGGATAGACATCTTGTTCGATACGGACAAATATGTCTACATCATTGAGTTAAAGCGTGATCAGTCCGCCGATATCGCTCTGAAACAAATCGAGGAAAAGGGTTACGACAAACCGTTCCTCGCCAGCGGAAAGCAGATAATCAAGCTCGGCATCAATTTCTCTTCTGAAACCAAGACGATTGACGGCTGGGCTGAGGCGTGACACCCTCTACCGGATCACTCCAAGAATGAAGTCCGTCGAAATCTCCATAAAAGATGAAGCGCAAAAGCAAGTCGCCGTAACGCTCGAAACGAAAGCGAAGGATTCGGAAATTGTCAAATACAGCCCAACAAAATGCCAGTCACCTAATATCCTGATCTAAATCGAGCGCTCAAACTTGTCCAGAATCATCAGAAGGTCCGGGGAGAGAATATCATACGCCTTGCGGGAGATGTCTTCTGGAATCTGTCCTGCAGCTCCGGCGATTGCTCCAGCCATACAGGCGATGGTGTCAGAATCTCCGCCGATGGAAACCGCCAGCCTGACGGCATCTTCAAAGTCCATTCCTTCCAGGTATGCCCGGATAGCCCGCGGACAACTGCCCTGACAGGAAACGTCAAAACCATATCCTGGACGAATCTCGTCAATGGTGAAATCAAGACCATATCCGAATTTCTCTTCTACGAATGTCCTGACTCGCGACTTGGTATCTTCAGAGAATGCGTCGCCGGACTCCCGAACAATGAATACGCTTGAGGCTATGGCCTGAGCTCCTTTTATGCCTTCAGGATGGTTATGGGTTACCTCCGCACTTATCTTTGCAAGATAAAGGCATTCCTCCATTGAATGAGCGAACAATCCCACCGGGCTCACACGCATTCCCGCGCCATTTCCCCAGCTGTTGTATGGTACCGCCAACTCATCAGGCACATAGAGCCACTCGATAAACGTAGGGCCATAGCCGATGTAGGGATTAGAACGGCCAACCTCGCGCATAAGTTTCACCAACCCGGCCGGAGAATGCATATGGTCCTCCGTCAGCCACTTGGCATTGGCCAAAGTCATCATCGTGTCATCCGTGAAATGGCTGGATGTCTGAAAGAGCGGGAAATCCTTCCGCTTGATGTTGTGGAACTCATAAGGAGAGCCCACAATGTCTCCGAATATCGCACCGATCATATCTCAGTATTATTTCTTTTGTCTTTTCCGAACCACTAGTATCCGTTATACTATACAATTCGGAGGCGTGATTCTTACACCAAATAATCAGAAATTTAAGAATTTCACGTTTTTCGTTTATGTCAGGCCTATGGTGCCAGATGATTATTTCATTTTCTGCAGCAGGGTGATCAGTTTCTCAAATGTAATTCCTTCCACATCATCCTGCCCATGTTGATATTGGTCAACTGCTGCCGCCAGCGCTCTTGCCCTATCTATAAAGTTGCCGGTCCTCACATGTTGCCGGCCTGCTCCGCAATGGCAACATTGATAACTGACGGACGTAGTCCCGGTCATCGGATTTCCTGCAAATGAATATATGCAGGCATCTTCCCCGCACTCGTCACACTTGACACATAGCCATCCGTCGCCATGCTCCCATAACTTCAGCAGGGTGCCGACGGCTATCGGCCCCTTTATGCCATATACCGAAACCGGCGCCGGCGACGAGAACAGCTCACGATGACTGTATATATACTCCCGGTGTCCGACAATGAGCTGCAGATTGTCGGACAACATCAACAGCGAAGTCATTTTTGAACAAACATCACAGTTCTCCAACATAAAAATCCATTTATCAATTCTGGTTTTCAATTATGTATACAATAAAATGGTCGTATTCTTACATAACCTTACGTAAAATAGAAGCAAAAAAAATCATTTCCGATGAAAGAATCCTTTACTTTCTCGGTATATGTTATCAAACTCTATAATTGAAATGAAACTCAAGTATATCGATGGTCCCTATGGGTATGCCCGTGATGTAAAGGCATTGGAAATATTCGAAAATGCGGTAAACAATTCCGAGTGGCTCGACGAAAATGATTCTCTTGTTTCAGGAGATATTGTGGGATTCAATTTCGGCGATGACGAGGTAAGGGCTACAGTCGAAATCGGAAAGGAAATCATTAAAGTTCATCTAATTTCTCCTCTCAAGTACAATTATGTCAGGTCATTGCACATGTCATTCTTCAGCCGGAACAACTGGATTAAGGATGAAAACAAAGTCAAAGCCATAGTCCATAGGATATTGACAGAACTGTACTACGACTACGCAATGGTCAAATTGCGCAAGGACGATCTTGTGGCTCATTCCCGGGGTTACAAGTCCTTCAGAGAATCGTTCCTGGAGCAGGAAGGGGAAAGGACTCTCGAGGCGAGAAAGGAATGCGCCATGGTCTCAAAGACAAGCGGACAACTGAAACGGGACATCAAAGCAGGGAAATACACCGAGAAGGAGTACGTCGCCCTGAGAGCACCCATCCACCAGAAAATCGTAAAACTTCTTGCAGAATCGGAGATCAGGAATCCGTTCCATCAATACTTCAGGGAATATCTGGACCTGTGTCAGTTCGCATCGAATCCGGAATTGATCATAAGGCACTTCATCGGTGACATGGACGTGACTGAAGATGACGGGCTGTCATGTCAATGATGGTCGGTTCTTTGAGCCGCACACTTATAATGCCTGAGGAACGGCGGATAAGCCGCAGACAAAGATACAAGCTGAGCGAAATGGTCATGAACAGGCTGTCCTTGCTTCCGGAATCCAACAAGATACTTATAGATTGCCTGTTATATTCTTTCAGTCATCCGGACACCAACTACATTGACCTGTACATCGAAAAGATGGGGCTTACCGATGTCAAAAGGAATGCGATTGAGGTCAGGAAACGCAGGGCTCTCGACAGGCTCAAGGAACTGCTTGGCGGCAGACGGCCCGACTACCACGACATTTATGTGTCACTGCGACGGTCCTACGACAATGCCGATGACACTTCTGACACGATGCCTTACCTTCCCGAAGACGGCATGCTCGGTTACAATGGCATGCGCAAGCGCATGTCTTCAATGAAATCCTCCTATTCGGCATCAGATCTCAAAAGGATTGCCGACGACATCGTCAACCGCTGTAAGGACCAAACAAGATAATCCATTTTTCCTTAATGCCATTAACGAAGTAAGCGGAAACTATATGCGTATTTTATTGTAACCTTCTTAATCTTCGTATGTTTAAGCACGCCTTCAAGGTAAGCCTCTTGTGACACCTGTATTGCACAAATCGAACTTTTAGCACCGATTCGCCGGTCTTGTCCGCATCAGATTCCACTTTATAGATTTTGCGGATAAAGCATAATAATTCTTTCGCCAGTCGATTGTTCTCATATTACCGAATCTAGATCTCAGAGTCTGCCAGAGAGAATAAATTGACATACTTAATCAGAACAGGCTTACCTGAGAGTTCAGCATCTTGATATCCTGAACCAGTTTTACCCCGTATTCTATGTAGTCAGTCTCATCCGGAACTATGACGACATTACCGCTCACGGTGTATCCTGATGTTTGCAGCTGAGGAATAATCACATCTGAGAAGGCTTCGTTTCCGATAGCCCAACCCCCCTGTATGCCATCAATGGTGAATCTGTCCTCAATCTTAATTTCTGGGGCAGTCTGACGGTTGCCGATGCTCATATGAGACCATTCAACGATCTTTCTCTCATTCAGCTTCACAACCAGGAGCCTGTTGAGTAGTTTCCACATCACATTATCGTCAGAGCAAGAGGTGCTCTGGAGGATATATGCTTCTAAAGGTCTAGTGGAATCCTTGATATAGTAATATCCGTAAGCTGGGCCGTTGTATGCCAGATTTATATGAGGGAAATAATCCTTTCGGGTGGCATAGTATCTCCATTCTCTTGTATCTAGTGGTCGTATTGAAAGTGGGCTGCAGATGTCAATAGAATCAAGAGCTTTGAGAATTCCATCCTGCTTAAATCTTGAGTTTTTAGTCATGAGTAGTCTCCATGATCCGCTTTGATGGCCTACCATTCGATTGTTCTTGTTATACTTCAAGTCAGAACTGTAAACCTGTCCATAATCGCAGAGTGACAATATGCACGCACGTATGAATGCGTCATCGTTCTTCAGGCTATCTCCAAAGAAACGTTCAATTTTTTGAAGACGAACGAGAAGCCTGTCAAATATTTTCTGATTGGCAATATTGAAATCACTATCATCGGATTCTTGTGAATCGTCCTCCGTCATAAGTGACAAAGCCCCCCTTAGGATGTCGTGGTTTTCATAATGGTATAATTGTCTCCATAGTTCAGGGTGTGATGCCTTCTCCTTCTCCTCTATGAACTGGTTCGTGTTGAACTTGGATTTTGAGAGGGACATTATGTTTTCGTCAATTATGCTCTCGACCTCCTTGAGTATGTCATGTATGAAATCTGGACGGGAAAGTTCATCATCACTGTTCTCGACAAGATTCCTTATATGCCTAAGCGGAGCCATAGACTTGAGCCAAGCGCTCTTGTCCTCATTGAATAACCGAAAGGTATTCTTCTTGAGAGCGTAGTACTCTGCGTACAACATGACCCTTTCCGCATTGTTCAGTTTCTTTGAGCATGCTGTCCTGAAGAGGTTCGCAGATGTTTTGAAGAGACGGATGCGCTCAGATCTATTATCCGAAGGGGTTTCTCCACAGATGCTGTCGCTCGTATAGAACAAGGTATTCCACATGGGTTCGCTACTCTGGATATCAAAAACACTGAAGAAATCAATGATGAAATTAATGTCATCATCACTGATGTACCAAGAAGGCCGTGCTTTCCTTGATTCTCCCTCCTTTGGAGGAAGGTAGTCGCCCAGGACTTTCATCTCCGCAAGATAACTTGTATTGTTATCTCTTGTGAAGTTCCTGATGGAAAGGATGTTCCGGAAAAGCATAACGAAGGCATTGTCGATGCCGTTCTTGTCCATTCCCAGCTCTCTCCAGACAAGATCTGTGAAGGCAGTATCGAATTTGCGGCCGAATTCATACTTCAGGTCCTTCTTGCCCAGGTCTATGTCAATGTACTTTTCCAGTTGTGACTTGAAAATTTCATACTCAGTAAGCGGTTTTCCTCGGGAGTTCATCTTGATATACAGATCATCTGAGAGCCCAAACGTGCCGAAATCAAGGCAATAGAACCTGATTCGACAGTCATCAGTCAATAATCTTGTCAGGTCTCCAGACTGGCAGAGAACTTTGAATATCTCTTCTATACGGACGAGTACCGCAAGCATCGAACGGATGGATGGGTCATCATTAAAAGAAGCACGGAAGAATGCGCAGTCCTGAATCTGCTCGTCAATTCTTGTTCCATTGAAATCATAGGTGAATTTCTGACTGTCTGTGATTGATTCGCAGAATGAAGTTGTGTTATCTCTGGTTGAATAATTGAACTTGAGATCAGGCATATTCCCCTGAAAACCCCATGAAGCGTAAAGGTGAAGGAGGAATAGCGTGGTTAACCGTTGCTGCCCATCAAGAGGTTCGAAGTTGTTGCGGTTATTCTTACTACCATATACGAAATCAAGGATGAGCTCTTTAGTGGGGTCAACCAACGCATTATAAATGTCTGAAAGAAGCTTGCATAACACTTCCTCAGTCTTCTCTGTCCCTGAACCGTAAGTGTAGTCCCTCTGGATACGGGGAATCTCCACGTCATGTATCCTGACGAAGTCGCAGAATGTAATGAGTTGTCCTATTGTTGCCATATCATCAGAATTTTTCAAGTTCGAAATAATTTCCAAGAACAAACTTTATGTCCTCCAGATAACATGCTCTGTCCTGGTCATCCCAAGTCATGAACTGTTGTTGTAACAGTTCGGATTGTTCCGAATCTTTTGAAGCAGGGTAATAATGCTTGAGAAATACTCTTCCGGTACATATCGGAATGTATCTTCCGTCAGCAAGACACTTGTTGATATATTGCTGCTTCAGACTGAAGGAACCTTTGCCTATACCACTATTGATGTCTCCGCTCAGCAGTGCCAGATTTGACAGCTGATGCATGATGGTATAAGCCTTGTCTCCGGACCAAAGATTAAGGTCGCGCTTGAAGAGATCAACAATCTTCTCGTAATTCTCTTTTGCAACCTTGTTTTTGATCTCCTCATCAAGGATTCCTTTCTCCTTCTTGAGATCGTTTATGAGGGCTTTCATTTTCTCATTCTCGTCTGAGTTGAGCATCTTCTCTCGTACCGCAATCGTGTATGCAATCCAATCCCTCCACTCAGTCCTCTTGTTTTTGTCAAGGCATTCCGAGTTTTGCGCGTGGATGTGTTCAAGGGTCCACGTGTTCTTTTTCTCAACCGCCTTGTATAGTGAGAATGGGAACCAGTCTCCAGCCGATGTAGCATGAATACGGGTATACTCTACATTATATAGCAATAGAAGTGTCTTTAGAACTTCATAGTCTCCGGACGTGTCATCATAAGACAGTTCGGAGAACTTTTTCTTTTGATTTACTGTTGCTCGAATTTCGTCGTCGAGTTTTTTGTCGAATTCCGACTTCTTGTGTTGGTCAGAATTCGCATATTCCAGAAGACTGATTAGTATCAAATCATGCTTTTCATGGATGAGATATCCAATCTTGTGGTAGTAGTCCTTGTTCTCAAACCAGAAACGGATGGTGTCATAGTATTTCACGACATCCAGCCATAGTTCCCATAAATCCTTCTTTTGGTTTTCGAAATACAGGTATGTGAATAAACGGTCAGAGGCTGCAGTTGAATTCTTCGGCTGAGCATACTTCTTTGACATAAAGTCAAAGAGAAGTTCTATGCGGTTTCGGTACTCACAGGCATCCTTGTTGGTGACAAAAGCCCATAGACGATCATTGTGGAAGAAATGCTCTATTTCATCCCATTTAGCATTGATGCTACTCTGTTTCCGACGGCGTTCTTCTTCACAGATTAGTTCCTGCTCATTTGCCATGAGCGATTGCTGGTTCGGTGTAAGCGTACAGTTATAATATGCGTTGTCAGAGAGGAATATGGCGCGGATTAGCTCTGAACTTGATAGAGGCACTTTGAGATTATTGAGCCTCTCAAATATATCACGCGCGTCGGTGCGCTCCTTGGTCTCATACCAGATAATCTCTACGTTGACATCCTTTGTTGCGTCATTGTAGAAGTATGAAAGGAAATTGCCTATCTGATTGAACTTGTTGCTCTCAACCTGAGTGTCATCCGTGAACCACTTTATGACTAGCTCAGAACAGTTCTTAACATACTCTACGTCGATGTTGTGGAATGTAAATTTTGAATTGAGAGTGATACTGCGTTGCTTAGGATTGATCTCGATATTGCTGAAGATATCCTTGAACTCCGGCCTAGTGGCGTAACGAAGCTCGTATAGTTCGCTCGGGCTGAAGAGATTGACTGCATTGTAGAAGGCGAGCAGGATTCTTATGGTCGTAAGTCTTTGCTGGCCGTCGATGATTTCATACCATACATCATTGCGCGGACCCTTCTGAAGAGCTTCGTCATCCGTATCGTATGGAGGAATTCCGGATAAGTCCGGAAGGTCATACTTTGCGATGGTCTCCTGGGTGCACTGCTTTGCGACAATTGGCTGGAGACAGTAAAACCCAAGAGGTTTCTTGACTCCTTCTTTGAAGTATTTCCACAGATCCTCCAGAAGCTGATAGATCTGCTTCTCCTCCCAACGATAACCCCTCTGGTAATCAGGGATGAAGAAATGCTTTTTTGTCAGTTGTGGGATTGCCAGCAACTGAAGGTCATTATTTGGTATTATAGATTGTTCGGCCATTAGTTCTTCTCCTCCTTAAAAATTTGCTCAAAATGAGCCAATGCCCTATGGTTATCTTCTATGCGGTAGCAGCGATTGTAGGGCGCATAATAGGTTACTTTCTGACCTCAGTAAAGATCACTCGTGGCGGGATTAATGGTATGTTCGTATGTCTCAGATATTCCTGAATAGGTCAGACCATCATCGCTCAATGTGCCGCGCATTGCTTCCAATATCCTACGTTCAAGACCCACTCTTTTCAAGCCGGAGTTCACAAGAAACACAATATTCCCTTTCTGGTCATACCAAGTGTCATTTTCATACTTCAGTAGTACACCGAAATTAATATTGTACATTGTTTCAAGATCCTTTAACCTGAATTATTCATAAAAGAAAGTAAATGAGTCTTCATAATCACCTAGTAATCATAGAATTAAATAATATTTTTGTAATACTAAAAACAAGAAACATTTTTCCTTTACTTCATGAGCAAAATTACTTCATATTCCGCAGATCACCAAACTTTTCATACACCATCTGAACTTGAGCCCGTGGGCGGCAAGAGAATGACAGTGGATTTCTCCACACCCGAACTCTCCTCGCTCGGCGGAATGCCCCTTGTCCGCGAATATGAAAAGTCATCGAACCGCATCATCGAACGGCTTTGATCAGAAAGACCATGTGGTGCCGGAAATGCGGACCAATCGGACAGCTACTGCGAAGACAAAACGTGGTGGCTATTAATAATGCAGGCTATGATTTTCAAATACCCATCCGATAAATTTAAGAAAATGTGCATCATCAATGCCTCCGGATGATGTATAATAACCTTTGTCCTTCAAGTCATACAAGGCCTGCTCGGTGTCATCAATCTGATAGGCCTTTGGGAAATCTTTCAAGAACTTGTCTTCAATCGGCACTCCTCTATATGCGACATAACCAAGAATCAGCTGTTGTGACCCGGAAAGCCTGTCGAATTCAGTCTGAGTGCTCATTTGTTCAGTTGCTTGATTAGTTTCACGATGCTGTCATGACCGTTGACGAGACTTGTATAATCCACTTGAATGGCAACCTTTTTGCCGCTATCGAGGATAAAATACAGAGCTACACGGTTCTCAAGGTATTCGCTCTCGACTTTGAATCCCTGATTGACAAGGTCCTGTACGACGGACTCTGCCCCGGAGATTTCCAGCTGTCTGATCTTTTCGTCCTTCAACGACTGCTTCTTGAGTTTGTTATGGAGTTGCTGTTTCATATCCCGTTCAAATATATGAAACAAAGTTATACTTCCGGAATGCCAAACAAAGGTAGTGCCGCAGAGCCCTCACTTTTTGGTGGAAATAATTCACTGCCGAATACCCTTACTGCCACTATTTTTCAGTGAGGGTTGTTTCCTTTGCATCAGTAAAGGAGGCAGCCATGACAAAAGACACTCTCATTTCAAATTTTAGTGAACATACAACAGAGGACATGTTCCAGCAATTGAGCGCACACATTAGTGCCAATTTTAAGACAATTGCCGTCAAAGACGACAGTTTCCATCTGATCGGCGCCCTCAATGAAATACGTGATGGACTCATGCTTCCCCAGGGATGCAAATTCAGGTTGCAGGGTTACGACCTGTTCCTGGATACCCCTTTGCCGTTTTTCATCAAGTTCGGCTGTGGCCAGCTGTGGATAGGAGCCAGGACAATCGCTTTACGTTTCAAGGAAGAAGTGGTACGGGCCTTCCGCTTTATCATCACGAGTCTTCTGTATCCGGCCCTTGAGGAGTTCCGCACAATTACGTATGAGGCAAACCTCAAGTATCTGAAAGCCGAGAAACTCCGGTCCATCCTGGAAGTCAACGCAGAGCCAATGATCAAAGCCGCGCTGAGGGGTACCGGGATGAAGTTCGAGATAACGTTCCATCCCCTAAATGCGAGGTTGAAATTCTGGAAGAGGAAACGGGACGCGGCCATGGCCGTCCTTCACTATGATTCATTCGAAGAAGACTTACAAAAAACAATATCATATGTCCATAAACATCAACACAAAAGAACTCAAGAATCTCTTGGACAGCACTCCGCCCTCACATAACATCATGCTGTCCGGCAAACACGGCATAGGCAAGTCCAAGATAATCACAGACCATTTCTCAGCCAAGGGCCAGAAAGTGGTCACCTTATTCCTGGGACAGATGTCCGACCCTGGAGACCTTATCGGTTTGCCGAACAAGGACGAGAAGAGCGGCAAGACCGTATTCATGCCACCATACTGGTTCCCGACGGACAACCAGCCGGTGGTGCTTTTCCTCGACGAGCTGAACCGCGCCCGCCCTGAAATACTCCAGACCATCATGGATCTGGCCCTGAACCGCAAACTCGCAGGACTGGAACTGCCTGCCGGCAGCAGAATAGTGTCTGCTGTCAATGACGGCGAGGAGTATCAGCTTACAGACCTTGACCCGGCGCTCGTTTCACGATTC